>Ga0307511_10005056_pt1 | contig 13450 bp, 13 predicted proteins | sample 13_EM_MG_FD_200266 | JGI IMG/M metagenome (GOLD analysis project Ga0307511, IMG submission 200266) | Populus trichocarpa ectomycorrhiza microbial communities from riparian zone in the Pacific Northwest, United States - 13_EM | ecosystem: Host-associated > Plants > Roots > Unclassified | place...
GGAGTTCTGGTGAAGGGAGAAGGGGAAGCTGGCTACCTGGGGTTGTACCAGATGATGATGTTCCACCATGGGCAGTGGGACCGGATCAGGATATACGACCAATGTCTATTGTTGGACCAGATGAGAGCGATGATGCCCCTCTTACGAAATTGAGTAACATACAGCCTATGGCTGGGTCGAGCTTGAAACCCGAGGGTGGAGCAGGCACTGCTTTCTTATCTCCCCAATTCACGCCGTCATTCGGAGGACCTTTTAGTGGCGGCAGTCCTCGCGGGCGGTTGGGAGATGATTTGAACATCGCAGAGCAGGGCATGGGACGGTCAGGGTCGATATCAAGACGAAAATCACTGTCCCCAGCAAGTGCAGGGACGTTCGGCCGGAGGCTGTCAACTGCCGTGGGGATGATGTCTCAACGTGTTGTCAACCTTGGGAATGACCCTACTGCTGTGGAGCAAACTCTGCGTCGGAAATCATCTACAAAGGACCATGACTTACCTCCACCGCCTTCCCCATATCTTACAGTGACACAAGATCAAGCAGATATCCCACTAGATGATGTTACGTTTGAGAAGCCCGAGTCACCATCCCACAAACATCATTTACATCGACCTGAACACATTCCTCATCATCCACATAGGCCACACCAGGAACATCTGTGGCGACAAGAGCAGATGAATCCTTTGAAAGGTGTTAGCCTAAGGATATTTGGCCCAGACAACTGGCTGAGAGTACGCCTATGTAGTGTCTTGGTGCACCCGTAAGTTTTTGGTCCCATTTCTCAATTTATGTAATAGGAGTTCTGACATGGCTTCAGAGCTACTGAGCCAATAATTTTGCTCTTGATTGTGGTCCAGACAATACTCCTGACCATTGATGCAACTCCGAGCGTCTTCGATGATCCTCGTGATAAAGAATGGGGTACTTCCAATATCGACTACGCTATCCTTGTCTTGTTTATTATCTATACGTAAGGAGAGGGATATCTATATAAACTTAAATCTTACTGACGCTCCCCAGGCTCGAAGCTATGGCTCGGATTATTGTTTCCGGATTCATTATTAATCCCCGAAAAGCAAATGATGTAGACGCAGCAGAAAAATTACGAGCACGGGTAATTAAAAAGGCCCAGGAATTGTTCTCTCCTAGGAAGCAGCTGGACAAGGCCCCTAAATCTACTGAGCCTGTCGGGCCTTCACTGTTGAGGTCTATCACAAACCTTCAACTTGCGGACGGAGTACCGGCAAATACCCAATCACAACAACGCTATCGGCTGGCTCGAAGAGCGTTTCTCAGACACTCGTTTAATCGATTGGATTTTCTTGCTGTGTGCTCATACTGGATTTCACTGGGGCTTACCCTTACTGGATATGAAACTAAACACCATTTTTATGTTTTCAGGATGATGAGTTGTCTGCGAATCTTGAGATTGCTTGGGATCACGAGCGGAACGTCGGTAATTCTAAGGAGTTTGAAAAAGGCGGCACCGTTACTTGTCAATGTCATGGTGTTGATTGGCTTCTTTTGGTATGTCACTGGGTTGTTTCCTCTCCTTTCAGGGCCACAGGAAGCTTATTGACGCTTTACAGGCTCATTTTTGCAATTATTGGTGTCCAAAGCTTCAAAAGCTCCTTCCGTCGTAATTGTGTATGGGTTGATCCACTTGGTATACAGGCAAACTTCACCCAAGAATTTCAATTTTGCGGAGGTCACTTGAATGCCGTAACAGGGAAAGCAGAGCCATTTATCAACGTGGATGGTACTCCTGGTGCTAAGCATGCCAAGGGTTACATCTGTCCGGTCAACTCGTTCTGCATCGTGGGAGATAACCCGTATGGGAACACAGTATCGTTTGACAATATATTGCATTCACTGGAATTGGTATTTGTGATAATGACAAGCAATACCTTCACGTCGTTGATGTATTATACCGCGGATAGCGATTATTTGGCCGCTTGTTTGTGTAAGAATGCCTTTTCTGCCTTCTATCTGGGCGCTATGACTAATGAATGAATGCTGTTGGTGGATAGTCTTCGCCTTTGGTACTGTAATTTTGGCTTTCTGGCTGGTTAACTTGGTAAGAAGAGTGCATAGAATGAACCTATTCAACATTCAGACTGACTGTATAATTAGCTTGTTGCGGTTATTACTTCTTCCTTTCAAATCATTCGGGAGGAGTCGAAGACAAGTGCCTTCACTGCTAATGAAGAGTATAGCCTCCAACTCAAGAGACCCCTCTATTTCATGTGCTAACTGGTCTCGGAAGGGAGTCACTCGATAAACAAGAGCCCGACTTGCAAACTCGGATGAGCAAACTGCGGTGTTTCTACGACAGGACTTTCTGGCTTTGGATTATCATCATAAGTGGTGGTTTTCTTGCACAGACTTTCAGGAGCGCAGACCTGCCAGAGCACAGGGAGCATATACTGGATATGATAGAACTGGGTGTTACCCTCATACTTTTTTTTGAAATCCTTTTCAGGTTGCTCTGCAAGTGGCGGGGTTTCTTCAGGAGTAAACAGAATTGGGCAGACTCAATAATAGTCATTGTAACACTGATCATGCAACTCCCTGCTGTACACCGCTCGGGGAGGGTATATGACTGGTTGACAATCTTTCAGATTGTGCGGGTGTACAGAGTCGTCTGGGCACTGCCTGTCACTCGCCATCTTCTTGTGAGATACGATATGTGACCCCCCCGTGTCGAACGTTTACTGATAATTGATAGGCCCGTGTGTTGGGTAACGTGTCTGGTTTGCTCAATTTGATTTTCTTCGTGGCATTGCTCACGTATCTGTGCGCACTGTTTGCCGTCCAGCTCGTGCGAGGAGATCTACCCCAGGAAGATGAGAACGGTGATGAAATCCGAATGTCGTTCTTTACGATCTACAATGCCTTTTTGGGCATGTACCAAATATTCTCGAGTGAGAATTGGACGGATATACTCTACAATGCAACCAAGTACCAAACTCCATATAACGTCGGTTGGGTTAGTGCGATGTTCTTCATTGGATGGTTCATTCTATCAAACTTTATCGTCTTGAATATGTTTATTGCTGTCGTCCAGGAGAATTTTGATGTCTCGGAAGATGATAAGCGTATGTTTCAGGTTAAGGCATTCCTGGCGAAGAAAGATTTGGGTGCTGTTACGGGAAAGTAAGTTTTTATGAACTGTTGAGTTTGCGAGAGATGCTAATGTAAGCTTCATGGTTAGCTTTTCCCTAGGCTCAATATTTCGTCGTAAGAATAAGGATCCTACGGAATATAGGTCCGCGGCAGTAGAGATGTTGACGAAAGAGACCGTGGTCGATACGTTCTTGGACGAGCAGAATAGGAAGATAACTCCTCCTCGAGCAGTACCTCTGCACCAAGCGCCAGGGTCAACAGAGGCCAGTGAAACGTCAAAGTTCTCACTACAGCGGACTTGGGCCCGGCTAACGCGACTATGGAAGTCCAAGGAAGTCAATCCGTTTTACTCTCAGCCGGTGCTGTCCAATACTCATCAGGATCTTGCTCCAAGTGCAATGGCACAGGAAGTTGTCTCTGCGCAGGAGAGATTGAAGCGGGCCCAACGCGATTACCTCAAGAAGCATCCTAATTACAATGTGTCTTTGTTTATATTCAAGCCTAGTAATCCGATAAGGCGAATATGCCAGAGATTAGTTTGGCCTGCTCGCGGAAATACCCGTTATGATGGACTCCCGCCATATCGCTCGGCGTGGTTGATCTTCTCTTCCATTATTTACGCTGCGATTGTGGCAATGGTGGTACTGGCTTGTGTTACTACTCCAATGTATCAGAAGCAGTATTTTCAGACACATGGACCTAGTTTGAGGAATTGGTTTACCTTTACTGATGCTGGGTTTGCAGCGCTGTTCACGTTTGAGGCTTTAGTCAAGATTATTGCTGATGGGCTGATCTGGACGCCGAATGCATACTTACGGGGTTCATGGGGTATCATCGATTGTGTGGTGTTGATTACACTCTGGATCAGTGTGCTGTCCTCACTTAGGGAGCAAGGTGATATCTCGAGGGCTGTTGGTGCATTCAAAGCATTGCGTGCCCTGAGATTGCTCAACATCAGTGATAATGTGAGGGAAACGGTTCATTCTGTGATAATAGGAGCACAGAAAATCATTTCTGTGAGTGTTGATCTTTGCTTGATTGTTAATGGTTTACTGATCATGTTCCTTAAGGCTGCCTTTGTCTCGCTCAGTTTGATCATCCCCTTCGCTGTTTACGGAGTCAATCTATTCGCTGGGCGGCTAGATAGCTGTAATGACAACTCACCAGATATCACCAACTTGACAGACTGTGTGCACGAGTATGTCAGTTCACCATACTCATGGAATGTCCTTGCCCCTAAAGCGGTGCAGAATCCCTATGCCAACTTTGATACATTCGGAAGCTCGTTGTTCATTCTTTTCCAGATTGTCTCCCAGGAAGGCTGGACAGATGTTTCTTGGAGTGCATCAAGTATTGTTGGGAGGGGGCTGCAGCCACAGCCATTGGCGGCGCAGGGGAATGCGATGTTCTTTGTGGCCTTCAACCTGCTAGGAGCTGTCTTCGTCTTGGTATGTTACCCTGAACTAATTATATGGATCAATTCTGATAAGTTATGCGATAGACCTTGTTCGTATCTGTCTTCATGCGAAATTATACGGAACAAACAGGTGTCGCGTACCTGACTGCCGATCAGCGATCATGGCTGGAATTGAGGAAGCTCCTTCGCCAAATCTCTCCATCTAAGCGGCCCCCTAATAGTCCTGATGAGAAATGGAAAAGCTGGTGCTATCGCATGTCTACAGACAAGCGATCTTCATGGCAAAAAGCAATGACGTGGGTTATGGGCCTACATGCTGTCATGTTGCTCCTAGAATATTACCCTTCACCGGCGTCACTTGATCGAGCGAGAGATTTCTTATTCTTGTCTTTCACAACTGTGTTTGTGGGAAATATTGTGGTGAGGATCACTGGATTAACGTGGACTAGGTTCATTAGGAGCAAGTGGGATATATACGGGCTGGTTTCGGTAGGAGGAACGTTTATTACTACTATTCTTCTTCTAGCGGGGTATGAAAACAGGACGTTTATCCAGTTACAGAAATTATTCCTAGTATCGGTAAGGGTCTTGTCATTGGAGTGTATGGAAGCATTCGATGTCGCTAATCAATGTGCGCACAGATTGTGTTTTTGTTGATCCCCCGAAATAATCAGCTTGACCACCTATTCAAAACAGCTTCCGCATCGTTACCGGCAATTGGCAGTCTTCTAGCAACTTGGTTTGTTCTATTTCTCGTTTATGCCATTGCATTGACACAGACATTTGGTCTCACCAAAATTGGCCCCAATGGGAATGGAAATGTCAACTTCAGAACTATTCCCAAGGCGTTAATTCTCCTCTTCAGGATGAGCTGTGGAGAAGGCTGGAACTCAGTAATGAGCGATTTTGAAATCCACGAGCCTTTCTGTGTGAAAGGGAGGAGTTTCCTCGATAGTGATTGTGGGAGTGAAGGGTATGCACGAGCACTTTTTGTATCGTGGAATATAATCAGCATGTATATCTTTGTCAGTTTGGTAAGTTTTCTCTCCTCTCGGAGCGTGTTTTGTATCCATGATACTTATAACTGGGATAGTTCGTGTCTCTCATCTATGAGAGTTTCAGCTACGTGTACCAACGGTCAGGAAACCTATCTTCGGTCTCAAGAGACGAAATTCGAGCATTCAAATATGCCTGGGCGAAGTTTGATCCAGACGGAACGGGGTATATTCCGAAAGAAGACTTCGCAAAGCTTCTGGGACACCTCTCGGGTATCTTTGCTATGCGGATACATGAAGACGAGAATTATCGGGTCACCAACATTTTGGACGGCTGTCGCACGGATGCGACTGGTGCAGGTATTATCGATGGAGTCGATATCGATGTTCTGAACAGGAGACTGTCCATGATGCCAGTCAATAAAATTCGTAGGCAGAGGTTCTTGTTTAATCTCTTCTATGAAGAATGTATGGTTACAGCGGACAGAGATAATGGTATCGGATTCAACCAAATTATGGTTACTCTGGCACATTACAAGATCATCAACGATAGCAAGAGTTTAAGGTGAGTGCATTCAAGACCCATGGGCGTTTCAACCATCCACACTAACACACAATTCAAATCCAGACTCGAAGAATTCCTTCGTCGAAGGTGGCGAATGCAAAAGGTTGAGGAACAGGTCAAACGTAACACAGTCAGGGGCTTCTTTATGACCTTGTATGTCATATCTTCCTTTTATTCATCTCTAACTCTACCCTTTATGCAGCAACTAACAGCTCATATAATGCTATAGGTACTGGAGTAAGCGATATAAGGCAACCCTAGCCTCACAAGCACCCTCCTCAGGGGCCCCGAGCTTCTTCTCTAACAGTCCCTTTGGAGGACCTTTCTCATTTGCAAACCAGACAACATCACCAGGAGTTCCCCAAATTTTCGTCGATAATGATAACGTCTCGGGATCACCCCCGAGAGCCAGACCGCTCGACTTGGGTGGATTATCGAACCTCTCGACCCCGAAGCGACCCCAGCTGGGTATTGTCATTAGTCCTGCGGAAGACTATGGCGATGGTAACACATATTCCCCAGGGGGCATGTCCCCAGGTAGAATGTCTCCGGGCGGGGTTGGCAGCCCTGGTGGCGGTAGCCCAGGCCAGGGTATGCCTAGTACACCGCAACATCTTAGCCCAACGAATTCCCCACGGCACAGTCCGACGCATAGCCCCGTGTCAGAGTCGCCTCCTGATAGAGGCATCGCTACGGGACGCGCGGGCTCTGTTCAAAGCGCGCTTGAGGATGCTTTGGATTCATCGGAGTGGGGAAGACAAATTAGATCGTATGTAGCACGGTCTCCAAGTAGCGCGGGGTTGAGGAATAGGTCTGCTAGTAATGCACAAGTTAGAGAGAGGAGTAGGTCACCGACTTCTCCTCAGGGGTTTTGATTGCCTTAGACCCTTGATCGCTTAAGCTTAACGGAGAGTGCCGCTATGCCATGGCTAGGAGAATATGGAAGCGAGTGTGTTTCATGCTTTGACTTTTCCTGATAGTGGCTATTCTCTATTGCAGGGTTGCCCTACGTTCTACATTCTTTCCCTGTTTTGATACCGCTTTTTCTATTCATGTAGTATTGGGTTTATATTTCATTAAGGTGTATTTGGCGTGTTAATATTTTTGTTCAGGTAAAGGTTCAGGGCAGGCTAGACTTCCTTCCTCTTCTTTTTCTTCTTCTGCGCTATACCTTATTCTCGTGTTTTCTTCCCGACGTTTACTGCAGGTGTGTTTCAGCTTTATCACCTGTAATATGGGTGGATTTTGTTGGTTAGATAGGGGGCTGCTGCATAAAAGACCAGTATTTATATGTAATTAAGCCTCTTAAGATTGTTGTATCATATAACCATACTAACATGCAGCCACCTAAAAACCAGTAATATAGATATTTTTCAAACTCTATTCCAAGCTGTAATTTAGGGGTAGGTTGATTATGGAAAGTATTTTTTCTTGGTTTTCACACCTGTATCAATTTCATTTCTTGGGACCCAAACCGCTCCAGATTCAAAAATCAAGAAAAAAAACATTCTTTATGGATTGTAGTCAAAATTACACTACTTGGTAGAGGTTGATCTGAGTCTTCACATATATGATTTCTAGTCATAAATAGTTGGCCTCAAAAATAGATCCATCATCTAGAGGGCGTCTGGTTGCTACGCGGGATGCTATAGAAATTTGAGTGGCCTGGAGGCTTTTGTCCCACGAATGGAGAATGTTATTTTTCCTCTTCAATTACTGTAGGAACGGGACCACCACAGACTGCACGGAACGTTTCTAGACGTGAACCTCTTGAAACAGCCCCGTTTCAGGCCCTCCGTTAGAACGTCTGCGGGAGGGTGGCCGCCACCAGGGCCAGGGGGGTACCAGGGTGCGGCCAAGAGATATACATCCATGTTAGATATGGGATAGGTGAAATGCCATACTGAGAAAATTATAGCAGTGAGGCCATTTTTTCGGTGCCGTGCCCCCCCCCGCGCAAGCTCGGTGAAGGATAAAAATGATGGTATTCCCCCCTTGATCGGTCCCCATCCTTTTTGATATTGGTGGGTGACTGCAGTCTCTCTCTCCCCTTTCCCGCTCGACATCACAGCACGGTGCAAAATATATACCCTCCTTATTTGCTGCGCAAAAGGGAAAAAAGATACTAGATTGGTCGATCCTTAGGTTGTTTTCGTTTGACAAAGTAATTTCTCTTCTTCTTGAGGATTTCCATATTCTTTCGAGGGCCCAGCCACCTTTTCATCCCTGTGGGAGAGAGACTGTGCCTGTTCTTTGTCGTTTGCAGGACAAGATTTCTATACGCTTTCACCTAGACGTAACTCCTCTAAGGAGCACATTACCACCTTAATTCCACCAAGAGGAAGACTTCATCCCATTGGCACTCATTCACTCCTTAATCCACTCCTCTAAACCACCCTCTAAACCTCTTAAACTTAACCAACAACTGGTGCCACCTCACCAGCCAAAATGCACATGCACCTCCCCACCCTCCGCCTCGGCTCCTCGCTCTGGACAATGATGTCCCGCCGGCTCAATTCTCCACCCCCACTCAACCCCACCACGGCCACAACCAACACCTCCACATCCTCCACATCCTCCACATCCTCCAGCACATGTACATCTACTACCCCACCCTCCCACAAACCCAGCAGTGCAAGCCGGGACCGCTCCCCAAGTACCTCCTCCACAAAATCCACCTTCTCAGCTAGCTCAGTTATATACCCCATCTCCCCACCAGAAGCACACCTCGATCTGCCCTGGCGTATGAGGCGGGGTGGGAGCGATGAGAATGAGATTGAGCAGCAGCAGCGTGGGAGGAGCAGATACCTGAGTTTTGGGGATGGGGAGGATGGAGAAGCAGAGTTGTTGGAGCCGAGGCCAGAGAGGATGTATGTTAATGGGTTGTGGGAGGCGATGATGGTGGAGGAGGGGGGGTAGGGAGGGCATTGTGAGCGGCGGGTGTGGAATAGTCTTTGCGCGCGACCACAGCTAGAGGTTAGGGTTGTGTGTTTATGGCCGGGTATGTAGATATGACCAACTGTGATGTGGATGGTGCTATGTAAATGATTCCAGGCTATTATTGCTTCCTGTTTTCTTTATTTTTTATTATTCTTCTTCCTATCCTCCGAATTCATCGCTGGCTGGCTATGGTTTCTCATAGTTTCTATCCGACGAAGCAAAGCTCCTCTTTGTGCTTATTATCTTTTACTTCTTCGAGCTACCTATTTTTCTTTTCCCCTTCACTTATGCATACATGTGGAAGCCCAGGGCAAAGTTTACATGATGTATTAGTGATGGTATTATGGCAGTTTCTTGTCTAATTCGTGAATATCAATTCAAAATCAGGGATGTTTGGATTTAACTACCATATTAGGAAATATCTTTAATATGCATTGCATTGCAGTTGCATCGTGTATTGCGCTATATTGCATATGTAGGCCTGGAAAAAAATGAAACATCCCATCAACGCCGGTTATTTTCAGATGAGTAATCTAAGGGTAAAACCGTACACATGGCAAGGAGCTTTCTTTATCCCCCTACCATTCAGGGTCAGGGAGCCTCCGGAAACAAGCAATGAATTTTTCGCCTTTGTTCCGCTCGACCTTTTTGCCTTCTTCAGTAGCGGTTGTCATAATGGTGGCACATTCATCCTCTACCAGCTCTTGGGGGGTAAGCCGTTCAAAGAGCTCGTGGTCATCGAAATGCTTTGCCATCCACATGTGGAGGTCCTCGACGTCGGTGATGGTGTACGCGATTCCGCCTGGTTTGAGAACGTAGGCGTATTCAGATGCAAGGGTTGGTCTGCAAAACACGGTAAGGATCTTATTTTAGGATGGTATGGGCAGGAGGGCACTTACGAGATAATTCTAGCCTTATGCTTTCGTGCTTTGAAGTGCGGATCCGGAAAGCAAAAGAACATTTTAGCAAGTTGCCCTTTCTGAAAGAAATTCGGCAGGAATTTCATTGCATTTGCTCTCATGACCGAGATGTTCTGGTATAAGCCCTGGTCTTTATACTGTACCCGCAATGCATGTATCCTCTCAGTGACATAATTCGTGACTGACGTCCGAATTTCCATACCTGTATGCATTGGTTAGAATCATCCATTCCTAGCTTGTGGAACTCCATAAATTTGCATACCTAGAATAACACTATTCGGAAGCTTAGGTCCTAGCTCAACTAGCAATCCGCCAAATCCACATCCAATATCAACTATATCCACAATCCTTGTTTTCTTCAACGCAACTGCTTCCGCTCCCATATCTTCACCCGGGTCTGTCGTAATATCAATCGGCTCAGGCAATCCTCTCGGTCTAGTAAAATATGTAGGATAGTACGGCGACCAGTCCATCTGATTCGGGGATACCGGGCTATTCACCAAACAAGACCCCAAATCAGCTCTTCATATGCTACATTCCAAACTCCATATAGATCTTCCTCTACTCAGGAAATACGCACTAATCTAATTGATGATCCGAAAACGGATTCGCATGTGCCCTCTGCCTGAAGAATCTTTTCTGTGGAAGCTTTGCTTCATCCCGATTCGCAAGGTCTTCTCGATATCGATCCCTGGCGCCCCTTCCACTGTATTTCCCTTTTTTCGAGGATACTAGAGCGGGAGACCCGCTACTAGGGGCTGGGCTTGCTGATGCGGATGTTGCGGATGTTGTAGATGCCATTTTGAGGGGCCTTGATTCTAGCGATGGCCGCGGCGAGGGCTTGTTGGAATGGAAGCCGTGCCGGGGATATGAATAAAACTATTTTGAAGATCTGTGCCAAGAAAACGGGTTCTTTGCCGGTACCTGCCTACGTAGTGGCGTGGGAGTCTGAATAGACTCCAATCGACCACTTGGGCTAGCCTGGCATTTGAAGTAACCACGCTGCTTTTAAGTAGCGGCAACTCCTCCCGCAGAAACAACTCTAAGCCATGTACGGATAGCTCATCTCACCCCACATTCTGGCGCGACAGATGCACGTTGCCAGCCCCGCATTTCGTCTCTCCCCGCTGCCTGGCCAGTCCTTGTCCATACATCCATACATAGGGCAGATCATCTGTACCTAAGATAGCATACGTCTGAGAACATCATTAATGATCAAGGAGGCCTTAAGCATGTAAATATATTATGTATGTCCAGCTCTTTATATTCCCCCAGTGATGAGGGGAAATCGCGCAGATTGAATAACCATCGGCACGTGCAAGCTGTACTTTAGTCTTGGGAGAGCTGCAACTCTTGGGATGTGATCGTTCGATGCAAGCAGCCACACTGCATGTTTGGGTAAAAGCACAGTCTGCCTTGTTCGTTGGCGGATTTGTTTACCCAACAGCGAGAGTATATGGAAGAATGTCAGTGTGAGTTGGGGATGACATGAAAATCATGATGCGAGTGACGTGATAGATAGAATATCGAAATATATAATACATCTCCCCTGTTAATCAGGGAGGATACCAATAAAAGTAGAGAGTGAAAACTACACTGACGAGGATTAAATCCGAATAGGTGGAGAATGGAATAAAAGGGCCATGATAGCCCTCAAGCATAAGGAGCAGGGTTATGATTCAAAGCGAGCTGAGAGGGAATAAAAAGAAGGTAAGTAAAATCCGGCCATAGTCATTCAAGCAAATCCCCATAAGAAACAGAGCCAGAAACTCGCCAAAACAATAAATTGTCAGCCAAATTGCTGATCAACGAAGCCGTAAAGATGCCGGTAGATGTACCTAGCAGCATGCACAAACCGAATATCGAAAACCGCCGGACTCCGTCAACCCAAAGATCGCTCCAGTAAATCCAGTTATGCGCCAATTACCCATTATATTTTCACCTAAACTCGAAAGTGCCGAAAGTCTTCTCGTTGACATAGGAAAGTTCTAACTTCTGGAATTTTTCACTCTTAGTATGGTAGTAAATTCCGGAGACGCTTCCTGTCAATTGATGGAAGCAGACATAGTAGAATCCCTCGAACGATGCTCCAGATATTTGGCGCACACGGTGGTCAGGAACGAGAAAATATTCCTTCCAGCGCATGAAGATATATTCTCTCTCGGCAAAATTTTTGTAGATGTAGTCTGGCTTCTTTGCTTGCTGCGAAATGGGCCTGTATGCGGGGAATTTTGCCCAATGCAGAAAGTCGGTCTTCTCATCTGCTCCCCATTCTCGGTGACGAGTTTGGAAGGAGTACTTCGGTCCAATCATTTCGGCCTCAAAGTATGTTGTTAGAGTTGGATGATTGTCAGTAAGGCCTGGGGAGCGTGAAGTCAGTAATAACTAGCGGTGATGGCTATGAAGCATACGAACCTTTGATACGAAGGTATCCACATAGGAAAGATTCGCTCATATCGACATGCTTAAGGTCAACCTGGACTTCATACTGCTGTGAGCCGCAGCTTTGCTTTCCCACGAAGCGAGCCCCAGGTCGGAGGAAGGAGCATGATATTGACGGCAAAAGCTAGTGTTGAGCGCAAACATGTTAGACAGCAAATTTCGAAGATCAACTTTCAAAGGGTGTCACGTACCCGAGTGGTCGAGTATTCGTGCGACAATGACAAAGGGGAATGTGATTCTGATAGATCCGACGAGCTGGTCAACGAAATTACAGAATTGCGCAGCGAAAACTTCTGGTCAATGGAGCCTGTCGGGCTGGGAATGCTAATTTGATCCCTCGAGCAATCGGATCCAGACTGATTCTCTGCGAGTTTCGAATCTGTGGGTGGGATCGCATCGGCCAAGGGTGACAGTAGCCCAGCCTCCCCGGGAAGTGAAGGTTCATGGTTATTGGCTACCGACTGTCGCCATTGCGATAGAGTGGTTGGTATCTCATCCGGGCACGCGAGCTGAGGACGCTGTCGGCCCGCTGCAGTCAGGGAGGAAGCGAGAAGACCCTCGCTTCCAGTCTCGTACCTACGAATCTCGTCTGGGGTCGGCATGTCGAAAGAATCTTGAAAGTCTTTTCGTGAATGAGAATTCTAACAATTAGGAAGATGGCGTCTAGCAGGCTGCAGACCGAAACAGTTAAGAGGTACAGGAAGGATGACAGCGTAATTGTATCTGACGACTGGGCGTAGATCTGCAGAGCTGGGCCTGAAGTTGGAGCTTGAGAATAGGGTCTTATGAGTCTGAATCGAAGCAGGATTATCTAGTCTCGATGATTAAGGTAACAGGTAGCTAGTAGACTTTGGGGGGCAAGCGGTTGAGTATGGCGATAACAAGCTGGCAGGCACGTCTAGGATGGCAATTTGTGGGTGGTGATGTACTATTTCGAGATAGGCTTGTTGCGAAGTTGAGAAGAGGAATGCGGATTGGGTTCTGGGGATTTGGGGACTGGAGACTGGAGCTGGGATTGGGGATTGGGTTTAACTGTAGCACTTGCTAG
>Ga0307511_10005057_pt1 | contig 13450 bp, 15 predicted proteins | sample 13_EM_MG_FD_200266 | JGI IMG/M metagenome (GOLD analysis project Ga0307511, IMG submission 200266) | Populus trichocarpa ectomycorrhiza microbial communities from riparian zone in the Pacific Northwest, United States - 13_EM | ecosystem: Host-associated > Plants > Roots > Unclassified | place...
GCTGCTAGTTGGTCGAGAGTGGTGGCATTATTTTGAGATAATGCTTGTTGTGCTGCGGTACTTGCCGACGATAGGTTCTGAATATCGGCTGCTGTCTGTTGTAGGAAGGAGGATGTAGATGCTTGTTGGTTCTGAAGTTTTCCAACTTTCTGAAGGGCTGCAATTTTGTCAGCTTCAAGCCGTCGTACTTCGGCTTGTAACGTTTGTATTTGTCGGATTCCAGCGGTAAATGGTGTCTGTATGCGTGAGGGAGGTGCTCGTTCTTTTTCTTTTCGTACTTGGGATGGTCCTGCAGTTAATCTTCGTATATGTAGAGGTGCGGATGCTATAACATCTTCGATACCATCAGAAGTTCCAGAAGAGGGAGGGGGCTCAAGAATATTTTGGTGGAGTCCCCAAGGTGAGGCACTATGTTCTTCTCTTATACTGCGAATGTTTTGCTCGATTTCTTCATTATATCGAGCGAGAGTGAGGGCATCGTCCATGTTGTCATCGGAGTCTGGTTGTCCGGAGGGGGGAAGTGCGCGACACATCGTAGGTGGGGGTTGTTGTCTAGAGCGGGTGATAGACAAGCGGTGTAATGTTACAGGCGAGCTGTAAACAACATAAATACTTCGAAAATGTAGTAGATGGGTGTACGGAAGTATAAACGAAGTTATAACTCGGGTGTAGGAGCGGACTCGATTAGAGTAAAGCTATATGAGACTTATAACACCACTTGGGTCTTATTGTATTAACTAGGTAAAGGTGTCGACTTATATAGAAGTCTTGATCTGATGACCGTTTATCAGATCTGGACGAGACTTCCTAATAAGGGAAAGTAGACTTGTTGTCAGTAGTTGCCTAACTGGAAAGTGACTTCCCAATTAGGAACGCTGCAGTCTGACATACATAGATAAGGTAGGCTGTGTTGCAACGCAATGCACACAGGCTGACATACATGAGCTGAACTTGTAATACAATGAATAGAAACATATGAATGACACTTCTCAGAATATAACAGAAATATATCGAAGAGATAACATGCATGAGGCCAATCCTAACAGTACACACTTCCCTATGCTAGTTCCAATAACGCCGTCATGGACGCACTTATCCGCACATGCCTGGTGGGTGATCAGTCCACTTTGTTAGCAGTGTCTTTCGATACAGTAGGAAGCTGGTTACCGCGCTCTAGCGGAGGTCTCTTACCTGAGCCATAACAGTCAGCAAGATCGGAGATAAATGCACCAAGCAAGAGGTCCTCACAACCGTGACAGAATGCCTGACAGCAGTTTTCGGAGCGAAGGGGGACATGTTAAATGCGTGGATGGGGGATGAGGAGACCGTCAGGATGTTGATGCCAGCTGCACTATCAAAGGTGGTGAGAGGCAGAAGAGACATCGGAAAGAAGTTGAGGGAGGAGAACAAAGATATGAAGACGGGACACCGGTTCCCAAAAGTGTAGGGAGGTGCTAGTACTACTAGATTGACTTTCGATGCGGCAGACTATGTAGAGGCTAAGAAGCTGGTCGAAAAGGGAGTCATGTGGGAAGGAGTAAGGAGACAGGTCCAGATGATGGACATGAACAAGATGGGAGAATTTAAATACTTCCTACCACCACAAAAGAAGGAAGAAAAAAAGGGAAAGATGGGTGAGAAAAAGACCTCCAGACAGGTCAACACCAACACCAACACCAACGGCAACAACAACAACAAGGGTCAAGGAAAACAGCAGACCCCACAATACTGGTCCAATGTCATATGCTACAACTGCAGCGGCAAAGGACACAAGAGGGAAAGCTGCTCCTCTGCCAGCAGAGCTGCGTCCGCCTACATCTCTGGAGGACAGAAGAGGATCTCGGAGGTAGTCGGAGTAAACGAAAATGGTCAACAGACCTAGAAGAGGAAGGTTGAGGAGGTGAAGAAGGACAAGGACGGTTTTGAGAAGGTGGAAAAAAAGAAGGTATCGAATGTCTGGAAGAAGCCAACGACGAAGACAGCCGGAGGGGCCACTCCAGGACTCTCCAACGCAAGAATCTCGGAGATTTTGGATGATGACATCGAGGATTGGACCCCAGATCGCTATGGTCCAAACGCACAAAAACCGCCAGCGAAGTCAGACTGGTCTCCCGATGAACAACCGGGACTAGGAAAACACCTATTCTAAGGGCCTCCGCGTAGCTTACCAGAACGTAGCAGGACAGTGCGAGGGCACTCATACATTTCTGGAATGGTGTAAAAAGAGGAGGATTGATATTATTTTTGTCAGAGAAGCGTAGGTGGACAAAAAAGGGACTGGGACACAATCCCACCCCTCATATACTTTAGGATCGAAGGTGGAAAAGGGAAAAAGAACGATGGTATACTGGAGGAAAAAGATGGATCGAAAGGTAAAGATTGTTAGAGAAGATAAGAGACTAGCCTTGGTGGAAGTGTGGGGCCACAAGCTAGGAGAAATTTATGCAGATGGAAAGTTATCAGGGGGGAAATGGAGGGAGTGGCTAGAAGGTCTAAACGAAGCGGATTGCCTAGTGGGAGACTGGAATGCTCACAACTAGACATGGGACCCTCTCAATGAAGACGATACACGAGGAAAAGAAATGGAGGAGTGGATGGTGGAAAAGGGTTTCGAGATCGGGGGGGAATATGATGGACCAACCTGGGAAAGAATAGTCAACGGACAAAGACAACAAAGCCGGATCGACCTCTTCGTCAGCAGAGGACCCAAGAATTGGCAGAAGGTCAAGTCGGATAAATTCCTCTCAGATCACTGGTCTATCTTGGCAGAGATAGATTGGAACTGGAAATTGGAGGAGGTGGTAAGGGAATAAATAGATTGGGATATTCTCAGAGTAGAACTAGAAATGGCGGAAGAGGATGAGAAAAAAGGGGATTTCCACTGGTACCAAGAACTAGAGGAAAACACTCCATACGAAAAACTCAAACTACTCCAACAAGCTTGCTGTAGCACCATGCGGATCACGGAAAAATCCAAGAGGTGGTGGGATGAAGAACTGTCGGAACAGCTGAAAATCACGAGGGATGCCAAGAGAGGGAAGGGATCCAACAGGAGCCTAGACCAGGCAGCAAGGATCAAGAAGTGGAAGACGGAAAAGGATAAAATGAGGACGTTAGTAAGGGAGAAAAAGAAGGAATGTTGGCAAACATTCTGTGAAGAGAATGGGGAAAAAGATCCGTGGGAAATCGTCAAGTGGGCGAAAGACCCGTGGCATCTTAAGGCCACAATGGGAGACCTAACAGACACGACGGGAGTACCTCTCAAAATGGACAACGAAAAGAAAAACCGCCTGATTAGAGACCACTTCGAGTGGAGAAAAGAAGGCAGGAAAGTGGACGAGGAAGAGGAAGAAAGGGAAAGATACTCGGGGTTGACCGGTATTAGCCAAGAGAAGATGGAGGAGCTGGTGAGGAAGGCCCTAGCTGGAATGTCTAACAAGTCTGCACTAGGACCAGACGGCATCGGGTACAAATTAATCAAGCGAGTACTCGATCTCAAACTAGGCTCGGAGCTCATCGGAGAAGTGGCGGAGAATCTGAGTAACGGTAGAATACCGAAGGAATGGCAACATTCCAAAGTAGTTATGATCCCGAAACCAGGGAAGGACCACAGCAAAACGAAAGGCTGGCGACCCATCAACCTGATCAACTGCATTGGCAAATTAGGAGAAAAGGTGGTAGCAGACAGGCTCCAGGAGTCGAGTTTGTTACATCGACACCAATTCGGATTGGTCAAAGGCAGGTCAGCTACTAAGGCAGCCCTGAGAGTGGTCACAAGGGCTCAGAGATACAAGGCGGCAGAGGGGGCAGTGGGATAGAACTTCTGGGATGTGAAGGGAGGCTTCCAGAATGTCAGAGAAGAGGATGTAATTAAGGAATTGGAAAACTCGAAAGAAGGCAAGAAGTGGATACTCTGGATCAAGGAGTTCTTCCGAGCAAGAGAGTTTGAGTTGGAGTGGGATGGGAAAGTACGTGGGAAAGGAAGAACAAATATCGGGGCACTCCAGGGATCACCTCTCTCACTGGTGATCTTCCTCATCTGGATGGCTCCAATAATCACAAAAATGGAGGAAGCCCTAAAAAGATACTGGCCTATGTTCAACCTCGAAATCCCATCGTATGTGGATGATCTATATCTAGGGGTATCGATATGGGAAAGAATCATGGCACGGAGTATAAAAATGGATGAGGTGCTGGACGAGGCGGATAAAATAGTAAACAGGATAGTAGCGGAGAATCACCTTCCCCTCGAAGACTTGAAGCACGAAAGGCTAGTCCTACAAAAAAAGAGGAGGAAAAAGAATAAGGATGTGAAATGGGTTAAGTGGCTGGGAATAATTATGGATGAAAGCCTGACGTTCAAGGAACATTGGAAAGCCCGAATCAAGAAAGCATGAGCCATGCTCGCACAATTCAACAGGTTAGGAAATTCTCAGTGGGGAATCAGCGCCACTAGTTGGAGGCAGATCTACACGGGAATGATCCGAGCAATAGCCTTGTGGGGATCAGAGTTAGGATGGAGAGGATAGAGGGATTGGGAGAAGGATTTTGAACAACTGCAGTACCAGGCTCTTAAAAAATGTGTCAACGCGACACACGGATCTAAGATAGAATTGGTCAGTCAGATCGCGGGGGTGGAGTCTTCGAGGATGGCGTTGGATGCAGCACAAGCCAAACTCATGGGAAAAATAATGCGGGACACTACCGCGTTGGGAGACCTGATTTTCGATGACGGAACTGGAAGAAACGAGGAAGCAGAAAGAGAATGGGACGACTTCGGACAAGAGTACACTGTCGGTCCAGATGGATTCACCTCTGTCTTGACAGCAATCCAAAGCAAGGCAGGGGTATTGAAAGAGGAGGGACATGAAAAGCTGAGTTATGGGGGAAGGGTGGAAAAGATGGAGGTACCAGAGGTTAAACTCCAGGCACAAGCAGACTCCCAGACAGAGATATGGACGGAAGCCATTAATCAAGTTAGGGAACACTGCGAAGCAACAGGAGTTTACACTGATGGCAGTATGAATGAGGAGGGTATGGTGGGAGGAGGCTGGTACGTTGAAGGAGGAAAAAGATAAGGAGAAGCGACACTTGGCAAGCTGGCAATAGTGTGGGATGGAGAGGTGTGTGGAATTAGGGGGGCATTGGAGGACGCACCAAGTGAATCCAACGTATTAATCCTTTCAGACTCATAAGCAGCGATTGCGGCAGTGAAGAAGGCAGGACATACAGGAAAAGCTAGGACTCGTGACCTCAAGTTTGTGATGGAAGGGATAAGGGAAAGGCAATCCAGGATAGGCCCTAACGCAGTCTCTTTCGGATGGGTCAAAGCCCATAACGAGCTACACGACAATGAAGAAGCTGACCGATTGGCCAAGGAAGCCACAAACCTATACTCCGAAGACCCCCTGATTACGAAAGGGGGTTTGAAGTAGGCATGGAAAAGAAAGAGAGAAGAAGAGCGAAGGGTGAAGGGAGCAGGGATGGGCAGGGTAGTGAAATGGAATAGGAAGGCTAGGGTCGCATACGTTCAATGTCACACCGGAAAAGGCAATCTACAAGCCTGGTGCCACAAGATCGGGAAAACAGAAGACCCTGAATGCCGGAAGTGCGGGAGGTATGTGGAGACAGGCAAGCACGTAGCCTTGGTCTGTACGCATGGAGAGGATATAGGGCGGAGGTGGAGTACATGGGAAGATATGGACGATAGGGCAAGGTGGGCCAAGAAGGAAAAGGACGAGAAGGGATTCTATACGGTGGATCTGGTGGAGAAGTTTTTCTCAAAGATTGACCTGGTTTAGTTTAATTTCCCATTATACGCGTTATGAGTTGTTTGTTTTCTTAGGGGAGGGCCGGTAGGGGCGTGGAGGCGGAAGAAACATACATGTAAGGGGAGGGCCGGAAGGGGCGTGGAGGCGGAGGCATACTCTTATAGGGGACGGACCGGCAGTGGGTGTGGTGGCGGAAGAGGGGTATTTACTTAGATATTTCTTTGGCTCGGAAGGCAGGACGTTTATGTAGCCTGTTTTCCCGTGGGTGTACCGAACCTTTTAAGGGGAGGGAACGGGGGCGCCGCATAACCTTAGGTTGATTAGGCGTATAGACTCCAAAAAAAACAAAAAAAAACAAAGGAAATACATAACTTGGCGGGGCGGCTGGGACTCGAACTAGGGCTTTCCTCCAAAGAGACAACACAAGCACTATCATCGTAGCTAGTGGAGGGTCTTTGATACTTAACCGGACATCTCCTCCAACCAAAAACAAACTGTGAGGGGGTTTGTTGCTATTTTCTAGCCAATAGGTATGTTATTTAAAGGAACTATCTTATTTTCAGCCTCTATTCTACAATTACAAAGAAATTCCTAATATGAGATAACATAGATTATTACCGTAGCTCAGAAAGAACCAGAGGATTCATACTTCACAGAACTAAAGAAAAGGTGAGAGAACGCCGGGTTTGTGGATCGCTGGTTTAGAAAACAAAAACAACAAAAAAAAACGACAACCGTGTTTCATGAATGTTCCGCACCTGTCCAGCTCGGATCACCTCGCTTCTTCCTCCACACAGCACCAAATTTGTGAACAATGATAGTCACTGGAATGATGACAGCTAGGCTTATAAGGGCTTGCCCGGAAAAGGTCCAGGTATATCCGACCGTATCAACCCATGGGGCGATGAAGAACTAAATCAAAGATCAGTCAGGGCCTACTACAGTGCGCTGAAGTAAGGGACTCACGGGGTTGACAAAAGCACTGAGGTTTAGTAGCACAGAGTAAAATGTGACGACAGACATAACATGTTGAGGATAACAGTCGACGATATAAGCAACAACAGCTGTGTTCCCAACCTGTACACCAGCCGCAACTATAGAATATGGACAGGCTCATCAGAAAGCCGAGATTTTTTCCAACCCGAGCCCAGAGAGCGAACTTACAAAGGAAGAATGCAACTTGGCCCACTATCCAGTGGTACCCCTTATCTACACTTATTCCCCACAAAATAAGACCGACTAAAGGTTTCACCGCTATCGTCAGCACTCGCTTGTAGTCAGCACCACGCAGTGTCTATAGACATACCCGCCGAGATAATAACAGCAGGATATATCAACCAGAGCCGGCATTCGGCCAACCTCACCCCCCCGTTTGCCTTTGCGAATTTCAACATTATGGTATCACCCAAAGCCCCAGAACATAGGATCTCTGAAGCCATCGTCCCCAATATTAGGCCAAGAAATAATAAGCCTTGGGTTTCTGGCTTGTAATCAGAATAGGCCGCCGGCAAATAGGTTATCACCGAGAGAATCCACCAATACCTGTCTCGTGTCAATGGGCTTCGTGATAAATATACAATTAGGCGCTTACCAGGCGAAACAATAGGAAAACACAATGACAAACACATTTGGGAAACTCCACAACTTCAAAAAGCACAATGCTGCATCCCACGGCTTTGGGTGATCAACTCCAGGGACCTTTTGAAGGTTCAGGAACGGAAGTTGCTTTGTACACTTTATGGCGGATTTCTCAGGCTCCTTTTCATTACCGGGGAGTTGTTGCGATAGCATATACTTTCGAGGATATAGTGTCTCAGGTAAAAAGAATACCTCAAGAAGAAGGAGCACTCCAAAAAGGATAGCAGTTAACCAAGCTACCCACTGTTGGCTGACAAGGCTCATGAAACCACCAACTAGCACGAGCGCCGTGAGCTACTTCACAACAAAAAGAGATGAAAAGGCCCACATATCAGAATATTGGGATTACTTACTTAAAGGACCCACCAGTAATCCGGTATCGATGGCTAGCACCCACAGCCCAACTTTTTGGCCACGCTCGTGTTCGAAGAAGAGGCTAAGGAGGTATATAAGAGACTTCGCCTTTGGTGTTGTGGTGTTTGAAAGACAACTTACTCGTTTATAACAGCCAGACCAACTGTTGCAGCTGGACTAACACCCCATCCTTGAAAAAATCTGCTCGCCATATAATTGGCATAATTAGTCGCAACCGCTGACCCAATGGTGGCCAGGAGAGCAATGAGCGTTCCAGCTATGAGTATGATTCTTCTTCCATAAATATCCGCAACGCTACTCCAGAATAATGGCCCGATAGCTAATCCCAGCGCCGGAATGGCAACTGTCCAATTGACCTGGGCATAGGACAGAGAGTATTGTTTCTGGAGCAGGGAAAAGGATGGAACGGTTGTGGTGGTAAGATACGTGAAAAGGAAATACCTTTTCCGATGTCAGCTTCCGTTGTTCAGCTACGCGGAATGGGTACGGACATGAACATAATGATACCCAGTGTGACCCTCTTCTCGCATTTGGAAAAGTTCACAGGGTCAAGCGGGCCCCTAGTTGGCCTAGGAATCAACTCAATTCCATCAATCCCAACGTGGTATTCTGCAACGAATCCAAAGTCCGTGGAGGGAACTTTCGGAAGAACATGGACATGTTGAGCACCCTCAATCTCCTTGGGGTCCGTGTTGCCCATTCTTTGCGCGATTGTAACGGTGAAGGGTGTTGCTATCCACAAGCGAGCCTTGACCGTCAGATTGATCCTGATATATGTTGTCAGTGGGTTACTTTTTCTCGGGTTGTGGACGTGAGTTTAAGCCGCTGCCCCTGCCATGGCAATGTCTAGCATATCACAATTCACTGTTGCCCTGGTTGAACAAGGAGTGGGGTACTTAGTTGATATTGCCAAATGGACGTGGCGGTGAGAGTCACAAGATGGGGGTGCAAGATATAGGAGTTTGGGATTTGACAGGGGTACCATTAGGAAGTCCATACAATAATATGTTTTACCCGTTCTTGGCTTTTTATGGAATATCGTGACCTCGAAACATTGATTGATATCTTGCCTTCTCTCTATCTGAAGATAGGGCCAGTGCACTTTATGTAATGATGCACCGGCCAAAGCTTGACATGTGGTTTGCTGCTGCCGAACCGCGATAACAATGCACACATGCATGTATCTATGGATGGAATTGATATCGATGGTGATGTGATGCAAGTTGGAGAAGCTTACCAGAATTGTGGCGTTCTTGATGCGGTTCGGTATACCGGTACCTAGTGACTTGAAGAGCCCAATAGTTCGGTAGCGAGAAAAGCTTATGACGACTTCCTTCACGAGAACTATTGACAGCGAATCGCGTGAACCAGACATGAGTCGCAAATCGCTCAAGCCTTGTCAGCACTCCTAGAATGTCATTTTCCACGACTATTGTGTGTTAGAAACAGAAATATCCGTCCTGGGATATAGATGGCCAGGTTCGGTAGTCCAACAGTTAAACTGGATATGCATATGCCATGCAGTCCAACCTTATAGGTTAATATATAATAAGCTGAATCCGAAGGGTCGGATTTCGGTGGAGAGACAGGGGTCTTTACCCTCAGGTTATGCGACCTCATCCCACAGATGCAGCCAAGATGGGAGATTTACGGCGTTATACCGAAAGTATGGCTTAAGATTTTATATCCACACCCAACCAGGCTCTCTCGTCAATTGCATGAGAAGAATTGGTCTAAGTTTGTGAAGTTTTCGGTCACTAGTGAACTTAGTCTGGTTGTCGGTGAAATTACACCCCAGGCCCATCTAGACTACATTAGAACAGGTGCAAGGAAAGAAAGCGAAGCTAGAGTGGGCTGGGAATGGGGAGTATGCATGTACCTATGTATGCCTAGGCCAGGACCCTTGGGAAATTCTAGATACGTCGTGTATGCTGAGAACATGATCCGGTGAACCGTCATACATATGTTTAGCATATCATGGGGAGTCCTCTTAGTGCATCAGCCCCCAAGAATCAGTCCCCTGTCTTAACGTAAACTGGGTACGTAAGTCATCAGTATGAAACGCTTTATCTCTCCACCTGTAGTCAGATCCGAGAGCACGATGAAGCTTTATCTGATCACTCTCAAGCAGAGCGATTGCCTTTACGTAACAACACTGGCACTTTGCCTGCTAACCCTCAACCTGATGATTTGAAGCTGCTACCCCCGAACCTGTCCTATCAAATGTGAGATGTAGGTGGTGAGCCTGCACAGATGTAATTGGAGGGAGATAAGCATGCCGCAGTTCGGATGAGTTACTATCTGCACATAGCCTGTGGAGTGTTAGTAACTTATCGGAGATGGTTCTGAACCCTGTGCGACTACGTCGTGACGAATTCGAGTGATACCGGCAGTGGCAATACCCCTAACCGACTGATGAATTTGAGGGGTTTCTGGATTCTCTGTATTCTGGGTAACGCTACTGGGTGCGTACAGACTCTATCGCCTCTGCCGAAATACCTAATTGATAGAACCATATGGTCTGGCCTGGTCCGAGGCCTGGCCACGAGAGCAGCTACCGGGCACAGTCAAATTGAGGCAGATATTCATCCATCTTACATCTACCGAAGATCCGGCGCAAATTAAGTATTCTCATGACGTGCAGATTTGGGAATTCCGGAAACAGCAATCCAGTTGCTGCAGGGTCGCGTGAATACGGGTTCTTGTAGATCATTGGTTGGAGACTGCACGGATTACCCCGAGATTTTACCTCATTTGTTCCTCACCAAAATATACCCTCAAATCAGTCGAGTGACAACAGGTGTTGGATCCTTATTTGTTACCACCTAATTACATACTTAGTAGCCCGATATTCTGGGACTGGGGGCAGCAAGACTAGAACAGGTATCACCAAGCCATACCAATACTGTGGTGTAAGTAGCCTCGAGGAATAGCTTGATGTAGAGCGATTGCGAGACAGCCTAGGGCTCAATGTCGAAAGCAGCTATTATGTAAAAGTTCCAAAGCTGACTGTCAACTGTAGCAAGAATTGAGGTTCATACCCGACCGATGAGATGTACCTATTGTTCATGGCTGTGTGAGGTTAAGATTCCTCATGCATGGATTTCAGATGCTAATTCAGGTAGCTCGAGCCTGATCATGAGACTGGCTCGATTACGCTCCGGAACCATGATTAGATATAAGCATACCATGCCCAACCTGATTACGATATTGTCCTCGTGGTGGGGCACTTTACACTGAGATCTACAGTGCCGATATATTTTCTGAAAAATTAGACGGAAATTGGAGAGTTCTAGATACTTGTATTCCGTCAACATTCGACTCCATGTGTTCAGGTTCCCCTCGAAACCCTCCAGTACCGGTACCGGGAAGCTCCTCAGATCCTACTGTCCCAGAGCCTGGATCCAATGATTCCTCCTGGGTACCTTCGTTCTTCCGCCAGCGAAGTTCGGAAACATCAGAACAATCGACTCTCGTTGAAAACGAGGAAACACCACTCCTTCGAGACTCCAGCAAAACATTTTGTTCCCAGTCGTCGTCTTCACAGCGGGATGGGGAATCATACATCTACTCGGAGGAATCGCAATCGCAACTATCCGAATTTCTCTATCTACTCAAAACATCAATACCGGTGATATTGGCATACGCACTGCAAAACAGCCTACAGACCACTTCGGTGCTGATAGTAGGACGAATATCTCCGGCACACCTTGCTACAGCTGCATTTTCCTATATGTTTGCTATGTCGACAGCATGGCTAATTGCATTGGGAGGAACAACCGCTCTGGATACCCTGTGCTCCAGCTCATTTACAGGGAGCAAAAACCCTTACGAGCTGGGGATACTGCTACAGCGAGCGTTTGTGGTACTGGGCGGAATGTACATTGTGGTGGCAATAATATGGTGGAATTCTGAAGGACTATTTTTATTGTTGGGGCAGGAAGGGGAGCTGGCTAGGGATAGTGCTCTGTTTTTGAGATATTTGGTACCCGGGGGTCTGGGGTACATCTACTTTGAATGTGTCAAAAAGTACCTCCAAGCGCAGGGTATCATGGGAGCTGGAACCTATGTTTTGCTCATTACTGCTCCATTGAACGTTGCACTGAACTACTTGTTCGTCTATACCTGGGGCCTAGGTTTAGTCGGGGCACCACTTGCCACAGGCATCAGCTATTGGTTGAACTTCATTGGACTTTTGGGGTATGCTAGATTTGTGAAAGGTTGGGATGCATGGGGAGGATGGAGTAGGGAGTGTTTGTGTAAGATGGGGATATTCGCAAGACTAGCGGCGCTGGGATTCATTCAAGTCGGAACCGAATGGGTGAGTGTATGCTGCGGGATTCCCCACTTTTTCCTGATAAGCTTTACCCATTTGCTAATGAAAGTGGGAGGGAGATATACAGTGGGCATTTGAAATTGTGGCCCTCGCAGCGGGCCGCCTCGGAACTGTTCCCTTGGCGTCCCAATCCGTTATTATGACCACTGACCAGGTACTTAATACGATTCCCTTCGGAATCGGTGTTGCTGCATCTACCCGGGTGGGAAATATGCTCGGAGCCCGCAACGCAAGGGGTGCATCACGCTCGGCCAATACCGCTGCGACACTCAGTGTGGTTGCTGGGGTGGTTGTCTTGGTAGTGTTGATGTGTGTTAAGGACGTATACGCCAAGGTATTCAGTGATGATATCGAAGTTATCGAGTTGACAAGCAAGGTGATGCCCTACGTGGCACTGTTTCAGGTTGCGGACGGGTTGAATGGAAGCTGTGGTGGTGCACTAAGGGGAATGGGGAGGCAGCATACTGGGGCGGTGGTCAATATCGTCAGCTACTATTTTGGTATATATTCGCTCCTATTATAGCTGGGTTTTTATGTTCATCTTTTACTAACGATATATTTGCATAGGCGCACTTCCACTAGGAATTTACCTCGCCTTCTATCATGGGTGGGGCTTGGAGGGGCTTTGGGTAGGACAGTGCATCGCACTGTATCTAGTCGGGGCTGCTGAGTATCTGCTCGTGTGGGTAAGCAACTGGGATGAGCAGGTGCGGAAAGCCTTTGAAAGGATGGATGAAGGCGAGAGAATGGAGAGAGGAGGTGTCTGATTTAGATTTACCTATGTAAATAGTGTTGGGCTATCATTGTTTTCCTTTCACGTCCTTTGGCTAGTTCTACTTTTTTCCTTGGTTTCTTAGGTTTACATGTAGAGGGTGTATATATGCATAGGCGAGGGCACAAGTCAATTCACAACCATTGGCATGAATATTGAGTGAATGGGGTTCAGGGTCATTACCAGATCTGGCAGTGCGGATTGCTCGGCAATTCAACTAGGCTAGTGGCAGTTAGCGAGTCTTGTGTCCAGAAAAGCGATGCCGGGACTAAGAAAAGTTAGTCTGGTGCACAGGAAAGTTCTCCAAATAGCAACCTAATTCGGAAGTCTCTCCTCAGCCGCGCCGAACGGGGATGGGCTATGCATATGCATAGTTCTCGGTATCAAGGTCTTTGCTGTAGCTTTTGCTAATCATCACAACATAGCTTGAGTCATGAATTCATGCCTTGCCATTCATTCCCTCCGTCCCATACTCGGCGTGGTTGCAATGGGACTAGTTGCGTAATGAGTATTACCAAAAGATAGATTAGCGAGGCCGTTTGGAAATTTCATAGGCGG
>Ga0307511_10005058_pt1 | contig 13445 bp, 10 predicted proteins | sample 13_EM_MG_FD_200266 | JGI IMG/M metagenome (GOLD analysis project Ga0307511, IMG submission 200266) | Populus trichocarpa ectomycorrhiza microbial communities from riparian zone in the Pacific Northwest, United States - 13_EM | ecosystem: Host-associated > Plants > Roots > Unclassified | place...
CCAAACTGAGAGACAAGCACATCCGTTACAGCAAATAGAATTTACACGACTTTTTTCTTCTTTTTACCTTTTTTTTTTTACTGGGTTTTTATATAAATTTAACGTGTTTAAAGTAGTTTTTGTTTTGAAATATTTTAAAATAATTTATATTTTTTATTTTTTAAAATTTATTTTTTATATCAAATATCAAAACAATCTAAAAATATATAAAAAAATATTTTAAAACATAAAAAAAATCAATTTGTTTAAAAACAATTTTCTATCACATGAACAAACAGTCTCATGGAAAATCCTTCTATATATGAATTGATGCATTAACTCCCTTGAGTTTGAATTTGAGACGATAATGGTAGCTGTCTATTTAGGTGCAGTGATCAATATCACGGATTTTAGAGGATATCACAAACACAAATTCACAAGTACCCATTGCTAATTAATATCCATCTGATCACCTGTAAAGAATTCAGTTCTGCCATCCTTCAATATTCAAGCGCATTGGCGTGGATGACTCTCTGGTCAACGACGGAAGAGCACTATCTCCTGGTGCAGCACTCTCCTTCAAATACGCCAACACCAAGCAATACCCTCTTTCAGTTGACCCAGCCAAATGTTATTTAGTTTTATGCGTTTTCAGCACTGTTGCTAGTCAAGCACTACTCCTTGCTTCTTTTCAATAATTCCCTCTTTAATAGCCAGCCAATAAAGACATACATGTCCAAAATTCACGTACGTGCGCAATACTTTCATTGATTTCCCTTTGATTCATGCTTAATTCCCAAGACAGAATAGCTTTCCTTGTGGATGCTGAATGGTGAGTACAAATTAACAGCTCAAACTGATGCAAGAATGCTATGCTACTTACGTCATGATAAAATCACTGTACGTAATACTTTCAGTATTCTTTCGAAGGCAACTTTCCTCGCAATTCCTTCCCTTTGCTGTCGTGAATTTCTGAGGTTTAACAACATTTTTCCATCCCTCAACTATCACAAGGACTCAGTTGTTTGATCGAGACTTCCGTAATGGGGTCTTAACGACATAGTTTTCCACTTCTTATGGACAGGCACCTACTGTTACAATCAGTTGAAGGGACCTTATTCGATCGGCTAGTGAAGAATTAGAGTTATAACGTAGAAGTGTATGGATGGCTGAGCTGAGCTAGCTTTGTCAGTATCATTCCATCTATCACACAAAAGAGAGTGACGGGACAAGATTGGACAAACCTGGGTCGGGGTCGGTATCACTATCAGGCTGAAAGTTCCAGCCATTGCAGAATAGGCCCAATGAAGATTTTTAGATTGCTCTCTTTGAGCACAGAGAAAGTTGAGGATGAAATCTACACTCAAGTCGTGGAGGGAAAATATTTTGAGATGCTGGTTGGTCGAAAGAAGATTGCATCTATGTCCTTCTCAAAGCAATATCCAGCTTCATCCTTGTTTAATTAAGAATAAAAAATAAAATTAGGATACTGCCTCAACTTCACTACCCTCTAACCTATAATGTAATTAGGATAAAATATTGTGAGAAGTTAATTTCTATAATTTTTATTTTAAAAAATGCAAGTCATCAATGCTAAAAAGAGAAAGCAAGATGATCATGAGTAAGATCCAATGAGAAATTAATGTAGAGTTTATTAAAGATACAGACACAAATAAAAATTTCATTACACAAGCACATGATTTTATTTTTAAAAGCTCAATTTAAGCATGAGGCAAATAATAAATATACATACTCGTATGAAAAATTCATGAGGGCTTTAATAAAATCAAGTTGATTTTTATAATTGAAATCAAATCTTAGGAATTGAAGAAAAAAATAGCTTCTTTGAGTCATTACTGGCAAAAACACCAAATCCTGATTTCTCTCAGGACATAGTCCTAAATTGGATAGATGAATAAAGCATGATGCTCCTTGCAGTTATGTATTTACTTGATCCATAAATTACAAAGATCACTCTTACACAAAATATTGTATTTCCTTGTATTTACTGTCCCAGAAATTAAGAGTATCATCTCCAAAAGTAACACCAACAAAGTTGTCATTCATTTGTTTGATTTAGGTTGACTTGATCGTGTGTTAAAAACCATGTCTCTGTGCTGCAGCAGCTACCTTGCGATCATCACGTCGCAATGCCACCTTAAATCCTGGCCTATCAAGGTTTGATTGGCATTTGATGGCTGATTGAGTGAAAGGGGAAAAAAAATTCTCTGCATTAATAGACACTGCCATGTTGGAACCAATAGAAAAAACATGAGGATGAATGGCTTAGAATACGAGAATACAAACTGAAAATCAAGTACATGATGAGTTTTGAAAACCCAATCTTACATTGTCATGCTGTGTGCTGGTTTCAGATTTCTGAGCAGAAACAGCTACCAACTTTTTATCCACAGAGAATAAATCCCATGATCCTTCACCCTGTAAAGCACACGAGGTGATACAGTATTAAATGAGTGATTTCAACTAAATCGAATGATACATGAGGACAAGAAGGTTTTGTTTGTACAGGTTTCCATAAACAACTCATAGAGGAAAACACAAGGTATGGACCTCCACTATTCATCCTTGAAGGAATTCAAAACAGCAGCTGTAGCCATCAAAGTTCCGTATATCTAAGAAATGGAGAGGTAAGAGCTTCCAGGGTCCAAAAGGAAAGGCTAGAGTTAATGACCTAGTTAGATAGGAGGATGTTTTGTTGCTTTTGACTTTGTAGAAAGCATCCCGGAGAAGGGCAAGGGGGAGGGCAGGGGTTTTGAGAGATTCTCCTCGTGTGCCCAATCATTAGCCATAAATAATATATATAAAATACAACCAAATTTGTTCTGAATTATCAGCTTACATGTGTATATCATCAGAATTGATTTCAGGAAAGAGGTTAATGAAAAAGCGAAATCCATCAGGGCTTATATCCCTGCATAGCAATCCTGCCAATAATTTTCAATGATGAAGTTAAAAATCAACTATATTATCTTAAACTCAACTATATTATCAAATGCTTTGGAAGAAAATTACAAAGAAATGCACCTTTGCTCTCAGCAGTTAGAAGATGCTCCTTGGCCATAGCTGGAGCAATACCCAATGTCATGGCAGCATCACTAGCAGTTATTCCAGACCGCAGGGCTTCAGGCTTTGATACAAGGTTTTTGATTCTTGCAAAAACCTAAAATTGACCAGAATAGTTACTTTTTAGAAACCAGGGTTGTATGACACATGGTGATGTACTATGAAGTACTTCTTATTTAGAAATTTCAGCACATACTAATAAAGGACTAATATGACAGTCTAGAAATCATTAAACCAATCTGGACATAATTTTGTTCATTCCAATTTATATTCCCTTTAGATATCCCCCTTACAAACACTTTTGGCTCTCAGCACCTCTTTGTTAGCAAGTATTATGATATGAATTAGCTAACAATCATATTCAGTTTACACAACTTTTGCAAATTCCATACAAATTTCCAAACAATATACAGGACAAGCAACTAAAAAAGTAACAAATGCAACTGCAAAATGAGCCTCAAGTTCATTTTGTTAATTCCACTCCAAATATATAAATTATATTAAAGCATAATTGTAATATGATTCCTTAATATGAACGTAAAAGAGATCACCTCCTCATCACTATGGGACTTATTCTGGATGACCTTCACTCCACTATCAAATTTCCGAAGCATTACTGGACTGTCAAACAAAGTACAATCTTATAAATGACTTGAAAGTCACAAAGATAATCTAATGATACATGAGCGTAGAAATTAATTAGTCTCCATCCTTTTGATCTCAAAACTAACAACCATAATGTCATATTAGTTGAAGATAGTATCATACATACACATCAAACTTCTCCCAAAGAGAACATGCTTGCAACAAATCCTCAGGTGAGATCAATTCTACATAGAACATTTACAAAAATAAATAAATAAAATAAGGGGTCTATTAGCATCAGTGAGAGCTGCTAAAAGTTATTGATTGAAGTGACAGTCAGTAAAACAAGGAATGCTTATGACAACAAACAAACCTGTGCCCCGAGCACGATTGAAGAGGCAATAGATATCTATAAGATTGATCATTCCTCCAGCTTTCTCTAGGGGAATTCTGACAAAATCTGCCAACTAAGTAACAACAAAGAAAAATTGAGATTTCTTCTTTAAGGGAAGAAAATCAAGTAAAACAGGATATATTTAACATGAGAAATATAAGATCCATCTAAATTTCTCCCATCAATGGATAAAGCCACAAGCCATGAGAAACACATACAGAGTCAACGAAACCGGTGGCAAATGAAACAGACCTGACGGGACAGTTGTTGATGATACATGGCACCTGCAGATTCTTTTGTTACTGGAGATACGATACCAACACTCAACAGCCAATCTTGCATCTCTTCTTTGGAACCCATTTCCTCATCATTCCCAGAACTACTTTGAGAGCTCGATCCAGACAAAAGCTTCTGCCTCATCTTCTCTGCTAGGATGACCATTTCTTTGGCCTTTCTCTGTAGATTTTAAACACCACTGATCATTAAGCAGCAGCCAAAACCAGAGTAACAAAACAATAACAATTTAACTCAACACATTATACACAAGGCAAAACCTAACCATTGCAGTCCTGTTACAAAGCCAAACATTCAGTTAATTCACTTCTCACATAATATAAGCAACGCAACAACCCATGTGCATAATAGCTCAAGTCAAGGTACTTCAGCTACTTCGTTACGTTATTGCTAAATAGCCAGATAAAAAAACACTAAACATCTCCCACAAGCTATTAACCTTTTGAAAAAGGAAAAAAAAAACAGAGTGATGAAGCAATATCAATTTGGCTTAACAAAATAGACACCAGTCAAAACCAAAAGTATCGCTTTCATTTCTTACATAATCTAACAAATGCAAGAGCATATCCTTAGAGTAGAGTTATTTTCCATTAATCTATTCCTAGATAACCCAATAATTACAACTAAACATTTCCTACAAGCTATTCTTGGAAACAACAGAAGACAAACAACTATGAAAGAATTCAAGTTCATCCTCAGCATACAAAAGCCCCATGTACACATTGTTTATATCAAGCAATTATAAAATACTAATCCATTAATCTATAATCAGACAACTCAATAACTACAATTAAAAGTAAACATCTTCTATAAGCAATAAACTTTCGAAAACAACTATTACCATAAGAGCATTCAAGTCATGAAAAGCCTCTTGCAAGCTCTTATCAGTACTTTCCCACATCTCCTGCTCTTTCCTCAATATCCCAGACACACCCACTAGCCTCACTGACCCATCACTCGAGTATAACCCACCACCCGAAACTGACCCAGAAGCCGGAACAGACCCCGAACTTGACCCACCGCCACTATCATTACCAGTCTCCCAAGCCCTTCCTCTCCAACAATCCCAAAACTTTGTCAAAAACCCATCAATATCTCCCTTCCCTCTAATCACTAAAGTCACCACAACACTCCTTGAATGCATAGAAACTTGAAACCGGATCCGGGGTGAGTGAAACATTGACTTGATCGACTTTTTTGGTGAAAATATATGAGTTACAGAACTCAAAGGGATTGATATTGGACTTGAACTGTCTGTCGTAGCATTAGAAGGAAGCCAAAGGAGGCGGTGTGTGGTGAGGATTCCAAGGCCTGATTTTAATGCAGGGAAGTCAAGTGAATTGATGGTGGTTGTCGCGGTGGTGGTGGGTTCGGTTTCAAGGTCTACAGGTGAGAGGAGGTGGCATTCTACTTCGGCTTGGTGGAGGACTGGACGGCCACTGCTGGTCACGGAGGCTGGTTCGAAAAAACTGGTGGTGGCGGTGGACATTCTTGTGGATGTTGTGTCGTTTGACAAGTTGTGTCTGTTTTTTAAGTCTAGTTCGTTAAGATTTAGTACAAGTTAATTTTAAGAGTTAATTAATTTATTGACATGAATTTATTTAGTCCCTATAGTATGAAGGATAGCTCAAAATGTGGCCCATCAAGGGTCATCATTATAAATGTTTCATGATTTATGAAAGATGGGGGAAAAATTAATACCCTTTAAAGATTGGGGACTGGCCCGTTATAAAAAATACTGAATTTAGGACTGATTTGTAGTTATGCTTTTTGTCTATAAGACAAAAAAAAGCTGGTACCCTGGAAACATAAGCCCGCCTTCCTTCTGTTAAAGCTTAAACCCTAATACCCTCTATCTTCTTGCTTACTGCATTGTGTAAAGTAGCAGTCTTGATGCTTAAAGATGGAACCTTTCTTCAATTCCCGTCGTCCTAGACATCACAAACAAAAGGGCAACACTGCTCCTTATAATCAACAGGTACTTTACCCTTCTCTCTCTCACTCACTGTCTCTGATAATTTTGTATGTTAAAGGGTTTTTCTTTGTTCTAATTTTGAACTGTTTTTGGTTTTTTCTTTCTTGTTTGTTGGATTTATCAGGGATTTTCAGCAAATCCTTCTTTAACAAATTCAATGCAACCTCAGCTGGGTTTAGTCAATCCTCAAATCCCAATTCCTTTTAATAATTCAAATACCCCTTTAAGAAATGGACAAGCCATGCCTAATATGCCACCTTTAATCAATCAACAACATGGTCTAGTGAGTGGACCTAATGATCTGGCTATCCTTCAGTTACAAAATCAGGTCAACAAGTTGAATGCTTTAAAGATGTTGATGAATCAAGTAAATCAATTGCAAGGAGAGCTGTTTGGTCCTGGTTTCTCCAATTTGCCTCAACAAATCAATCAAAATATGGGTTTGTTGCAAAATCCAATGCAGAATATGATGAACCCTGTTATGCCTATGCAAATGCCAATGACTTCTCAAGTTGGTTCCTTTAATGTCCCTTCCAGAAGTCACCAAGTGGTAGGTGCTCAAAGTCCAAACTTTTTTGTAAATCAACAAGTTAAGCAGAACCAGCCAAACTTTGTAATGCCGACAACTGGTGCAAATGGATCGAAACAATTGTCTTTTGAAAATCAGCAAATGCAAGGGAACTTGTCTGCAACACAGAAAAATCAGAACTTTGTAATGCCTGCGGTGGGTACAAATGGGTCAAATTCATTGCATGTTGCAACTCAGCAAGTGGAAGGGATCTCGCCAGCATCACAACAAAGTGAGAAATTTGTAATGCCTACAATGGCTGCAAATGGACCAAAGCCTTTGCCAGCTGCAACTCAGCAAGTGCAAGGGAACCCATTTACATCTCAGCAAAGTCAGAACTTGCAACCCTCTGCTTACAATAGGTGGCAGGTAACTACATTTCAGCTGTGATTAAAAGCCGCCATTGTTGTGTACTTGTTGTTTTTAACTTGGATGATTTCTTTCTGAGCTCATGTGATTTATGCAATCCAATAGTCATAGTTTTTTTTATACGTTTTCCATGCTTTAGTACCACTCATGTAGCCGCCATGTTTTCTAAGTTGCTTCACTACCTTATTATTTGAGGTCAACTCCCTTACAATTTAATTGTTTGGCTTTTCTTGTATATGGCATCTTCTTCCAAATCTTTTTATGGTTTTGTCCATACCTTTTCTTCTTTTTTTCTTACCTCTCCAAAATGCTTATTGTGCATTCCCAAACAATTGCTTTCCAAGATGGTGAAGTTAAGTGTTTTGTTCTTGATGTAGGGCAATCCTGCTAAAAATGGCCAGGGTAGTACTCCAAATTCCAAACAAGGAATCTTTTCTGGAAAAAACTTCAAAAATAATCCAAAGAGAGAGCAATCACAATCAGGGTGTGTGTTGGAAATTTTGTTCTAAGTACTTCTACTACTATATAGAGCAGTGCCTCATAACCATCTGAAATTCATTTTCTGCAGACATCAGAAATCCGAGTTCCATCGCATGGATAATGGAAAGAGAAAGCTTGGGTTTTCTAATAAACACGGTGGAAAAGGTTTGTGATCGTAGACCTTGCTAAAAGATTACCTCTTCTTCGTGTGTCTTGATGGAGATAGTTGGTTTAAACTTTGTGCTCTAAAAATGTAATAGGGAAAGGCAATGAGAGGGCAGCAAAATTTGGTCGCTCTGATCCTTCAAACCAAGTTATGGAACAGAAAAGGTAATTTTTGCTGATCTATCCCTTAAACATTACTGATCAATTTGAGAAAGAGTTATGTTTGGCTGATCTCATATTGTGATTCAAGCTAGCAGGTGGGTGGGGTGTTGATTTAGAGTAGGCTGCTTGTTTGGCCTCCTCTGTTCAAGAGGTCACACTCAAATTGATTGCAGGGTGACTTGAAATATGAAATTGGGCTATCTTTGCGTTAGCTTGTTTGGACAATTGTATCTGTGAATGAGAAGTAATAAATAGTCACAGCATTCTGTCAAATAAAAAAGTAGAAACTGCATTTTCCATTTATGCTCTGAAGTTGCTTAGTTCACCCCAAGATTGTATACTGCACCTCATTCTTATGATGTATTATCTGCCTCTTTCGCTTGCTCAACATCCACTTTTGCAACACTAATTTCTGCATGGAATTTTTTTGTTTGTTTGTTCAACTCTGTACATTTGTAAACCTAGCAGAACTCATATATACACGGAACAAGAAATCAAACAATGGCGTGAATCACGTAGGAAGCACTTCCCAACAAAAACCAACATAGAGAAGGTTCGATCATGTTCTGTACCATTCTGCTGTATGAATTTAATTATTATCTAACATAATTGAGTTGATCATGAAATTGGCACTTGCAGAAGCAGACTGAAAAGCTAATAGACTCTGGGGTCATTGATAAAGAGGCCAACTTTCGTCGCAAGGTACACTATTTTTCATTGTTTCTATTGTATTGTATATTTGGCTCATAACCTTGAAGACAAGACCTTTATCTCATGCTTTCAACACCAGTGCCACTTGACAAGACCTTGTTTGTATAATATGTTCTTCTAAATGGACGATCATGTTTCTCTGGCTAAGCATATATGTCAGTGAACAATGGCATTCTGCCATGTTACATTTTATTCCACAGCATAGGTTTCTTCCCTGTCCGAAATTATAGCCTTTTACAGAATTTTCTCTCACCTTTTGGTTTTGGTACTTAATATTTTTGAAATGTTTGGTTGTCTATCTGTCATGTAGAACAATAAATGTAGTCTATAGTCTAGCTTATGTTCTCATGGAAAGTGATCTTTAACTGTCATGTAGGTGCTAAATGCTTTGCCAAGAAAATTGGATGATAAGTTGGTGTGAAGAGTTAAATTGGAGTGGTTAGGAGAAAACTAAGGCTGTCACTTGGTTATACACTGTTGATCATAATATCTAGGGTGCCCATATTTGCAATGCACAGAAACTGGTGTTTAAACGGTTGATTATATCATTCATCACTAGAAATCTCATTTTATAATAGGGGTGAAAGAGAGGAAGAATGGTTTTCTATAGTTATTTGGATTAAAAATCTACTTAATGCCAGTAATAATTGGGAAAATTTCACAATATGCTTATCACAAGTATGCATTCCGTTTATATTATGAAAGGATTGGTTGGTTTTCACAAGGTGATGCAAATCTATATCAAGGAACTATTGAAAATTCTTGAACTACAACATGCTTCAACATTTGGTAATTTCTTGGAAATGTTTCATGCAGCAACTCAAGGAGATTTTGGCAAAGCAGGCTGAGCTAGGAGTTGAAGTTGCTGAAATACCACCAGAATACATGTTAGATTCGGAGAAGTTAGGAGTTGAAGTTGCAGAAACACCACTGAGCTATCTGTTAGATTCAGAGAAGCTAGGAGTTGAAGCTGCAGAAATACCACCGCACCATCTGTTAGATTCAGAGAAACAAGAGCATGGAAGGGAAGATAACAGAAGGTCCTTGACTAAGAAGGGGAGATTCTGGAACAAGCATGATAGAAGAGGAAGATATAAGAGAAAAGGTCGGTCAGACATGCAGCTTGGATTAGAAAACGAGGATAGGAAGCCAACGCTGTTGGAGAAGCTTCTTTGTGCAGATATAAAGAGGGATAAGCACCGGTTGTTGCAGGTTTTTAGGTTCATGGTGGCGAACTCTTTCTTCAAGGATTGGTCAGATAAGCCTTTGAAGTTTCCTTCGGTAGTGGTTAAAGAAGATGGTTGCAAGGATGAGCCACAGGAAGAAAAACCTTCACTTGTTGGGGAAGAAGAGTCTGAAGTTCCGAACAATACAACAGTTGAAGATTTTGGTGATAGAGATGATGGCGACGAACATGATGCTCAAGTGGAGCCAGGGAATGGTTCTGTCATGGGAAAATGTGATATTGTTGACGAAGTTTATAGGGTTGAAGAAGGAGAAATCATTGACTAAGATTGCAAACAAACCCCGTGTCTGCAACTTATGTTGAAGTGCCCAAGCATTATAATCCGTTCACTCCTCTTATTAATTATATTCAGTTTTGCATTAAAGTTTGTCAACAAATGGATTGGAGTCATGAAGAGAATGAAAATTTGGAATGGTATGGATGGATTATGGAAGCCATTCAGATTGAATAGGTACAACCAGAGCGCCAGAATTTTGGCCAGACATTTATCTTTAAAACCTTTGCTCTTCGTAAAAGTTCTCTCTTTCGTTTTAAAGTTTATTGGATCGTGAAATCATCTCCCTTCAAATGCTTAACAGCCCAAGATTTGCATGGATCATCGTAGACCATCCATAAAATTCTTGGATTAACTGAAAAGAAATGGCATTAATTAATTCTCTTAAGTTCTTTTGCATTAGATTCATGACGAGCTCACATAATTTTTCGTAGTACATTACTAGCTGATCCTCTCATATTCAAGGGTTGGTAACAACACATGCACATACAGACATTTCATAAATTCTACATGCCAGTGTTCTTACCACTTGAAACAGATTAACCAAATCACAAACTCGAAAAAGGTTTTACTGAAGAGGTGCTCTAGTCTCCCCTGAAACATTAAAAAGACACATCTACCGTGTTCCATCCAGCTGATGCTGACCATACCTTCTCGCCAACTTTTTAGCAGGGCTGACTTTGCATTGCTCTAAGGTTGATTGACAGTCTGAAGTCCGTGCAACATGTACATATCCCAAGCAACAACATACATGTAGAAATATAAAAAGTTATGCTAATACTATTAATTAACTTGGTACCGTTTTAAAGATGTAAAATCTAAAGGGATGCAGCATGCCTGTAATCTCATAAATGTTAGCTCATTTTGATTCTTCATCCAAATGCTCCATAAGATCCTTCATCATTGGGATCATAAGTAGCATCATATCGGAGAATCGGTATGTGCCTCACTATCTCGGATTCTTGCCGTGACAATCTTTGAGTGAACTCATTTGTCATCCCTGCGGACGATAAATCTTTGAGATATCTCAAGTTTTGATTTCCAGAGGGCACCTTATTCAGTTTTGGGCAGGGTCCCATTTCTAGTCTTTTAAGAAGTGGCAATGCTCCTTCGTTTATTAACATTTCATTCAGATTGCTCAAGCCTGCAAGAGACAGAAACTTGAGTTTCTGAAACCCTCCTCCTTCAAAATGCATCTTCTCTCCGTTGTATGCCCATACAAGTGCAAGATATTTTAGATTGGGCAGAGCTTGAAGGACTTCAATGGAATCATCCATGAAGTTTGTAAAACTCAAACTCAGTTCAGCCAGATTGTGTAGTTTGGGAATCCAACTAGGAGACTTTGCAGCTGAAGAGGAGGAGAAGATATTGATTGGACTTCAAGAATTTCATTCCTGGGATTGATTGAAAAAACAAGTATCGACCGCAGGTGAGCCATCTTCTCTAATGCAGTGCATAGATACCTTCCATGTTCTCTTTTCAAATTGATGATCCCCAATTTCCTCATCTTCGTCGACACTTGTAGGCCATCATTGATCAAGCTTAAATTACGATCCACTTTAATTATAAACAACGTTTGCAAGAACTCCAAATGCTTAATGCTGCCATGTATCTTCAATGCCCGAGTCTTTCTATCATCAGCCAAAAGATGTCGCAATTCAGGGAACGTACTGATCTCAACTGGCAACTCTTCCACGAAAGAATTTCTCAAATCCAAGGACTCCAGGTCATGAAGCTTTCTTATTGATCTTGGAAGTTTAGCTGCTCTGGTATCTCTTAAGTTTAAATATCTTTTTGGGAAGGCGGTCTATTGGACAGTTATCAAAATCTAATGTAGTCAAAAGCTTAAATTTTGCAAATATTACTGACATTGTGGCCTTCTGCAGCTTTACTTCGTTACAAGCTATAACAGAGCGAGTTTGAGACTTGGTGATACTATTTGGAGTGTTGCTTCCTCTGTTGCTTATGGAGAGATGTCGCGCTATGCCTTCGAAGGTTGAGAAACTACTGGAAACATGGCAGAGACTCGGCTCCTTTGACGTGGAAAGAATGACATCATGTACCAAATCATGAACACGGTGATCCAAGAATGGATCCTCATGTTGTAGCCAATATTCTACTGCCATTATCATGATCTAACAACGCATGCTCCATGTTCCCCAAAATCCAATTTCTCATACATCGTCAAATACAACCAAATATCGTTCTTGTCGTAAATATTCTCTGATCTCCTTGATCAACAACTCCTCGTCCATTGTAACAACTCTATCAGGAAAAGGCTCATTCTTCGCTTCATAGAATCTCTTCAGGATATTCCTTAGTACGTAGCTCCCTCGTATCATATGATTGAGACACGGTGATCCAAGAATGGTACCGGAATTGCTCTTTCACCCTGTGGTTGTCATGTACTTTCTTGGCCAGTGTGGTTTTTCCCACACCAACCACTGCGATCACTATCCTTTGATAAACTCCACTTACTAAGTAGCTTATCAATTCATCTCCTGGAGACTCAATCCCAACAAGCTCAGCTTCTTCAGTGAAAAGAGAACTCAGTCGAGACTGATGCATTAATCCTCTTCTCGCGTTGCTGCTCCTACTTGATGCTCTTTGATTTGAAAGTGATGTTTTGATATCTTCGATCTCTGAAGCTATCTCACGACGCGAATTGAATGTTTTAATCAAAGAAGCAATTCTACGTAGGATTCGACATCGATGATCAGGATGTCTTGCCACATGAAACATGTAATCATTGATGACATATCTTCAATGTGATGAGTTCTTCTCTTGTTTGGTTCACCAATATACTTTCACGCCCTCCCCGACGCCTTCTTTCTCAGATTTTGAATCTGCATCTTTCAGGAGAGCACGGATGACTTCCAATTCATCTTTGACATCTACCTATTCATCATTCACGCCTTTCAATAGTTTCACTTCTTTCGCTAGCAATGCAAGCAATTTATCAACAACAAGGCTCACTGCCGACTCTTGCCATTTTCTTTACTGTGTGTTCTTACCCCACCATTCCATCTTTTCCTTATCCCATCCTTATTTGCACCACAATTTTGAATTGCATTTTTATAATTTTTCATTGATTTAAAAGTCTAATTAATGCCCTAGGGCTAGCTGGTTAAGTTATGAATGCTACAAAATGGGTTTATG
>Ga0307511_10005059_pt1 | contig 13445 bp, 6 predicted proteins | sample 13_EM_MG_FD_200266 | JGI IMG/M metagenome (GOLD analysis project Ga0307511, IMG submission 200266) | Populus trichocarpa ectomycorrhiza microbial communities from riparian zone in the Pacific Northwest, United States - 13_EM | ecosystem: Host-associated > Plants > Roots > Unclassified | place...
TTTGGGGAGGGGAGTGAGGTAGAGGATGAGGAGGAAGAGAATAGGAGGGAGGAGGATGATAGCAGCCGTGGGCATCGTGAGCATGGGGGTGAGGAACCTGATGGTGATGATGGTCGTGACCAGCGGCATCATGGTGACGAGGAGCGAGAGGCATCTGCGGTAGGTGTTATCCAACCATCTGGAGATAAAGGTCAAGAAGAGAAAATGGAAAGGGGGGGGTTATTACCAAAAACGCCACCATCTCAATCATCATCCTCTGAGGATATATCGGGAATCGATGTCGATATGGAAATGCAGGAAGCATGAAGACTTGCGTTTTTGGGGGTAGAACGCCCATGTGGTGTATTTTGCAATGAATGACGTCTATGGTCTATGTCAATCTTTTTATCTAAGGTAGTGCGTTAGAGGTAGAATTAAAAAGGGGTGAATCGAGAGCGAGAGGGAGAAGGAGAAAAAAGGGGTTGATTTGGTTTTTTTTCCTGTTCTTTTCCTTTTTTGTATCTTTTTCTTGATTCTCTTTGTGCTCTGTCTTTTTACTTTTGCTTTTGCACAGTTTGGAGATTGGGTTTTGTTTAACCGTTGGCTCTCTGGGTTTATTTTATATGTTGTGTGGCGGGAGGACCGTGTATATTTGTACAATTTATGTACTGTGTTGGTATTCTCGGTTTCTATCTATCAAGAACCAGGCTAGTCTGGTTGTCTATTAAGTAGCCGAAGTAGTGGCCTAAGGTAAAGATAAGGGTATGTGTTTGTTTGTTTGTTTGGTTGATTGATTGACTGATTATATTGTATTGTTTTTGTTTTGTTTGTTTGCAGGATTGTATGTAAGATCTAGGTATCTCTTATCTACTTACATACCTATTTTAAAAAGTTTTATATATATATGTATGTGTCCGGATCGAAATATCCTATTGGAAGATGGGAAGATTCTGAGATTTGGATCATGTAGTTGTTGCTTCGTTCTGTTCTGTTCTGGTTCTGTTTTGATGAGTGGGCGAGTGAGTCCAGTGAAGAAATAAATAAACGAATAAATGAACGTGTACCAAGGTGAGCGGGTTTCGAAGGAAGGGGTCTGGATCTTCACGCACCCGGCGGGGGGGCTATAGGTTTTTGGGATAAGTACCGTAGTTGATATGTGCATGTGGATGCGCATTTTGCCCGTCAGTAAGTCAGTCGTCAGCCAGTGTAGGTAGGTAGGTAGGTAGGTAGGTAGGTAGGGTGGATTTAGTACTACCTGGTAGGTAGTAGTATATGTGAGCTATTTATTTCTGGTGCGGCGCGCGCGTGGGGGGTTTGTATGGTTGTAGGTTGGAACTTACAGCTGGCTGGCGTTTGATGGGATGGGTAATATGGGTTGCGTTACGTTGAGTAGGTAGGTATAGTAAATACAGTTTGTAAAAGTAAATAATGGGGCATTTTGTATTTGTGAAGGGGTTAACGTTACCCTGAATTTATCGGTCTGTCTTTGGGTCAGAATGTATGAAGAAGGCTGCGGAAAGTATGGTATGGTATGGTATGGTATGGTAAATCACAGGGAGTGAGTGAGGTTTGAAGTTTTATCTATACTTGTCTTGTAGTGGATTGAACCACATGTTTATGAGTTCAATTAGGTTAAATTTCATATGGGGGGCTTGGATTGGTGCACGTGACCTGGAAGACGCCAGGAGCGAGTTGTTATTTGTTTTTGTTTGATCGTAGGTTGGTTGGTTGGTTTACATACAGTGCCTGGGGGAAAGTTTCCGCGACCCTCAGACATGCATTAGACATGGATGCCCATGCTCGGAATATGCAATAAGGGCCGTTCAAATACCTCCGCATCGCACCTATAGGCTACCCTCAATAGCCCTCAAAAGGTTCCGATATAATCACCTTAATGTGGTGCCCTCCTCCGCAACTTGGTAGCCCTCTAAAGCTTCATTTTTGGGGGTTTATGCAACCTTATGCCTTGGACATCATCCACGCTAGCAGGTTGACCTGAGACAAAAAAGAAAAAAAATATGGGGTCGCGGAAACTTTCCCCCAGGCACTGTATACGCCTTCCTTAGGTAGCGTATGTTAGGGAGGGATTAACCAGTATGCAATTTACGCTAGAGCATTAAGTTCCAGAATCTCATGCGGTATACATATATGCTCTCGTGTGATTCATCGATTAGCTGACCTATAGCTATAGCTATCGCTAGGTAGGCCCGCTCATGTCATCCCGTTCGTTCTTTAATCAAATAACAAATATATTCCCTACTTTCGATATAGGTAGAAGTATCGGGCACTAAGCTTACTCTGTAGGTTGAGTGTAGCATAGTAGGTAGGTAGTCCATGAAAAAGCTAAAGGCCTATCTATCTATATACTAACGTAAATGAGATGCTCAGATCCTAGAACAGGGGTTTTGAGAGATGTAGATAGGAGTATGGTTCTCATATAGCGTTGAAAGTTACTATATTTTTTAATACATTTAGTTTTGTATAGTTGTTTAAATCACATTCTCGCTGGAAATGAACCATGTCAACAGCAGCTGGCATAAATATTCGTCGGGGTGTTCAGTGCAAGCAAGCGACAAAGCCTCAAGCTAGGCTTCTCTTTGGGCGTGGGAGTTGCAACGAAAGAAGCTATTGTCAATATGTCACGGTAAGTACTTATGCAAATTCAAATCCAATTACTATTACCCTGAACTTCAGACACCTAGGTTTCCCTCACCTCATTGCCGTAGCACTAGATACCACTGGACGTATAGGCTTAGCAGGCTTCTTACCATTAGGCCACCGGGTGTGTTTGGGTACGGTGGAGTGTAGTTCTGGGACTAGGTGAATATCGGTCTGGAGGTTATAATGGCTATCCTAGGCTTTGCCGCTTTGTAGATGAGGGTGGGAATTTGTATATCTACAGACTGGCAATATAAAGGTGCTGTGGGCAGGGGTTATGCAGATATATAGTAGTTAGTATAAATGTATAGATCGCGAGCCTGCTATAATTATTTGCTATAATCATCTGCATACGTACTAGTACATCAAAATGGAGTGGTGTGTGACAGTAGCAACAAGCACGGTGAGGTGCAAGCGTTAAGGTATATATATATGCCAGATATAAGCCGTCGGTTGTAGGCGTGCGATTCAGGCTTCTTGTGCCCGGCTCGCCATGTTGCGTTAGGAAGTTTGGTTTTTCAATAGAGAACTTCTGGAGGCGTTACTAGCTATACCCAGTACGAAATGGCCCCTAGGTCTTTGCGTGCTAGAAAGATTGCGCCTCGCCCCAGACTATCATCCTGGGCTAGGCCCCACGTCGGGACATTTTGCCCGACATAGAAGTCCCAGGGCAAAATCGTGCTACCCAGGACGAATAACACGGCATAGTGAAACCTATTTACATACGCATAATCCCTGAATCCCTAGGCAAAACTCCCTCGGGTTCAAGACATATACTTCATTACCCAAGAGTGTATTTTAGGACACAAGTCCCGGGCCGGCCTCTCCGTACTGGTATAAAGATATATTCACCATGGGAGCTGGAGTTCATATATGTATATTTATATATAATATATATTAGCCGGCATAGCTAGCTATAATATATATAGGTAGTAACAGTCGAACTATATCTGACTACACCATGCGCTATTCATAGACGATTTATTCTTTTCACAATTTTCCATAGCAATGTGAACGTAGTTATATTTGCTAATAGCGATAGATTTGTTTTGTCCCACATAGTTACATAGGGCCGACTTCAGGATAACCGAGGCCCATGGCGAGCCAAGAGTAGCGAACAACTCTGGGATCTTTCAAAATCCCATAAGGGGTCAATATGTCACTCGGGGGTCATTCCACAGTTCTTTCAAACAAGGAATTTCTTCTAATGTTGCGCCAACCAAACTATATATCTAGAGATAGAGTCTGGTCCCACGTAGCTCTTCCGATATTATCCTAAAGTTACCTGCCTGTGGCCAGCGGCTGGTGGTTGGCTTATAGCATAGCTACTCACGAGACGAGCTCACTGGTTAATAGTATTTACGGTGTACTGACTATTTTTTTTTGTGGTAATTCAGTTTTCATATTCACCTTAACCAGAGTAAGACGATACACTGCTTGAGGATCTCAATTTGGCACCGCTAGTGTGCTTGGTTGGTTGGGAGTAGTCTTGTTGTTGGAGGGTGTTGTTCCAACCATACTTATTATAACGCAACCTGGGTTCAGGGTAATATCGGCGATATGCAGTTTTGTGTGAGAATGTGGAAACGATAATGTTTTTGCTCACCTTCTCTCTGCCCAACCAAACTCCAACTGGACTAATGACTAAAAGTACCATTCTTAGGTAGTCTTACCCAGGCACTTAAGCGCAAGTCCTGCCCAATTCCCGAGGACCTCTAGTTCGACATCAAGATTAATATTCTTAGGACTACGTACAAACTCCTGGCGCTGGCTTCTGCTACGAAGGGTATGGCACTAACTCACAACATAGAGCCTGCTGTGAGATCATTAGTGGGTTCGGGTGCTAACTCGGGAAATTGAGATGGCCGGTAGTGCCGAGGACCACCTTCGTTTCCAACGTAACTCCCCTCCCCTACGCTGCAGTACCACCAATTACATAATAGTTTGTTGGTTATAGAACTACTGGAATTCTGGAGGGAGTGCCGGAAGGTTAAAAAGGGTCCTGAACTATACATTCAAGTTCTTTTCTCCGGCATATTCAACGTCCCTTACTGTGGGTAAGGGTGGGTTACAGGACCCAAGATGGCTACTCTACCACCCTGCTCCTTACAGAACCTGAGACGGTGATCTTACCTTAGTGCCATCAATATCCCGTGACAGGTGCTCGCTCCTTCCAGCCGACATGAGCGCTAGTGGTTTGGAAATTTATGCATAAACCAAGATATCTGCCCACACTTGTCCCTTGGTACCGCCAGATCTCGGAGGTGTATAGCGTAACTCCAAAGATGTGCGCGTTCTGGGAGAGGAACCTCCGCTCCTCTCTTTCACCAAATCCTTGCCCCTTTTACCTATTTTATCTACCTTTCTTCATTTATATTTTCTTTGCCTGTTGATATAGTAGTTTAATACCCCCTACATCAATTGTCTATTATTATTTGGATTATTTATATTATGGTTCAGTTCTTTATATGATATATGGGCTTTTATATATTTCCTTCAGTCATCATCTAATTTCTTAAGTCAGAATCTTCAATCCCTGAAATTCCGAGATTCTGCCAGTACCATGACCTGGATTTTAGCAAAGATAAATACTGATCTGCCTTGTAATGGAAAAATTTACACTGCATTTAAAGATAATACATATTTCCAATGACTTTCTGGTATAAAACCTTGAAAATTCCTCTGCTTCTTTAGTATTTTATGACAGTACTGCCATATCAGGTATCTAATATTTGGTATACCACTCCTTTGCCTTAACAATAGCTGGCGAATGCAATGCCAATAGCCTTTTTCATCCTTTCAATACCTTCACTCATGTGTAGAAAGTACGGATGGCGCTCATCAGAGCTCAATCGGCTTCAAATCTGGTGAGTACGCTAGCCATTTCATAATGGTATAGCCCTGTACATGAAACCAAGCCTCCAAAGGGAGTATACCTATATCCTTCCACATTATCCTGCATGAAGATTAAGCCCTCCCCTATAAGGTCTAGAGGCTTAGCCTTGAGTATAGCCCAATAGACCTCTCCGATAACTCATTTCTTCTCTACCTCAGATCCTCATTCATTACTACTAGCGCGGAGACTGCTGTAGCAGCAGAAGCAGCCTAGATGACCTACCCGATGGCTTTATCATTTCTTTTCCTATAAATCTTATCTGTATCCTAATTTTGACTCAGTGTTCAGAATGCTCTTCCAGGGTTCACCAGTCTAGAGCACTCATCACTCCATAGCACCTTCATCTAATTATTCAACCATAAAATTCCGGCCGCGGTGCACTAGGGCGCACTCAACTTGTGCTTTTGCATGCTCTGCCTCCATGAATGGCCGTTCTGCTATAATCAGCATGATATTGAACTCCCGGCTTCAAGGGTGTGAAATAGACACATTGACAAGCTTGGAAATCTTGCCACAGGGTGTTCCATTCAGTCGGAGGCCAGAGACCTGAGCTCACTAGTAGGGGGTAGGCTCCCTTTGAGGTGTTTTGGTAGTCGTGGTTGTTCGTACCATGTTGTGAAGCGATCAAAATTTGAGGAAGCTCTGCGTGCTAAGACGTACGACCGAGAACTGTACTTTCATGGGCCCTAGTTTGTGAGGGATACTTTCGGATCTATCTCACTCCAAAGAGTATAGACAATATGATCGAACACACTCTGGAGACCCCGGCTCACAGCGTTGCGGCAGCGGGTAGTTAACCTGCATATCGGGATATTTAGTAGGCCCTCCTGAAAGGACTTGTTATATTGCAACGTTTGACACTATACTACATATTCTTGCTTAGTGTCCCCGACTTGATGAAATAGTAGATAAACTATATTATGGGAACGTTGCTGGGGCCCATACCTGAGAAGCTGGGTGCTGCTGGATAGAAGGCAGCTGAAATAGAGGTGGCGTATGTACCTCTATGGAAGATAAGGAGTTGGTGGAATAAAGGGAACATACTCTGTTCAGATGTTAGATGGCAGAAAGGTGAGAATTTTTTTGAATCAATACAAGGGCAAGAGTTCTACTAGGGGTTTTGACTAACATAAAGCATGGGATAACAGATGGAGGTAGCGTTGTACAATTATATCTATATAATATATATAGTAAGGGATAGTAGGGTAATACTATATTCGGTTGTAGGGTTGGTATTAAGTTTTCAGATGGGAAGCCTAGTACTACTTAGCATAGGCTACTGAAATGGTTAGACAGCGATGACGTCCTCAAATTCAATGCAATATAAGTGTATTTCTATCTATTATTGCACTTATAGAGGGGGGAGGTTAGAGATTTATATATCGTATTATTCAGATCGCTTTGGGGGAAGAATTGTACATGTAGTACAGTATAATGCATGGACTGGTAGGGCCCCTCACTCAATGATTAGTTACCCTGAACTCCCCCCCCATAACGTCATCCCTCCCATTCAAATAGATTCTCTCCAATCCACCAGTCGAGTACATAATAGATAAATACTTACATACATATCTTGAAAGATCAAGTCCATAGATGCCAATTAATTTGCGAATAGTTCCTCTAGACCACTTATCCCACCACTAGTTCCTGCAGGCAGGTTTCCGATTCCGTGCATCCGCATGCATTCTGCATCCTGCACACTTAGGCATATGCACAACATCGGTCACGTTAGAATTTGAATTCCCCCCCCAAAATTCTGCTTCCACTTACCCGAAGCGAACACTCCACGCGAGCTAGGCACGGGCTCAACCTTATTTCTACATCCGGCCAGACATGCATGCAGAATCGACGACGAGTGACGTGAGGTTATTTTAGGTCAATTCGAATCAACCGGACTCACCGAGGTACTCTGTCCAGGATCGGATATAAGATCGCTTGCGCGTTTACCTAATATAGGCCTCTTGATAAAAACTATATGTACTTTATCATAGTTATGCACTTCTTGTTAGGCCCGAGCCGCACTGATATTACAGTCATCTACAAATTTATTCCCTCGATTTTCTTGTATGTTTTTCTAGCCTTCTGGTGCGCTTCCTTGTGACTCCAACAGCCCCTGCTAATTATTCAACTAGCGAGCGCTCAGGTTGATCAGGAGACAGCGTTCGAACGCTGCTTAGGAAGGATTGAAAAACTAGTATCTGATGAAAGAGAGGTAGGAGAACTCGCTCACAATTCGGATAAAGGAAATTCGTGGAACATTTCAAACTGTCGTTGACCCAGAGTAACCGAAAAATACGGAGCAAAAATTCGTGAGAACCAGTGAATAACCAAGACAAGCAAGACAATACAAAGGAGAGGAGAGGAGAGAAGATTAATTCAAAGAGTGAAATTGTTTGTCCACCTGTGGATCAACCGGCGATAGGCGAGCGGTAACGAACTTCATCGGCATCAGGGTGAGGCAAGCCCAAGCTGAAGGTGATCGATCTGGTAGTTGCAGAGCTTAGGGCGAATATGCTCTTCTTCTCCACACCAAGAGCTGCACATCCACATACAGCATTCCTGACTCAGAGCCCGGATCCGTTACACCCACAGGCGAGTGTATCCGTTTCCTATTTTCTTCTCCAGGCACTTCCTCAAAGCCTAGTCGTTTATACAACCAGGATGCAATGATAATTGGCACAATAGCGGTGATTTCTGAAGCGTGCTTGACCTGATCAGGATAGCTATAGATAAAATGGAAGAGGGCCTTTGCTAGGAAAGGTTCTGGGTTTTGAGGGTCACGTGTCTGGATGTGCGAGTACTGCGGGTTGACGATCAAATCTTGGATATGCACGTGTTTATTGGTCCCAATGCTTCAAAATAATTGATTTGTTAGAAACCATAGCAGGTACACCTTTAGGCAATAGCTAGTTAGAAGATAGGACTTACTCTCGCTCCATTTGTGAAATCTCACTATGATAGTGCAACCATCTTACATATTCAGGCCCGTATGTCTTCGAATCCCCTAGCTTTTCCCAACCATCTTCAGCGTCGTATTGGAAAACAATAATTGCGGCAGCAAGCAATTCGTGGTCTGGAGGAGATGTATCTTCGAGGACATAGATCTGCTTATTTTCGTCCCTGAAGGCGCTCTCCAGATCATCTTTGTATATGACAGTCGGATGTTGAAGGTTGTTCCAGCAGAACTGATAGATACCGTGACCTGCGCCGTCCTTATACCGTTCGTATGCTGATTGAGCAAGCACAGCCAGAGCGTCCAAGTCTTGCAGGGTGGCTGGCCTGGTACCAATTGTCCGTCCGGGCATTCCCTGGAAATGAAACTGGCGACACACCAAGTATGGAGAGCGTGGCCTCGAATTCATCGTAGGTACCCCCGAATGCACAGATTTTTGGTGGTAAAAGTAGGTACCGGTATCAGCAGATAGAATCTCGCTTTTCGGAAAAATGTGATATGCCGTAATCTGGTTGATAGGCCGTCGTTCTGAATGAGCAACACTGATCACTCGACTGTTCGAGAGCATACCTTTTAACATATTTCTCTGCTTTCCTCACATTTTGATATATGAAGCCATGTTGTATGTATCGCAAGTGACGTACCTGTAGTCTCGGCGAACGTACCTGCAACTTTTTCAACGCCTTATGCTAAGGGCCCAGCATTCAAGGAGATGAAGCTATCTGCAGACAACCAGACTAAGACAAACCTAGGCGCTACATAGAATGCGAAGCGCCAATTAAAGGTGCAAGAAGTACCGACATGCGGCGAATTATTTTCACACCCGTCAAATTGTCAGTGCTATAAACGTTGAACATTCCTCTCCGGACAATACGGGGGCTCTTGGGTGTGCCAAGCGAGCAATGTTGAACCTCACCAAAGTACCAAGCATGTGGCCTGAAGCGACGGGGGGCACGGGAAGCGTATTGTGTTCCGCTCTGATAGGGTCATGATTGAAATAATAACCCCGGTTAGAATAGTGAGTCCACTAACGTTCATATTTTAGTACCACCGATTCAAAGTGGGGAAGTTCCGTTTCCGTCGAAGTGCCGGCTTGCGGTAGTTTCAACTCGGTATTGGAGCCAGCATTAAGGCTTCGGTTCCATGGTTGGGGGGTCATTGAAATGATATTTGTGCGCGAATGGAAATGCTTGCCACGCGAAACACAGGATGCAAGGTGCCCTCCCCCAATCAAAATCGAATTGTGCCCTTCATACCCCCTGAAGTTAAGGCTGCGAAAGAGGCGTTAATTGTAGAGAATCCGGTCAGCACAGCGTCCAAGCCGACCATTTGCAGAAGTGCCGGGATTTGGAAGAACTAGCCACGTACGCAATCTGGCATCACAAACGGGTATCTTGAGGCTTTGCATCTAAGATTCTGGCGTCAGAGTTCCCACCAACTTGGTTTCGCCGAGTCTTTGCATGGACACCCCCACTTAAATATGACCGAACCTCCGGAGGACCTCTTCGTGTTCTTGTGGTGGACAGACGTGGCTAAAGTGCATGACCTGCCATCAATTCTTGACAGGGGCGTGCGGAGGGAAAAAGAAAAACGCTTCCCGCCTATCGGTTTAATAAAATCGCAACCACTTTGTTGTTCGTCATGGTGCACTCTATGCTCCATAAATGTAGTATGGTCGCCCTGCGAGCATTGCTTCATCTAGCCTAGGAATGACAGCTTGCCCAGGTGATGTGTAATATTATTTTGTCGTGAAGTTGAGTGGCTCCCAGAATCCTACTTTCAAAAACCCTGTGCGGATCTCACGAGACTAATATTCAACCACTCTGATGACAACCGACTTAACTGTTATTATTGTCAGTGTGCCGATAACAGTATCTCGATAGTGTGGCAGTCAACACTTACTATTTTGAGTGTGGCGATAGGATTATTACCTGATAATTATTCAGCTGACGCGCACAGTGTGAAACCACAGATGAATCGCCCGCCACTTTGAGGGCCAATGTGAATGATCTTGACGCGTAGTGGAGTTCTCGATCTTTTGGTATCAGTTGTTATTAAATTGAACGGCCACTCAAATTATGGAATACGTGCTATAGGGCCCTTAACATCGATATCGATGTGGATGCCCATCGAACAAACAGCACATAACACAAGGTAGCACGTATCAGGTTGTACGCGATACTGGCTGAGTTCGTCTCAAGGTCATTTGGTGTATTTGTTTGAAGCAAAGCCAGCCTGTAGAAAAATAATAGTCGTGCTAACAACTCGAAGAATGACCCTAAAAGCCCGCATGACGGATATTTTTGCCTATTATTCACTGGCCTGAGGTTATACACCTAGCAAACACCTTTTTTTAACATATTCCTTATCCATTCCTCTAGGGCTCTGATCTGTAAATTCCTGTGCGCACTCATTGCTATATTTGCAATTTGTGTGTGGTCTTCAAGGCCTTTGAAGCCTCGTGAGCACCGATAAAGTTATGGGAATGAATTCGATTTGCTGGCGGCACACCCTCCACACTACTCGGCTATCAGCCTAGGGTGTGCTAGGCTCTGGGTTGTCGACTTGTCATTGGATAGAGTTCGCGAGGTATGTGCCATGTGAGCCAGTTCCCAGATACAGTAAAAACTTGACTGTGTGCACAGTTTATCGGTACTGTTGTTTTCAAAAGCATGTATTACCTGAGGCCCGGGATTAGCTCCCTTTTTTGAGCTGTAATTGAACCTAGTAAAGTGGAGGACGGCGTTATCCCTTTCCCAAATCTGAGCGTAGCGACCCTTCTCACCGTTTGCCACAAACAATAATCAAAAAAATAGGGATAATCCATGCATATTTCGATCGAGTTGGAACATACCTTGCATACTAGAGTTTGCTTGGAAGATGAAATCTATCCATGAAGGGGTGTAATCGGTGCATGTGAAGGAGCGGGGTTAGGTGTATGCTATGTTGGGTGCCTTCATCAAGCCCAGGGACATCGTACGGATCCCCCACACCCACTGTGGGCTTTCACCCTCCCCGTGCAAGATACGCAATAGTAGACCCATTCATGGAGATGTGTATCATTGCTCTAATGTGCAGGTATGTGCACAAACATAAAGGTTGCGTTGAAGGCTTCCATAGTCCTGCAGCCGTCCACTGGCAACTGAGTGGCAATGATCCAGTGGAAGCAAGTTGTCGCTAAGTTCATCTAGAGAATAGAAGTTCGAGGCACAAGTCAGGCCTTGGGCCAAGGATCCAATGTGTTGAGGACTTCTGCTGGCGGGAGTTGGGAGTAAGGTCCTAAAGTATCAAGCCCACGGGCTCGAGCGGATTTAAGCGTTTTCCTTTTGAAAACCCAAGGGACACACGTTAGCCCGGAGAGATGCAGCAAGATTGACCCTATCTTACAACACTTTGCCCGCGCAGGCGTGCTTAACCGCTGGTCTGCTGACTTTCGTAAATTGCCAAGTACTCAACCCCGCATTGGGTATACGTACCTCAGGTTCTAAGTGCTAGGATCCTAGTAGGTACTTGTAACAAATCACTTGCAGTAGCAACCTTGGATCGGTGTATTTGAACTTGCTCTCACTGGTTCGAACCCGTCCGGCGGTTAGTAATCTGACGTTGTTTATTTCCTAATGTGGGTCAGCATGAATTTAGCCCCCACTTTGAACCCGTGATTATCCGCCCCAATGTTATTAAACCAACCGGCATAATGGATCTCGATCAAACCATGGAACCGGTGTCGATTGCGATTTCAGCTTAGTTTCAAACAGAAATCACTCTATTCCCTGTGCATGCAGCAAGATTCCAGCCAGTCGCTCGGATTCGGTTTGACACATGCCTCAGCCACGTTACTGCCTGCAGTGTAGATAGAAGCAGCATTCTGTCCTGTGCCAACCAAGTAGCTGTCAGCCATGTCACTGCTTACTGTTTCCATGCAAGTGGTTATCTGATATCCAGGTTGTGGGTGCTTGACAGGCTCGCTGCATAAGTCTCTTTGTTTAATCAAATATGAAGAGATATATCACCAACGCGAGCCAATGTCGCTTCGCCGTCATCCACTTCTGAACACCTCGTAGAGATACCTGTGTGTACCCACTCTGGGTATATTGTCCGTTGGATTGTTTGTAGAATTACACACTTTTGCCACCCAGCCCTTATATGCATACAAGACAACCGAAAAGCAATGCCGCAACTGATTCAGCGTGTGAAACAACAACGCCACAACCTTGCCTATGCATATGCTTTTACTGCAGCATTTGTCCAAAAGGTTCAGCGAATTCTGGAACCGATTCGTTGCAAATTCCCACGCAAGCGCAAACGATGGAGAGCCAACCGTTAACCGGGATAAATTGCTTAAACCTAAAGCAAATGCTACCGAATTTGGGACATCAAACAGCGTCCGTCCAAAATGTTGCAATCTCTTGAAACAACTTTGCAAGCGACGCATAGGTGGCAGTCACGTTTCTCCTGGTCGGAAATTGAACTAGAGCATTGAAGGCGTCTCTGATTCCGGCTCTATTCCTGCTATGTTCAGCTTTAGGTATCGTCAACTTCTCGCTCAAGCGATGTCAACTCACCAATGAGCATCTTTGAGCCTCTCCACCAGTAGCAATGCAACGTACCCTACCGGTAATATACTGGGGATGTGTACCTACACTCTATTCCGATACAGAAAGATTGTAAGGCTGTATACACGTGGACGTACCGGAATTATCGAACAAGATGCAGTCTTAGGCTTAGGATCCGGAAGCAGCTGAAAGAATGCGTTAGTGTTAAGCTTTAAAGAGTGCATGCGCAGGTAGCCTGTGAAGTTAGAAGATCCTGTTCATGACAACGCATCGGGGTGCGTAATAAGACAGAAAAGACACGCCGAAGCCCTATAAGAGGGTGGACTATAGGTACAGGACGAAGCGCACTTGTAACAGATGTATATGTGCGTTTGCGACCGAGGAAATGAAGACGAGAATCATGAGG
>Ga0307511_10005060_pt1 | contig 13444 bp, 12 predicted proteins | sample 13_EM_MG_FD_200266 | JGI IMG/M metagenome (GOLD analysis project Ga0307511, IMG submission 200266) | Populus trichocarpa ectomycorrhiza microbial communities from riparian zone in the Pacific Northwest, United States - 13_EM | ecosystem: Host-associated > Plants > Roots > Unclassified | place...
TGGATCGGGTGTTCAGCGTGCGGGGGTGGTCCGGGCCGAGCACCCGCAACCGATCAACGAGCAACTCCTCGAACGCGGTGACGGCGCCGGCCGCGTTACCAGCCAGCCCACGCCAGTAGGCGATGTTGTGGCGGGTGTTCAGAGTGGTGGGGTGATCCGGGCCGAGGCAACGGATAGCCGTGGCATGGAGTCGTTGCAAGTAGACCGCTGCCTCGGCAACCAAACCACTCTCGCCGAGACTGTCCGCGGGCCGCCACAACACGTCGTGCGCATCGTCCGCCCACAGATGCTCGCCACCGGCCGTGGCGACCGCGTCGGCGTTGGCCCGCAGCACCTGCGCCAACTGAGTGTCTCGCTCGACCTCTGGCCACACCTGGACCAGCGCGTCCGCGGCGACCCGCGCCAGCACCGACACCCCGTCCCCGGCCAGGCTGTCTCGCGTGGCCCGTTGCACCAACGCGTGCACCCGCACCGCCCGGGACGGCGAGCTCGGATCCAGCGTGATCAGACTGAGCCGGTGCAGACCCGCCACCCCATCCCACGCGTCCTCGCCGTTCACCGCGTGGCCTGCCCGCTCAGCCAGCATCTCCAGCGTGGCGGCGGCGCCGAACACCGCGGTGGGGATGCCGTTGGGGTCCAGCACGCTGGCCAGCTCCAGCAACGGCCGCGCCACGCCGACCGGCCTCAGCTGATCAGCGCGCTCGATCGATAATGACCAGGTCGCGGCCACCGTTGCCCGGTGCTGGTCCGGCAGCCCCTCGACATCGGGCAGCAACGAGGCCAGCCGGCGCTGCCGATCCCGCAGCCGCACGAGGTAATCGGCACAAGACAGGCCCCGGTCCAACATGTACGCGGCGGCCTGAGCCAACGCCAACGGCAGCAACCCCAACTCGCGCGCCAACTCCCCGGCTCCGTTCAGCAGGCGCGGGTGATCGGCGAAGGCGGCGTGTAGGTAGGCGTTCGCCTCGGGCTGAGTGAACACCCCGATCTCCACCAGCTGGCGGCGGTGTCCCCGTAGGGCGGCGTCCCGCCGGCGGGTCGTCACCACCACCCGTCCGGTCGGCGTGGTCGGCGGCCACAACCCGTGCAGATCACGGGGGCTTTGCAGATCGTCGAGGACCACCAGCCAGCGCTGCGGGGTGGCTGCCAGCCAGTCCAGCAGCCGCTGCGCGCCGTCCTCGGGCTCGTGGTCCTCCACCCCGGTCAGGTCTGCGGCCAGACGGGCGTACCCGGACACGATCGCCTCCAGCGAGTCGGCCGTGATCCACACCAGCAGTGCGACATCACCGGTAGTCCAGAGGCGTTCGGCGTAGTCCACGGCCAGCTGGGTCTTGCCCACGCCGCCCAGCCCGGACAACACGCTGGTCGTCACCGGCCCGTCCGAGGTCAACACCACCGTGTCACCCTGGTCGACGACTCCGGTGACCCGGCGGGCGTCGTCTCGGTCCTGGAAGGCGCCCGCCCGCAGCGGCACGGTCCCGGCCCGGTGCGGCAATGCCAACACCGGCCGGCCCGAGGAGTGATGGTGATGCTGGTGCTGGTGGATGTCACCCGTGACGGTGCCGGCCTGCACCACCGATCCCGCCCACCCGGCGCGCATGGTGTTGTCCACGCTGGCCATGGTGGGTGCCGGATGGCCGGAGGGTGACGTTCTCGCCGGCAGCGCGGCCGTGGTGTCCGCCTCGGTCGTATCTGTGCTGGCCTTGTGCATCTCCAGCACCTGGACCACGGCGCGGTGTCGATCGCGCCAGATTCGCTCGGCCGTCAGATCGGCCAAGGTGTGCGGCAGGTTGCCGTGCTGGTCAGCCCCGAGCGTGCGACAGGCTGCCACGAAAGCCCAAACGACCTCCCACCGTGGCGCGCGGGTGAACTCGCCACGCAACAACGTGCTCAGGCTCGACCGGCTCAGCACCGTCGGCACGCACGCGGCCACAGCCGACAGCGACGGGGCGCCGGCGAGCGCGCGTAGGTCGCTGAGTTGACCGGCGAACCGCTTCCGCGGGTCAACCTCCACGCCGCTTCACCCCCTTCAGTGTCCTGACTCGACCGGACTTCGGAACCCGGAAAACTAGCCCGACCAGCCGCGTCTGTGCCGGCCATCCGGGTTCGGTCGACACAAGTCCGCCCGAACGGCCTACCCGGCCATGGTGGTCACCGACACCACGTCGATCGGCCACAACGGAGGACACCATGACCCGCCACACCCCACATCGCGACACCTCCGCAGCCTGTTATCCACACCGTGCTCGGCGCTGTCCTGTCTGGACTTGTTCGAGCGGTCGCCACTTGGCTGCTCGACCAGCTCCACCACTGACCACGTCCGCACGACACCGCCAAGCCGGCCTTGCCGGCGGACTGGCTCGGCGGTGTCAACGACAGCTGCTGTGACAGCGGTCCTTCTCCTTCAGCAGAGCAGGTCTGGGCCGTCCGCTGGCGGGACCTGCCGACAAGTAGCGGACGAGTAAGTGCGTGGCTCGCGCCCGCCGAATCTGCAAACTTGACCTGAACAACTCGACCCTGATCGGTTCGGACCTACTTTTCGGAGGGCAGGTCAGGCACATGACTACCCGCAAGGTTCATCCGGACAGGACACTCGTTGTCACCGTTTGCACGCGACCACGTCGCCGTGCCCGACGTCAATGGCAGCTTCCAGTTCGTTCCGGTAGGAGACGAGTGCTGCAAGCAGCGTGCGGAGCTGGCGGCCGGACCGGGTGTTCACCTGATGATCTTCGCCAAACGTGAAGTCGACGGCGCTGTCCAGCGTGCGGTGGAGGTCCCGGAGATGCGAGAGCAAGCCTGGCTTGGCGCGAAGGACCGGCGCGGCGCGGTAGTCGCCGCGGGTGATCATGGCCCAGAGCATCAGCGACGTCGCTTCGCGCCGATGCCACAGCAGGTGCAGCAGGTAGGCGCGGGCGACGGCTGGCGCGATCGTCCCGGCGGCCAGCTCGCCGAACGTGCGCGATCCACCGGCCACGGCGGCCGACAGGGCGTCGACCATGCCGAGCCGGTAGGTCAGCGGTCTCCGCTGCGATGACAAGGTGTCGACCGTGGTCAGCGAGTGCGGCTTCCAGCCGGTGATCACGGTGTAGCCCCAGTCGAGCAGCGTCGCCACTTCGGCGGACGCGGCGAACGCGACCTCGTCCTGCTCGCCGATCCGTCCTGCTGGCCGGACGTCGATCAGCCACTGCTGCGACCGACTCTCGACGAAGAAGTCCGGCGTGTGCTCACGCGGACCGTCCACGGCGAGGAACCGCAGCTGCATCGGCTGCGGCAACACCTCGGTCACCGCGCCGGCGAAGTCCAGCATCAGCAGCAGCCGGGCCTCGGCCAACGACTCGCAGCCGTGCTGGCGGTTCGTGCTGACCATGTAGGTCAGGCCCGGCCGGTGCCGCTGTGCCCGGTGCCAGGAGAACCGTCGCACTGGTTCGCGGCCGGCACTCGGCATCGAAGCCAAGTTGCGCACCGGCGCGACGACCTCACCGCCGGCGTAGCGGCACGTCGCGGTCCAGCGCTTCGTCCAGTCCGCGGACAGCACCAACTGCCGTCGACGGCCGGCGGGAACACCGGGGGCCGCGATCGCTAGATCACGCCAGGTGCAACTGTGCGACCAGATGACCTCGGTGAACGACGTCACCGCGCCATCGAAGCCCACGACCTCCTGTCGGCCAGCTCGACGCGCCGGGCCAACGCCGGCCACCACCCCAACGGCGGCAGGTAAGTGGCACCGCTGCGCGGGGGCAACAGCGCTTCAGCCCGAGCCGTCAGCGCGTCGCCGACTTCCTGGAGGACCGGCACTGCTGCTGTCGAGCCGAGGACCGTCACAGGAGACCCACCTGGTGCAGGCGCAGCACCACCCCAACCGCTACGCCGAGACCCAGGCCACCGGGAGCGACGTACTTCAGCACGCCAACGCGTCCTTGCGCTGCTTAGCGTCTCGCGCGCAACAGGCGACCAAGGCAGGGCACCCGGCGACCACCGCGAAGAAGACGGCGTAACCGCCGACGATCCAGGCCCACATAAGTGGTGTCCCTTCAACCCGATCCAGCAGGTGTGAAGGGGGAGGAGCCTCGTACCGCCCGAACTCGACTCTGTCGAGGCTTGTACTGCGAACGGGCCTCAAGTGCTCCCTGCCCCAGCATCCCATGTGGCACAACGGTTTGTCAGCAGTGGTCGACCATCACGGAGTGCGCGTTGCCGTTGTCCCAGTTCACGAACGGTGTCGTGCCTGGGCTCCGCGTCCTCCGGCTCGGCCTGGCGCTGCTCGGCGGCCGCCTCGCCCCCCATTGGGCCGCTGCCGCGCTCGGTCACGGCAGCGGACCTACCCTGATTCGGGGCGTACCACGCTCGACGGCACCACCGGCTCCGTGTTGCTCTTGTCAGGGACAACTACGGACCAGACGCCGTCCCCTGTCGGAAGCTCGTCTTCGATATCCCACACGCGGCGAAACGATGACTGAGGCATCGGCTCGTCGGCGCCCAGTGGCCGGTCCGTCCAGCCGGTCGGCCACAGCCGGCGTGCGCCGGCGTTCGTGTTGTAGTCGGTGAGGGCGCGGGCCGCGGTGAAGTCGATCCCGCCCGGGGCCGTGATGTCCGTGAAGCCGGTCATCCCGCAGAACGTGGTTCCCGCGAAGTTGACTGGGTGCGGGCCGAAGTCCGCGCCTGTGAACGGGGCAGTGAAGCCGAACCACGCATTCGGGAAGGACGCCGCTCCGCCCTCGAACCGCGCGTTCGTGAAGTCCGCGGAAAACCTGAAGCGGGCGCCGCCAAAGAAGCCGCCGCCGATGAACCGCGCATGCTGGAACTCCGCGCTCGCCACGGCCGCCCCGAACAGCGAGAAGTCAACCAGGGTCGCGCCAGTGAGATCCAAATCGATGCCGGGCCAGAAGGATCCGTCGAGGTCGTTCAGGCCCGGCCACTGGCCGTCGAACGGGTCGGCAAACCAAGCGTAGGAGTGGCCATGGGCGAACACGTGCTGATGCAAGACGCGCTGGACCGCTTTGCGGACCAGTAGTTCCTCGTCGCGGCCTTGCACACGGCCAACCGATCCCGCGGTCCGCAACGTGCGCGGACCGATGCGGGAGGAACCGCGCTCCGGGCGGCGAAGCGCCGGCTCGAACGGCATCCTCAGGTACGCGCACAACAGGTTGACGACCATCTGCCGCTGGTCGGGGTTGTCCTGCGCGAGGCGTTCCAGCGCGTACACCCCGGCCAACCGGACCGGGGCCTTGTCGGAGCCGAGCTGGTCGGCGGCCTTGGCGTAAAGGTCGATGGTCCGACGGTCCCTGGCGTCGGCCTCGGTGGCGGCCGCGACGCGCTCCAGGTGGGCGCGGGCGTCGGCGGCTTGTTGCTGCTGGAACGCGAACTGCTGCTCGGCGTGGTGCTGGTCGACGGCCTTCTGGTTGAGTGCGATCTCGCCGGTCTGCTGTCGGCGAGCGGTCAGCCACAGCGCGGCGGCACCGCCGGTGCCGAGCACGACCGTGCCGGCCGTCTTGATCGCGTCGAGCTGATCGGCGTGCTGGCCATTGCCGAACACGACCAGCAGTGCCACCGCCAGTCCCACGCCAACGGTGATCAGCCCGATGGCGGCCCACCGGATCGTGCGGTTGGACAGCACCGGGTAGGTCACCGGCAGCCTCGAAGGCCCCGGCACCATGCCAGTGGTGTGCTCGGGGCCTGGAACGGCGTGGCCGGCCACGTGGGCGGGTTGCGTGTTCGGTGCCGTCTGCTCCGCCATCATCGGTTGCCCCCAGGTGGTCGCTGGTGTGCAGCCCCACGACGGTAGCGATCAGTGACAACTACCGTGATCGCTCAGTGACAACAATCGTGATCAGCGGGAACTGACGAGCCTGGTCAGATCGCTCGGTGGTGGCGACAGAAAGCTTGGTCAGTCACACGGGCTCGTGCTCGGTGTAGCCGGTGCCGGCCAAGTCCTCCAGCCCGACCAGCAGCACCGCTAGCGCGTCCTGGTCGTAGTCGGCCAAGTCGTTGGAGCGGTTGTCCACCAACAGGATCCGCAGCGCCGCCTCGTCGTCCACGTCGACCCACACCACCGGCAGCACGGTCAGCCCGTGCTCGCAGGCGGCCATCAGCCGGTGGTTGCCGGCCAGGAGTTGTGCGACCACGGCACCGTCGAAGCCGTCGGCGTCGATGCTGTCGACCAGGACGCCGAGGTCCCCGCGGCGGGGGTTGTCCGGGTGTGGGGTCAGCCGGCCGACGTCCACCAGTTCGTAAGACTGTTTGACCAGCACAAACGCCCCAAATAAAGTAAGATCAACAACTCAGTTGGCCAGACTTGTCACGCTGTACGGCTGCTTACCCCGGCGGTCAAGTGATCTTGAAGGCCGCGATTTCGAGCCCCCATCCGGGTGACTCGTACGCTCCGTACGGGGTGAGCTGATCAACGCCGTCGACACTGCCTGCATGACGAACGAGACGGCCGGCACCGAGATTGCTAACACGGTGTCCAGTGGCGACATCAACGCGGTCGTGCAAGCCGCAGTGATCAACGGCGGCGTAGCTCTCCATCACGTGTGCCCCCCTCCGCACGTCGCTTTCATCTACGCCGCAGGTGCCCTTACGGCCCCGTCTTACACGATGCGGTCAGCGGGGCTGCACGTCCTGGAGATGTTGGCGGGCAGCACGGTGGAGATGTTCGGCGCTGTCGTCGACCTCGTCTTCGACTGGTGCGAGGACTTGGACGCAAGGGAACAGAACCTGTGGAGTGGCCGCGTGTGGGGGATCGTCGACGCTGGTATTAGGCAACTACTTGCCAGCAATGCCCTTGAACTGCCCCTACCAGACGACCACCCTCTGTACAACGTGACGGACGCATGGCTTGAGGACCAAGTGCCCGTTGCCATCCGTTAGCTGGCGGCGCTCGCCCGCCGTGTCGGTGGCGGCATGTCGCGCATGCTGACGGCGGTCGACGTCGGGCACACTGCCAGTCATGGGGAACGATCCGCCCGGCGCGAGCGTCACCAACGAGGTCTCCGGCCACGGCGACGTTGTCATCCAGGCCGGGGTGATCAACGGCGGTGTGGTCATGCGCCAAGAGTGCGCATCACCTCTCATCGCCTACCTACAGGCGGGCGAAGCCCTTGCCTCCGCCTCTCCGATCAGGGAGACATCCGCGCTGGCCAGCTTGGCGCTCTTGCTCGCCGTAAGCGACGATATGTTCGACTCGGTTGTGGATCTTGTTGAACGTTGGTGTACCGATGTCGACCCTACAGAGGCGCGGATCAAGGCCGCCCAGAAGGTCATCTGGGCCGGGATCCGCTACTGCAAGGATGGCGACGAGGACTACAACCGCCTCCTGCTCGCAAGCAGTCTGACAGCGGTTCTTGCCAGATTCCTTGTGCGCCACTACGAAGTTGACGTTAAAGTCGACGTCATAGTTCCAGACGATCGTGCCGAGAAGAAGGCTGTGCCTCCCGGCAAGCATGCAATGTACTTCAACCTTACGACGATGACGGTCCGCGCGGACTTTATGGAACCGTGCCGGCATCGGCCAACCGGTAGGACGGGGGCCGTGTTGACGTTGTGCGAGGGTGAGCCCGAGCAGCGCCAAGAAGTTTGGTGGGATGACACAAATGCGATCGAAGGACTGACCGACGACCTGCGCGAGGAGTTGGAGTGGGAGGTCAGCTCCTGACGGCCCGGTGCCAACCTCCAGGATTTCGCTGGGCAGTCTGCCGCTTAGTACTGCAACGACAGGTCGTGATGTCCACGTCTGCGGTAGTGACTGATGCGGGCGCGGGTCTGGCTTGTCCGCCGCCAGTTCGACCAGTGCACGACATGGTCGATCGTGTGGGTCAAGGGCGCGGCTATGCGGTTCCAAAGGCGGCGGATCTCGTTGGAAGACAAGGGAATCAACCCGTTGTCGACGCCGGGTGTCGCGCCCCCTTTTTTCGCGGCGTCTCGATCCTCGGGTCGGCACGGGGCCCCGTCACCACGAGGGAGATCGATCTCCTGGAGGAGGCTGCAGCCGCGTTGCTGACGGCACCATCGACGGGGATGAACGTGCACTCTCGTCGGGAAGTGATCAGCCATCGGTTGGGGCCGCCTCTTCAGAGGCGTTCGATGCGGTCGGCCTGCGGGCCCCGGTCGCTCTGACGCACCGCGTACCGGACCCGGTCACCCTTCTGCAGCGGCTCCGACCCCATGATCACGGACACGTGGGCGAAGAGATCGTCGCCGCCTGCGTCCGGGGTGATGAAGCCGAAGCCGCGGTCGCCGTCGTAGCGCGCGACGACGCCCTCGCCGCCTCGTACGGGCACGTCCCGCGCCGCCGGCCCTGCGGCCGCGGCAGGTGCCGACCGCTGCGGCGCCGTCTGGGGCTCGGCGCCCCGGACCAGGTGCACGTCGCGGGCCTGCGGGCCCTTGTCTCCACTAGCCACCTCGTAGGCGACGCGGTCGCCCTCCGCGAGCCACGTCAGCCCCTCGGCCAGGGCCCGGGCGTGAACGAAGACGTCCCCGGCGCCGGAGTCAGGGTTGATGAAGCCGAAGCCCTTGTCCTCGTCGTACCAGGCCACCGTGCCGTCGGCACCGTCCGCGATGCCAGCCGTAGCGGGTGAGCCGGCCCCTGCTCCCAGCGGGATCACGTGCCCGGCCTGCGGGCCGCGCTCGCCTTCGACGATCAGGAAGGCCACCCGCTGCCCCTCGGTGACCACGCCGCCGGTCACGATGGCGGAGCTGTGCACGAAGATGTCGGCGCCGCCGCCGTCCGGCGACGCGAAGCCGTACCCCTTGCCCGGCTCGTACCAGTTGACGGTGCCGAGCAGGCCCACGGCGCTGCCGGTGGCCGCATCGGCGGTGACGCGAACGCGCAGCGCCTGGGGCCCGCGGTCGTTCTCGCCGACCTCGAACACGACGGCCTGACCCTCGCGGAGCACTTTCGCGCCGCCGTCCCCGACGATCTCGGAGGCGTGCACGAACACGTCCGGCGAGCCGTCCTCGGGCGCGAGGAAGCCGAAACCCCGTTCGGCGTCGAACCAACGGACGGTCCCCTGCGGCATCAAAGGCTCCAGGTTGAGAGGGCGGGCACTGGCCCCCAGTCTCTCTGACAGACCTCCGGTCCGTCGGGCCGGGCCACAGGCGGGCGGTGCGGAGCCAGGGGCGGGCCGTTGGTTCACCTAGCGACACGCCGAGTTTTGAGACCAGGTCTTATTGCAAGTACCGCACAGCCCACGGCCGTAGGCCGGGTCGTCAGGGTCAGCCCTGTAGTCGACCACTGCCGCCTGCTCAGCGGGTGGTGGTCGGCGACGGTGGCCGGCGCGCTGTTGCACAGCACGCACACCGGGTCGCGCTCCAGCACCTCGGAGCAGAACCGCTCGCGGTGCTGCCGGCCGTAGCCACGGCTTGGCGGGCTACCGCGCTGCAGGTTGCTGGCCCGGTGCTGCTCTGCGCGGCACCGGCTGCACTTACCGCCGGTGGACGCGTTCGGCCAGCCCGGCGTCGTACACACCGACAAGGAGCGGAGCGGCATGGGTCACCCGTTCGAGTGATGACGCGGACGGTACGAGGCGAGGCCCCAAGATTAGCGAGCAAACTCGGCCGGCAGGTTAGCTCGCACAGTGCATTCCCTATGCGAGGCCAGCGATCTATGTTCTGGTCCATGTCCTCGAACGACCTCAGCGGCAGCGCGCACAACGTCGTGCAGGCCGGCACCATCAACGGCGGTGTGATCATTGGGCCGGACTCTGTCTCGCAGTGGGCCGTCTACCTCCAGGCGGCCGATGCGCTCAGTTCGTCGGTGCCCTTGAAGGAGTACGCCGCGCTCCTGACGTTGACGCACCTTGTGCAGACCAACCGGGACATGCATTCCCCAGTTTCCGAGCTTGTGTTGTTGTTCTGGACCACCAGCGGTCACCAGGCCGAATCCAGGCACGCCGACCGCGTGAGCAGGCTCGCCTTCGCGTCGCCGGGATACCTGGAAGTAGACCCCGCCGGATGGGGTGTTCTGGCGTTGGCAAGCACCGACGGCGCCCGCCATCGTGCCGTCATCGACCGCGTCAGGACGAGGTTGGGTTTGTAGGTGGGCCGGCACTATTCGCGGCGGTGGCCGATGTCGCCCCGGAGGACTTCCGCCCAGCATGGGGGCATGGGCACGGCGTGTCAGATGTGCCAGCCTCGGTCCGGCGGCGGGACTCGAACCCGCGTCAGCGGCGTCAATATGAGTGATCGTCGCGAATCTGCCCGTTTGAGATACGCCGGGTGTTGACCCCGTAGGGCGGGATCAGCGGGTGTGAATTTCAGGGAAAGTCTTTCACTGCAACACGTTCACTACCGGGGTGGTCGTGCCGGCGACAGCAGGCCGGGTAAGGCCATGATCACCTCCTTTCGGTGTCGTCCACGTCACGGCCGTCGCGCACGTCGTCGGCGGCGTTCGTGGCCCGGTCGGTGTCGAGTGTGTCCACCAGGGTGTTGATGCCCAGCGCCACCAGCGTGATGCCGGCAGCCAGGGTCACCAGGGCCAGTGACGCCCGGTTCATCGCGTTTCCTTACGTTTCCAGCGTTCCAGTGCCGCCGTCACGGCGTACCCCAGCTCGTCCGCGCTGGTGATGACCACGCGCAGCTCGCTGCCGTCGGGGTACACCAGGACAAGGGTGCACGGGAACGCGTCGCCGGCCGACGCCGGTTGGCCGCTCATTTGCAACCCCCGTACTGGTGTTCGTCCAGCGCTTCGGCGATGACGTCGCGGACCAGGAGCAGGCCGGGACCGCCGGTGTCCCATGCTTCGCGCTCGCACAGGTCGAGAACCCCATACAGGGCCTGGAAAGCCCCGCGCGTGTCGCTGTCGCAGCCCATGAGGGCGACCACGACCGACTCCTGTTCCCTTAACTGCTCCCGTAGTGCGTCCATCCCCCTGCCGTGGTCACCTGGCGCGCTTCACCCGCCCCGGCACGTACACCCTGGGCATGTCGGAGCGGCCGTCGTGCCAACTCAGCGCGTTGGTCTCCTCGCCCTTGCAGAACATCTCCCACGTGCGCAGCCACAGGCCGAGCTGCTCGGCGTGGGACTTGGTGATGCCGTTGAGCTTGGCGCAGGTGATGTTGCGATGCAGTGCGGTACGCGGGTCGGTGCGGCCGGCGCCCGCGTCGACCGGGTCCAGCACCCCGGCCAGGAACTGCTCGGCCATGGCCAGCAACGGCTTGTTGGTGCCCGCAGCCTCGCGGATCAGGTAGTAGCCGACCGCGCCGACGGTCTTGGTCATCTTCACCTGGTTGGCCAGCGGGCTGGTCAACCGCAGGCACTCGACGAGGTCCGGGGTTGACTTGGCGATGGCCACGACGCGCTGCGAGCTGAGCCTGAACTTGCGCCAGTCGGTGTCGGGTAGGGGCGGGTCGGCGAACACCGCGCGATACTTCTCCAGCAGGTTCACGCAGGCCGCCACGTGGTTGGCGCTGCCGAAGCCGGCGCTGTGCAGGGTGTGCGCGGTGGTGCGCTTGCGGCCGCGGTTGAGCTTGGCGAACACTTCCTGGTCCGCCGCGCCGGCGACGTGATCCCGTTCGTCGCCGGCGTGCTGGACGAATCCGCGCGCACCGGCGCGGAGCAGGAGATCGTGCCGCCCACCGCCTGCCCGTCCTGCCAGCAGACGCTCACCGAGCAAGGAAACAGCCGGGAATTGTTCTGCACCAACGTGTCCTGCGCGGCGCACACCACCCGCCGGCTGATCCACTGGGCCTCGCGCGCGGCGGCCGACATCGAGGCGGTCGGCCCGGTGTGGATCGAGCGGCTGGCCGAGTCGGGTGACCTGGAGAACCCGTCTGACTTCTACACGCTTACCAAGGACCGGCTGCTGGAGTTCGACCGCATCGGCGAGACGTCGGCGACCCGCATGATCGAATCCGTCGCCGCGAGCCGGCAAGTCGGGCTGCGGCGGGCGCTGATCGACCTGGCTATCCCGATGGCGTCCGAGGGCACCGCCAGCCGGCTGTGCCGCGCCGGCTTCGCCTCGCTGGAGGACGTCGCCGACGCCGGAGAGGAACGGCTCGTCGCGGTGGAGGACATCGGGCCCAGGGTCGCCGCGTCGCTGATCGAACATCTCACGCGCCTGCGCCCGGAACTCGCACGCCTGCGCGAACACGGCGTATCCCTGGACGTGCGCGACGAGGACCTGCCGCCCGTGGTCGCCGCGCGCGCCGCTGGCCGGCAAGACCGTCGTGGTCACGGGCGCGATCAACGACCCGCGGTTCGGCGAGAAGGTGAACCGCCCGGCCTTCCAACGGCTGTACGAGAAGGCCTGCGCCATCATCGCCTCCTCGGTCTCGGCCAACACGGACCTGCTCATCACCGGCGCCGAGGTCGGGGCGAGCAAGCTGGCCAAGGCTGAGAAGCTCGGCGTCGAGATCGCCGACCAGGGCGAGATCTGGCGGCAGCCCGTCGACGCCGGCATTGCATGGCCGCTGCGCCATGAATACGCAGTCATGCGCGGCTGCCGCCTCGCGAACCGCGGTATCAGGTTTTTTGAACACGCGTTGCAGGTGACGCGCCGAGGACGATGACGACCAGCGTGGAGCCGGCCGCGACCTGTAACGCTGCCGTCACGTGCGATGCGTCTGCGACGTCGACGTAGTGGTGGGATCTGTGTAGCGCCGGGATCGTCGTCGGCGGAGCACAGTCGCGGCCGAGCTGGACGACGATGGGGGCTGTCACGCAGCTCGATCGCCCCCCGCCAGGGGAGCTGCTCGCCGGGAGGAAGACGCGCTCAACCTGGGCGGACCAGTCGCAAGGGGACGACGGGCGAACTGTGCCGGTGCTGGAATAGTCGGGTACCCTCCCGACGGGATTACGCAGCGGATCATCGTGTTCGTTCGGCACCCACCTGGCCCGGGAAAGGACGCGTGAGCGGCGGGACATGGCTGACTTCCGTAGGTGGTGCACCGTTGAGGAGCCCGTACGTGTTGGCGATAACCTTGCCGGCGTCATCGAGTCGTTCGACGAAATCACGGGAGTTGCCGCCCTCGGTGCAGATTTGCCGAACACGTACGCCAAATCCGACGCACTCGCACGGATCGCGGACCGATTGGGAAAAGATGCCGTTGCGGAGCACCTCCGCAACAAGCTCCCCATCACGGCAACCGCCCGTTCCGGAGACATGGGTGAAATCCTCGCGACGGCCTATCTTCGCGAGGAGCGGCAGTGCACAGTTGGACCAAGCCGGCTCATTGAGCGCGACCACCAAGAATGGGCCATGAGGGGCGATGATGCGCTCGGGGCCAGAATCGGACTCGACGGCAAAATACGCATCATCAAGGTGGAAGCCAAGAGCCGTGTCAAACTGGATAAACGCACTGTTACGCAGGCTCGCGAAGGTCTAGCCCGCAACGACGAGTTGCCAACGCCACAGTCTCTCGCCCAGTTCGCCGAACGGCTTCTGTCCACGCCCGACAGCGACGACATTGGGGAGGCCGTGCTCACATTGCAGCTCCAGACGGGAATTCGA
>Ga0307511_10005061_pt1 | contig 13442 bp, 18 predicted proteins | sample 13_EM_MG_FD_200266 | JGI IMG/M metagenome (GOLD analysis project Ga0307511, IMG submission 200266) | Populus trichocarpa ectomycorrhiza microbial communities from riparian zone in the Pacific Northwest, United States - 13_EM | ecosystem: Host-associated > Plants > Roots > Unclassified | place...
GAGGAACGCGTACCGCTGCAACAAGTCTGACTGGATGTGCAACACGAGTTCCCTTCACACCCGCTCTCGCTCGTACGGCAACAGCCATTGGCATAGCACCACCTTCCGGTGGAACAACATTCTGCGAGGAAAACTGTTCAAAGACTCTCGGACGTGGATGAAAGGGCTAAGGAACGTACTGCGACCACCACAGCAAGCGCCTCTAACGGGGCAACACCTTCGATCGTAGTTAGCGACCCAATCCCAAACCCAACAAAGAAGACAGGAAAATACCACACGAACTCCGTAGCCGAATGAACCAAGTCCTTACCGGACATGGTTACTTCGGGGAGTACTTTAAACGAATGAACATCCCGGACAAGGAGTATGATTGTATCTGCTCCAACGATCCAAAAATCCTGCAATCCCGTGAACATATCTTCAAGGACTGCCCACGTTACTCCAGGGGAATGCTCCTAAAGAGCTTCAGCCGTTTATCCCGCCCAACTTTTAGCCTCTCTTCCCTATTCCGGAGAGATTCCCACCCCCTATTGGCCAGGTGGCTTCGTAAAAGCAGCGCGTTTACAAAACTGGGCGCTCCATGGGAACTCCTCCCCTCTAACCCCCACGACCCAGGTCCATCTGCAGCAGTCATCGAGGTCTATCCAGCAGACCAAGAGGACATTGATTCGAGCGATACTGATTCTGTTTAACCGTAGGTAGTACTGGCTGCCAAGCCCCACTTATTTATACCAACACCGATCTGGACCCTATGAAGTCCCATCGGAACATAAAATAATAAAGTACCTCTCCCACCCTTGTGCGTTCATATGCCCTGGGATTGGTAGACCGGCATTCGTCCGTAAGGCTCGTAACGTAGGGTAAGCCCTTTCTACGGGGTTGTATATAAACCCCGAGACCGGAATAAAAATATGTGAATCAAAAAAAAACAAAAAAAAAAAGATCGTAGTTAGCCTCGTCCTGGTTGAAATGGTGTTCGGCTCACCCTCCGTCGTTGCAAACAGCATAACCAATTGGACAGCTATCCTGACGTATACCCAAGAGCCCACGGATCACTTTCGAATCGTCAGTCGCTTCGTCCATGTCTTCGTCAGCGGGTCGACCGCTAAGAGGTTGAAGGATAGTGTCCGGGTCTTTTACGGCGAGGATCCCGGCATGCACAAATTCTTGACCGACGGCGAAGGTGGCCTAGATGCCAACCACGAGGAGAATGGGTAATAAACGGGGCAACATTGACGTGTGGGCGTTCGGGGTAAAAATATTGGGGAGGGCGAGGGAGGCGAGCAGCAGGATTGATCCGAGAACCTGAGTCTGCGAAAGGGCAAGAAAACCTCGTGGGTTAAATGGCCCCTCAGACACCCAATGAGTACATAGGACCCGGAGGACTGACGTATTACCACAACTCCGTTTCAACGCCGCCCAGCATAACCGAATACGAGACAAATATGAGACTTGAATCATTGAGCGGCGGATGTACCTGGGCGTCACAATCGGTATATAAAATGGCGATCCTCGAGTTTGATGGAATCGATCAGTACGTGGCAAGTTCCCCGTTCATTCCCCGGTGCTTGGAGGAAGTCAAGGTACCGAGTGTGATGGGATTTAGAAGTGCTCGTGTGAGGACGAGGTGGGAAACCGAGAGCAGGATATATTGAAAATGCGGCGGTGGACTGGCTGACCTCATCGAACGGGTCTTGATCTGTCGATGCCAAGCATGGATGGACGCGGATAGGAACCGCGTTTGTCACCACCGCCAGCTTTCAACAGTCAACGAACGCACCGCCAGCAATATGAACCGACTCCGACCGGGGCGTCGAAAACAGCAATTGTCACTCCAAAAGAGAATCATCGGAACGACCACGGGTTCGACCTCTCGGTGGTACCCATGCCCAGGAAACAATCATTTCAGGAGGTGGTGTTCCATAAACACAGGTATCGTTCGTAGGGGGAGATCTTTATGGTGGACGAGAGAGGTCGACCCATGATCCGTGGTGATCACTGGCTCCCAAACGCGGATAGCAGGCTGGAGGCAGTTAGGAGTGATGGGAGCGCCTTGGCGATCTCTTGGCAATAGAAATCGGAGCGCCGACACACCCGCGCCGTTCGGTGGGGTTGAGTTCGGATGGCCCGGGGACTATGGGACAGACTTTCATGGGGAAAAAAGAGAGGAAGAGGGCATCCGGCGATTCAAGGTTTCTAAGTGGTATGGTGAACTCTCACAATGCTGATTTTGTGCGGGAGGAAAGAAAGGACGAGTCGTATGAGTGAGGATACGTCTCGTGGTGACTCGTCTTCATCGACAGAAACTTCTTCGTCCTCCACCTCCACCATCTCCACGGATTCCTGGTCAGCACTGACGACCTTCCCATTCCTCAGAGTACGGGGCTTGATTGGTGTAGCTTTTGTATCGTCCTCGGAAATGTCGGCCCGGTCATCCTCCGCGCCTCCTTCCTCACCATCTTCCTCGACCGCTTCCTCCTCCTCCTCCTCTTCATCATCCCCATCGCTCGGTGTATGTGTCTGAGTTGGCCTGGGTCGCAATCGAGACTTTACCGGAGTCCCCCTCCCACGACCAGTGCCACGCGAGGTTCCAGCCTTGGACGGAGTAGACATCGGCTGGTCCTCGTCCTCGTCCGAAGCGTCTGGAAGTTCTTCATCCTCATCCTGGTGGGCGGGTTCCGAGGCGCGGGCTTTGAGCTTTTGTGCGAAGGAAGCTTTGCGACTCGAGTCTATGCCTGACTTTCGTTGCGCCTTATCCCCCTTGCTCCGTAAGCGCCTTGGACTGGGGGACAATTGAGTCTCCTCGTCAAGCTCTGTGAGATCGGTAAGGTCACTGTCGTCCCCAGCGGTGGTGATGTCCACGATCTCAACCTCTCCGAAGTCGACCTGTTTGCCTTTCCCGTTCTTCAAGCTTTGGGCTGCGGAGACCTTCCTCGTCCGTTGCCTGGTGGCGGGAGGGGAAGGTAGTGAAGATGACCCATGCGAAACGGCACCTTACGTATCTGCCCGTAACAGTACCTCTATCGCACGGCTTCGGATGAGGGGCAACGAACAGGATGTGGTCCACAAACCTGCGACCAGAAGCGGCTCCACCATTTTCTAGGCCTCGCAACTGATGCAGGGTTGAATGCAAGCTGGTCCCTCGCCGACCTTCGGAGAGCTCTGCACCAACGCGATCCTGACGCGCCTCCTGATCAAGATTTTGACACCTGTCGATTGTCCCCTCGGATGAGCTGGGGAGCTCCGGTCGCTCTTTCTGAGTTACCGGGACAACTCTCGGAGAGCGATATGCAAGGCCATTTCAAGTGGTTCGTGGTTGCACCGATGATATTGAAAAGCACCGATAGACATTAGACTCGTGATTGAGCCTGTGAGATGATTACGGGTCACAGCTTCGTATTGCCGTGTATGCTGCGTTTCGGGAAGGTGGGAGTGGTTTTTGGTGCGCAACCGGTTATCTGCATGTGTCTAATCGCGGCCCTGCATCGGCGAATCGTCAGCAAGCGCACAGAACCTGTGAGCGATTACCACCTGTCACCGACGAGAGTATCGCAGGGTCGGCGCGTTCAGTTGAGTAATGGCTTCCTCGCCTGTTGAGGACACGGATGGGGATGGGTGGTCGTATCTGAAGCGTGACAGTGGTTGTGGACTGCGCTTGGGTAGGGTAAGTAAAGAGGCGGAGAGTGAGGTCCAGCCAGGGGTATGATCACGAATTTGGAGCCCCGGGGGTTACATCCATAGCACCAGGTCGTCTCGGGCGCATTCAAGAGCCACACACAGGACAAAAACCCCGGAATGCAACACCGTCTTGAAATGAAATCAGCGTCGTAAGTGTACGGGTTACACAGTGGAAGAAAATCATCTGACGGCCAAATCCGGGACTTGATGCCGATCTTCATGGCGTATTCGGAATTCCGCACGGATTTCCCATGAACACGCATTCGACCCAGGGTTCACGGGCAGCATTTAAGTACCCCTGGCAACTAGAGAAAACGTGCCGCACTAGACAGAAGGAGATGTCAGATCCTGTCAGTACCCATCCCATTGTTTGACTGAGTTCGACCAGCGATGATGAGGGTAGGATTTCACGTGGTCAGACGAAAGGGGATGGGTACGGGGAACATAATTGCATATCATCGTTATCTTTATCCACGATTCGGATTGGTGGCAGCCACCCCACGGGAGTCGCTATGGTCCCAGGTGGAGGAGAACTTCTTCGGGAGGGGCGGGGGGGGGAGCGAATAGCCGTCGTACGACATCTGGGAGAAACAAAGGGGGAGGCACGTCCGACATTCGAACCGGACGCACCGACTACAACCCCGGGCAGGCCTCCAAGATGTTGAACCACGCGTGATCCCCGTTCATACTCAGGACAAGGTTTCATGGACAGTCTGAGATGAGCAATGGGCGGCCGGATAAGCGGGGAGAATATCGTGCGTACAGGGTCGTGTACGGCAACGCTTGTCAGGGTTGTGGTGGGTTCCGACGCGTAAGTAGCCCCATCATGAGGGGAAAGAAAGGCAGAAGTTTTGTTGTTCAGCGATGGGGAACAAAATCGGTCGGGTGCCTCCTTGTGGTGGGCTCGCAGTCCCCGATCATTTCGTTTCCAAGCATCCAACTTAGCCGGTGGAGCGCATCGAATTGGTGTAACTCCGAACGGGTACACGAGTAGCGAACGTTATAGTATACACGAATTCCTCCACAGAAATCTGTACAATCTGCGCAATAGAGTCAAAGATGGTGAACCACCTGCCCGCACACGAGTGGGAGGTGCAAGTAACGGCATATAAGTGCAACGCATGGGTGTAAGTAAGAAGACCAAGAACTGGTCGAAAAGTTCCGCGCTGGGGGTTCCCAAGAATTCGGGATGAACCAAGGCGGTTGAGAATGAGGAGAAAAAGGGTGAATACATAGATAAAACCAATGAGACTCGTTGAGCCGGTAGAAAGTTGAAAAGGTCGCCAGGAGGAAGAAAAAGAAAGCAAGTCGCGCAAAGAGAGTTGCGCAAAGAGAGTCGCGCAAAGAGATCTGCGCAGACAGGGGTTTAGGCACAATCACTAGATCCTCCCGTGGTTATCCGGTTGTGGGGGGAAATTAACCGGAGCAGGCACATCCTGGCCAGTTCCCCCGGAGGTTTCCCAATCAGCTGGTGCGACAAATTGAGTCATATCCTGAGTGGTGTTGACGGTCGTGACGAGGGTTGGCTTTCGCTGTGGTACCATGCTGATGCTGACACCGGGCCTTGAGTCCGTACTTGGGCGGGTTTCACGTGACGACGTGTCCTTCGAAGACATGGTATTCATGAGTAAGGTTCTGGGAGTTGCGCTAACAAACGGGCTCTTCCTGGCGAAGGTGATCACCGCCTGAGAGTACGAGTTTGTCGATGTACCGGTCGCCTGAGTCAACAAGCTGGGAGTCTCCTTCCTCGAGCGGGTTTCGTTGGGCGGAGCTTGGAGGTAGGCTTCTGGGGGGGGCTGGATCCAAGACTTCTCCCTATCGCGAGTGAATATAGTGCTTTTTGGGCCATCGCTGCCGGTGCGGGGCTTGGCTTTCACGCTTCCTTTAGGCATAGGCATCGCTCCGCCCTTCTTCAAGGCTTTAATGATTGCTACGCTGGTGTCACCGGGAGGGGGGGGAGCTGTCACACCGGGAGTCTTGGAACCGTTCGTCGACGTCTCAAACGAGAGAGTGTGTATGGAGTATTCGTTTGATTCCATCGTGTACGGCCGGATATACATAGAACCCGCTTTCTCGTTATCGACAGGCCCGTTTCGGGTCTTGTTCACGTCCAAAAGGCTGAAGTTGAATGACGTCGGGGAGCCGTCGCGAGAGTACGTTGGATCGTTCGTGAAGTATGAAGCTGGGAAGCCGCTCGAGCTCAAAGCAGCCTCCACCCGCACTGTTGAGGAGTTCATCAGAACTTCGGATCGTGGCGTGAAAGGAAATGGGTGGAGACTCACAGAAGTGTTCTAGACCCCTTCCGAAATGTAATCGACAGATAATCGCCATGATGGTGGTCGCAATTACGAACAAGTAGCTGGCGACAGAAACACTTGCGAAGAATGACCAGGCTCCGAAAATGTATCTGTAGATGGGGCTTGCAAACATAGTTGGCCAAAGGGTGAGGATGAACGCATGGAGCACCCCGAAGAGGATGAAAGCCCATTTGATCTCTCTGAAGACGGCCCACCAGCCCTACCCAACGCGATTAGCAAACATAGGAGGAATATGGGGGGGGGCATACAGATATGATCCATGGAGTGATGACCTGGAACAGCCTCATAAGTCTAACAAATGTAGCGGGTCAGGGAGGTGCTCACCACAGCGAGGACAATAAATGTGGCTTGATATACCAGGATATGTTTAGCGAGGGTGTTGATTGCACCGGAAGAGACGCGGTCGATCCACATCCCGACCGCCAGGATGGTGAAAAATGCTGCTAGCTGTAAAAAGACTAAGAACGCCAGGGCAATCTGTCGATACCGGGATCCGCTTAGACCAGGGTATTGCGCCTTAAAATACAAACGTTACCTTATACATCCTAGTAATTTCTGGGGAAGCGCCAACACGACTAAAATTGATCCTCGCATACCGCTGCAATGGATCGCGTCAGTCCGTGAGCCGCTCGTCAGCAACCAATCTCGCTCACCCGGAACAAGGCCGCGGAAAGGACTCCAAGTAAAATTAGGGTGATCACGTTGGTCGCAAACAGCGGTGCCTATTAATCGAATCAACCTAGGGGTTGTTGAAGCGTACGAATCTGAGCTCACTGCATGACTGAGGCGTTGATCCCACCAGCTTCCCAGAATATCTTCCCCTCCACATGCAGTGTCAACGACATATCTGTAGTACCTCCTTCGGAGGGAGATGGTGCTTTTTATCCTGAACGCCACCCAGCCAACGTCAAGCAAGTGACCTGCGATACAGACGGCACTGTTGGGGAGGATGAGAACATGATTCCAAATAAGGGATGACATCTCGTACAGATGAGGGATGGAGTCCTGGAGGACCTGTATAACGCGAGCTTCAGAAACGGGGACAGAAAAGCAGGGGCCCACGTACTGCCAATAGAGACACAATCAGAAGCCAAAACTGGAAGCAGATCGTGGCAATGTCTTCTGCGACGTTATCTCGAAAACTGCCATTGTGTCAAACGGAGCAGGATGGAAATCGTGTTGATCACCCACATGTTGTGAATCCACTGCAACGACAGGGCGCATCGTCCACTGATGGAGTGCTCGCTTCCATTTAATGTGATGCTGCTAATGCTGTCCAAGTTGAAATCCGACAAAGCCCTCGGGCGCAAACTGTTCGGAGGCAGTTGTGAACTTCCCGGGGAGATGAGCACGCAGGTGATGTCGTCGTGTCCAGGGATTCCATCGCACATGCTGAGGCCATCGCGGTTCAGGAATGGCAGCCCACTCGGGACTTGTGCGAGCGAGATACAAAGGTCCGTGACGCCCTTTGCCTGCTTGTTGTCTCTGAGGGTAAGACCTTGAAGCGCTACTTGGACGACGAAGTGCAAGACGACGAGCACGACCCAAGCCTTGACGAAGTTGCTTGCCATGATGTGCTGATACTACACGGAACCCAGTCAGTGAAATCGCGACGTTAAAGCGATTGTCACGTACTCCATTTATCGCCCGCTGTCGGATATGTGAAAGTGGCATCTTTGTAAGGTCCAGAAAGGAATGTGGTGTTCAGCGGGATGGTGCAAAGGCTGGCTGAGACGGATAGGGTCGAAGGGGGATCGGTTCGACCGATGCCAAACGAATTGCTTTCGCTCCTGGCGAAAAAGGACTCCGGGCCGTTCCAAAGTCGTAGTGGAAGGGGGAGGAATGTTAAACGACGAAAGCGGGCTGGATGTACGTGATTTGGTATGTCGCCAGCTTCAGAGCATCCAGGGAGAAAGGGCTGGTTTGCTTGGACCGAGAGCAAGAGAGCAAGAGCCTCCGGGGCGGTTCAAACGACACTGCGGGGGGGAGGTGCGTTTGGGGAGCCCGGACCAGCCAGAAATGAGAGGAAGTGAAGAGGAGAGGAGAAAGGACAGAAGGAGGTCGGTTGAGGGACTGAGGTAACCATGCCGCTTGTCTTCGAAGTTCTAAGCGGCGGGCCGATCGGACAACGCGACAACGCATTTCCGCTCCAAGTTCATGGTTCCCGTGATTGATCCATACCCTGGGAAAACGATGTTGCAATGCGACGCTGACGTTCCGTTGGCACTCCTTCCACTCTATCAGCAACATTCGGGTGCAATCCCCGTAACGCCCGAGGCCCTGTCGTCGTTGCCAAGTTACCGGACGGGGATGCCAGTGGATCAAAATAGACCTATCTCGACCGACTCCAATTTCTTTCATCTCTTCCCCTGCTCGGACACTGGCACCACCGTCGCCTTTGAGAAGGGTCGGCTTGGATTCACTAGTCCTCTCAGCGACACTATCTCTCTGGCGTATTCCCACAGGAATACAGGCCCGCGGTCGTGTGAGACCTCTGTCCCAATTTCATATCCCGAGGTGCAAGAAGGTGGAGTGCAGGGATACTGATCCACGTCGTGATCGCCTTGCAACAGGCTAATTCCTTCGTGCGGGTGCAGATGGCTAGAACGCCCTGACCTTCTGATTGTGGCAAAAACTATCACTTGCTCGAGGAAGATTTCACTTGCAAAGAGGCCGAGATGTGCCCAGTTTCGGGAGTTGCTTCTTTTGACGCAGAACCCGCTTACCGCCGGCTTAGGCTGCGTCCAACGTGTCGGTGTGGCTGGAAGGGGGAGGTGAGCAAACCCTCGCGACACCATGTTCTCTACTCAGAGGTCATATCCACCTGACGGTTTCTGGTAACCATACACGACTAATGTGTGGGTCCAAGGATTAGGCGTGTGCCAGGATCGGGATCAACGCAGACTCGAAGGAAAATCGTTCCTTATCAGGCGCTCATGCGGATCTGACGCTGCTTCGAACCGCCAAAGCGGCCACGGTTAACGACGAGGTCCAGTCCCACGACCATCCTTTTGACACCTCAAAGGATTCGTCACGTTTGTCTGGAGGCATTTGGTTGTGCTTTTCTCCCCAACGCATGCTGAGTTCTAAAGATCGTAGGCTGGTCAGTTCAACTTACAATCTGGGGAGTTCGCAGACTGTGACATAGAATTTTCTCCAACCCCTATCTTCGTGCTGGGCGGTGGGCTCGAGTTTTTTGAGTTCGGTGCGGTTTCGTCGAACAAGCGTGTTCCCCTTCCTCCGGTGCCTCGGTACAGGGATCCACCGCTTCACACCCTAATGCAGTCATTGATTTACCACTGGAGTGATCCCTCGAACCATCGCCACCGTACTCAATGCGGGGGCGAACTATGGAGGATCTGCGGCGGGGTTATTCCGAGTCGTGCAAGAGAGCTACGTTGTCAGCCCAAACCTCTAGGCTCGGCTTTTCTCATCCCGGGTTCATCCCTTCCCTACCAACGTTTGACCTTGAGAAGAACTTCATCAACGAATATACCGCTGACTCCAGTGCCACGGTGTTGCAGGGAATGGGGCCGCCAGAGAACCTGCCGGCCTGGGTCCGAAGTCCATCGTTTCAACGCGTCACCTGACCCATTGCGTGACGGGATATCTCCACTGAGCGGCCGCCATTTTGCCCGCCTTGTGCCACCCACTGGCTACCTCTCGTAAAGTTGTCGATGATGAGACTGGACGGAGGCCTGGGACAGCATCGCGACCCACTCGGCAGCCGGGTTGTGGAGTATCAAGTTCTTTGTCCGACGTGTTCACCGATGCGTCTCTTTCAGGCCCGAAGATGAGAACCGATTCTACCCGGAGTCGAGATTGCGCTCCCTTAAGACCCTTGGTACAACCATGTTGAGCTTCCCTCTGGGCACCAATAATGCATTAATGTCCTTCCAAGCGTGACTTCGAATGGCACCTTACACCGAGCGACGATGGGAGGGCACATAACCCGAAGGCTCATGCGCGTGCGTCGGAATTCTCTAACCGACTTCGGCCGCCTTTGTCGAGTTTTGCGTGAGGCGCTGGAAGTTCAACAAAGGCACGGAACAGCTCAACTAGGGAACTGTAGACTCTGTCACACCTGGGTGACCTTCCGCCCTCTGACGTCCCTGCGTACTGGCCCCGCTGAACTTCCTGCGGGTGGCGTTCTCTAGGAGGACGTCTTTTGGTTCAAGGAATTCCCGCCGTCCCCGTGTTCGATCTTTATCGGTGCGTGAAACAATGAGATTCTGGTCTTTCGTTTGCCTTTAAATATTTCCCTACGCCAGAACCGCGCCCGTTATCGGGGATGGCACTGCGGGTGGCCCCCTCCAACGCTCGCGTGAAAGTGGAACGTCAACTTATTTTTATCCCCCGCTCTCGTCGGGGTTCTAATGTACCGTGATGGTTTATCGGCAGGTCCGAGTCGCGTCCCTCAAAACAAAGCAAGGGCACGTCGCAACGAAACACTGGTCACACGGATACGCTCTCGCTTGCTATTTCCATGATATTCCAAACTCATCCTCAACGGCACACATAGTCTCGAAGAAACCAGTAGGGCCAGTTATCACGAAATAACGTTGGCAGGAGAATCCATTTGTGGAGTTCACCGATGGTTCGTCAAGGCCGGCGGTTGGGAGGCCGAACTTTATTTTTGCCATTTCATTTCAATCTATCAGGAGTTCGAAGGGTTGTATCGTTACCATCAGGGAATAATGTGTCCAGCACGCGTTTTTGGCGCCCCACCTTAGCCTTCGTAGGTGGCCTCTTTCCTGCACAGATTCCTGTTATTTTCGCGCTGCTCTCTCCGGCGACTTCTTGCGCTCAATCATTTTCGCGTTGGATCCTTGATCGAAGACTGCGGGCGCGTGTTGTTGAATTGTAGTTTATCACCTAACAACAGCGACCACACCTTCTCAGAAAACCCTGTCTCCGCGAGCTGTGTCAATCATGAAGAGGACTACAGGTTAAATTTCTTCCTGCTTCTTCCTCCCTGGCCACCTGGAGCTCTTATAAAAGCCTGGTAAATTTCAGGCCATTGAAAGTCACATTTTTGTTGACTGTTTACAGCTTAACTAGGATTTCATTGAAGGGCCAAAATACAAAGTAATATGAAGTTACAAGGGTAAATCAGACGATAGAGAGGGTACTGAGGAGGGAGGGGGTAGGGGGTAGTGGCAATAATGAGGGAGCAGAGTTTCCACCCATATGTGGGGGTGGTGGTTTGTAGAGGTGGATCCAGAATAAATCTGTAGGATAGTGTGATGTCATCATTCAGTACTGGGTGCTAAGAATGGACTGTCAACAGGAGTAGGAAGTGGTGGTGTCTCTAGGGGCATACCATCAACATCCAGTGTACCAGAGGCTGCCAGTGCTTCAATATCCTGGATGATAGCTCTGCAATACTCTACATTGTCTGTAGCCCCCAGCTTCTCAAACACATCAACAGCAGACAGAGCCTCAGATTTTGCCTCCTCAAACCTGCATTCATCATACAAAATCTTAGCCTGTGACCCCATTGCACGGCCCATAAGGTATGGGTCATAGATTGCATGTGGCTTGGCATGTTCAATGTGGATATGTGCACCATCAAACTTGTCTTCACCAGAAAGTAGCCATGCCAGGGAGTGATGGTTCCAAAATTGCTCACTATGCCAGTTGAAAGTAGATGCAATTTCAAGGGCAGAGGTGAAGTGGTTGACTGCCTCTTCTCTCTTCCCCTGAGAGGAACATATATCACCAAGGATATGGTAACATCTGCAGACCTGGAATTGTTCACTATTTTCTGGAAGGAGATTGATTGCTTGTAATGCAGCTTCTTCTGCAACATCAAGCAGGTAGTGCTCAGCATATAGCAGTCTAGCAAACTGCTGCAAAGATTGTGCTTGGCCTGATATGTCATTGAGCTGTTTGTAGATTCCCAAAGCTTCTTCCACCTGTTGTATCCCTTCCTTATAGTGGCCAAGCCACCTGTTTGCATCAGATATTGACACCAATGTTTTGTCATCGCCGGTGACTTTCAGCTTTTCTTTTTCTCTCTTTCTGACCTTTTGCCCCACTTACCTATACGCTCTTTTGTCCTTTTACTTTACTTTCCTTCTTCAAAAGACCAAACAGAAAACAAGGATCACATTGGAGGTACAAAAAGGCACAAGAAGGCTACTACTCGTCGTTATTCCCATCGAAGTCCATCACATCATTCCGATCTTCTCCCATCAAGTCCGAGTCGCCGTAGAAGCGGAACCTTGGAATGCCATCCTTGCTCACCAACTGGTCTACCCAGTGACTGTCTGTTACGACCGACATATGGAAGAATGAGTCTCCCATCCACTCGTACCGAGGGTAATGGATGTACAAACGTTCCGCTGCTCCAACCAACTCCTCCAGATCAAGAACTGCCTCATACTGAAGACAATTTGTTGTCAGCCAACCCAATGTGGTGTCAGAACCGGCCTCGCCAACAGGCCTACTTGTCAGGGCTATCGTCTGTAAACAGACGATGCCTGAGAATAGCAACCAAAGGGGGCATTGCCGCCGGGGATTTGTATAGCACCAGGCAGACCTAGAGGTCTAATGAGCTTGACTTCAGTAGGGGACCTTGTGGAGCGAGGGTAGATGATAGATCGCTGGCCATCCAAAGGGATTGGTTATCGCTAGACCGCCAACTTGCCATCTAAGGCACCCAAGGGACTCTGCCTTGATCAATCGGAGGTAACAGAAGGGAAAGGAAGGAGCTGAGCGACTTATCATCCAGAGTGGTCGGAGAGCCGTTGACCATTATCAGACAAGAGATATAAGCTTCCGCACTACTGCTGGTGAAGGTCAGAGGCTTCCGACATATAGAGCTCAAGAGAAACAATAGGGAAGAATCTGGAGATAACAAATCTAAGGAAATACAAAGGGCTATGAACAGGCCTTAAGTAGTCCTACGATGCTGTGACGTTATCTGTGACCATAACACCATTATCCAACCAAACATCAACAACTACATCTGTGCACGGCTTGCCGATGGTCTGTGCGTAATGCCATGTGCTGCGGAGGGATTGTCTTGAAGTGACGGGTGTCTTGAGGAGTGGAAAATGATCTTGAATTCCGAGATCGCCGAGTAGGCCGGGAATGCCAATGAGGAGGTCGCGGGTTCGAGTCCGACAGGTGTGGTCAAGGTATTGGGGCGAACCCTGACACTACTGAACCGATGCTAGTCTCCTATGAGACTCGGTACACAAAGTTATGGGGCAACTGCGGATTTCTTCAGAGTGGGTCGAGACAGACCACTCCCGTATGTGTTGGCGTAACTTGCGGCTCTGGAATATCCGTAGTTCGGGTAGGTAGAGAATAGAGGCCGAGGTAACGCGTTTCGGCACTAGAGAAGGAGGGATAGCTTCTCTGGGGCTGAGCAGAGGGGAACAAGGGAGGCTAGGGGTTAATCACTAATGATCCGCCTGTCAGGAGGGAGAACACTGT
>Ga0307511_10005062_pt1 | contig 13442 bp, 11 predicted proteins | sample 13_EM_MG_FD_200266 | JGI IMG/M metagenome (GOLD analysis project Ga0307511, IMG submission 200266) | Populus trichocarpa ectomycorrhiza microbial communities from riparian zone in the Pacific Northwest, United States - 13_EM | ecosystem: Host-associated > Plants > Roots > Unclassified | place...
AACGGCTGGCACCGTTTTCGAATTCTTTGGTAAGAGCCTGATCAGACTTATCAGCCAAAAAGAACCTCCCGTATTGGGAGGTTCTTATCGTATAAAAGGTTCATCCGACCCTAATTACCCAGGCTCGGTGGCCCCTGCGAATTCATATCCTTCCGCTTGAACAGGTTCAGATCCATCTTTCCAAACCGGTAGGCAAACACCACCCGGAATAACTGCGGGTCCTTAAGACGGTCATATTCCTGTGCAAAAAACTCACTTTGACTGTGCTGGTTCGACCAGCGGTCCCGGAAAATATCGGTCATGCTGGCGGTAAGCGAAGCTGCATTGTTCTTCAGGAAACTTTTCTTCACCGCCAGGTCAAACCCATAGTAAGGCTTGATATACCCCTGCGAAGAACTTTGCGTCGTAGAGCCGGGAGGACCAAAATTATTGGTATTCAGGTTCACCGGGAGGTTCGTCTTCGACTGGTAGATCGCCGTCAGTTGCACGCTGAAGTTCAACGGCAGCTTGAAATTACTGTTGAACTTGCCAAACCAGCTCAGGATCGCATCCTGTGAAGGCTGCTTCAGGTTCGATGTGTTGATATGAGAATTATAGATATTCAGATTCACCGATATATCCCACCATTTGGTGATATTGTCCGTGGAAGTGATCTCGCCCCCTACTGTATAAGAGTTCTTCGCATTTTGGTAAGTATTGATCAGCACAGGATCACCGATCGGATTCACGCCGCTATCCTGGAACCGGACCATCGGATTAGACGTGTATTTATAATAACCCGATATCAGCAACGTATTGCTATGCGGAAAGGTCTTCATATAGGACAGCTCGAAGGAATTAGTGAACTCCGGTATAAGATCGGGATTACCCCGGGTGATATTCAGCGTATCCGAATAGTCCGTGTACGGGATCAACTGGAAGAATCCGGGCCGGTTGATCTTACGGGTGGCGCTTAACTGCAGTTCCTGGTCATGCTGCAGTTTCTCGGAGACGAACAGGGAAGGAAACAGGCTGACAGGATAATTATTATGGAAATGTTGTCCCGCATTCAACAGGTCACCCGAATAGTTGGAGCTCTCCCCTCTTAACCCCAGGGAATAACTGAACTTATCGATCGTACTGCTGAAATTTACATAGGCCGCATATACCCTGCTCGTGCTCTTATAATTACTGGTCCCGAACGGCGTGATAGTAGAATTGCCTTTATCGTCCAGGTTATAGGTGTTATTATTATTGCTCAGCTTCTGGATGCTGGTCCGGAGGCCCGCTTCCAGCTTTGATTTCTTGCCAAGCGGATTGGTATAATCCGTTTGTATCGTGGTAAATGCAGGATCGGCCGTACCCAACACTTGCTGGTAAGTGGTGTCGGTTATAGCCGAACCGGGCAGACCAGCATAATAATTGGTCGTATACAGAGAAGAAGCATGCGAAGTCACCCCGAAATAACTTCCGTCTGCTGTTATCTGCTCGCCCTCTTTGGCAAAGAGATGTTTCATCCCCACCTGGACGCCGTTGACGTCGAATTCGCGGGAGGAATTCGAATGCCGCAGGGAATAGGCAGTCTGTTTCCCCAGGGAACTCAGGAAGTCCGTTTGTATATTCGATATATCCGTGGGTCCGAAATTACCATGCACCTTGATATACGAGGCGGACAACGTCGTCTTGTTGGTGATAAAATAGTCCAGACCGATCTGCCCGAACAAAAAATGCCCTTTGTTACGTTGGAGGTCCTGCTGTAACAGACGGGTCGTATCACCCTGCAGAGCGGTAGAGCGGTCCGTACTACCCACCGTTTTTCCGTTCATTCCGTTATACATACCATTGAGGCTCAGGTTCACCTTTCCCTGACGGGCATTTAATCCGACCAGGGCATTGGGCGCCCCATGGGAATCCATCCCTGCCGAAATACTACCGTTATATCCTTGCTTCCGGTTCTTCTTTAGTATGATATTCAGAATGCCGGAGCCGCCGCCCGAGGCATCGTATTTGGCAGAAGGATTGGTCATGACCTCCACACTCTCGATCGCATCTGCAGGAATCTGGTCCAGGGACAGGGTAGTTGGCCGTCCGTCTACGAAGATCGTAGGCGTCGCTCCCCGGAGGCTGACATTTCCATCGATGTCGACGTTGACAGAAGGTACATTACGCATCACATCCTGGGCCGTTCCACCGGCGCTCACGATGTTCCGGTCCACATTGAACACCTTTTTATCCATGTCCAGCCGCATAGCAGGAGTTTTGGCCGTGACGGTGACAGTGCTCAGTTCCTTCATGTCGGCGGACAGTTTGATCATACCCAGGTCCTTATTAAAAGAAGGTAAATTTCCTAATGGATTACTCTGATCTCCGGGTTTGGCGGCAGCCGCTGCAGGAACGATCATAAAAGGAACATCCTGGGCTTTATAACCCGTAGCCGAGATCTTCAGCACCAATGGGGAAGCGATGGGAAGGTCTTCGAAGTCAAATTCTCCGTTGGTCTTGGTATCTACCCCCTTGATTAATACCAGCTTCTTTTTCTTGGTGGTGGGGTCTACCGTTGACTTTAACACCAGTGCCGACACCTGGCTCATCGGCTGGCCGGCCGAATCGATCACTTTTCCATACGCGCGGCCGATCGAGGGAGGAGGGCCGCCCGCTTTGGCGCCAGGTCCACCGGGACCGCCGGGTCCACCAGGTCGAACAGCGCCACCTGGTGCGCCGGGAGCACCGGCCTTAGGCGCGCCTCCCTGTCCGGCGGGGGCCTGGGCCATTCCCGTCAAGGAAAAAAGGGAGACAAAAAGAAATGATAGGGATAAAATAAAGAGTTGCTTTCTCACAAAAAGTATATTTAGAAAGCAAATGTACTTTCATCCAGTCTGCTTACTCAGTGGATTACTGCCAACGGAGGAAAAAACTCGGTAAATGGCGTAAAAACTTCCGCGAAAGATATCGGCGAAGATCTTCTTTTCAAGCCAGCCCTGTGCCCTCGCAGGTTTCACTACCGTTCAAATATAATTTTCACCGGTCATAACACTAAATTCCGTCGGCCACGACACTAATTTTTCACCGGGCATAACACCGTTTCAAATGGAGATTTTTCACCGGCATTTCCTCCGGAATAAAGTGAGCGCACATTTTTTCTTAAAAAATTTAAAGCTCTTTGAAGTCCCTATAGTATATCAACGGTTCACACACAAATAAATCCATTCACCATCCCTTTTCTCTTCACAACTTTTCTGTAAATTGGAATAAAACCTTATTTATGAGTTTCCGGATATTTCATTACGGTAATGTAGCTGATGAGAACTATTTTCTGAAAGGAAGATTTGCGGGATGGACCGGGCGCCTGAAATGCTGCTGGTGGGAGTGGTCAGGTTGGTACAACGTTGATATTTGCCAAAGATTACTTGGGCATTATCTGCTTTTTCAGCACTTCAAAAAAGAGGATGCTTTCATGAATAGAGGTGTGGAGGTGGCCCACGCCTATATTCTTCAATATCGGGCTACACAGGGAATTAAATATCTTCTTTCCCGTATTGCTGCCTTTTTCTGGTCCATCGTTACTCTCGGCATGGCCTTTCCGCCGGTAGAAATTGAAGGTCTTAATCGAATTCTGGTAAATGAAGGTGCCGACGTTTTATTGGAGTTCCTGACCGAAGCAGGGGCGGATTTCCAGTCTGCTTTGCTCAAAGCCGCTGGGGAAACGCAGTCCCCTTCATTTCTTTGCAAGACCGGCAAAGGCTTTTCCCCCACCTACCTTCTCCAGTTAAATCATCAATCCAACACCCATCACAACGAGTCCTTTACCGAGATCAACCATCATCACAACGAATCTTTTACCAAGGTCACAAATCAACCCATCGTCAAAGAAGGGGCCACAGGGAAAGAAAAAGGAGTCTTCTCCAAACGGCAATGGCTGATGTTTTCTGACTTCCTTTCAGACATATCGCCGCTGGAAAAGATCGACTTCGGCAGGCCTCGCAAATTCGATAAAATTGCCGGATTTCTCCACGCTCTTTCAGGAAAAGACAAAGAGTCCTTTGTGAGCGAATTGAACTACTATAAAAATAATGGGGGGCTCTATAAAACAAAGAGCCTGGGTGAATTAAAACAATTGATCATTGCCCTCACCGATATGTTCGAAACATTCCGGAATGCCAGCCAACCGGATCTCGAAGAACTGACCAACAAAAAGATCGTCGAACTGAAAGCGGAGAAAAAAAGAGACTACCCAAATGGATAGTCTCCTAACTTTATTTAACCTTGATGACGACCTTGCCTTTTGCACGCCCGCTCTCGACATAGGTCAATGCCGCTTCTGTTTTCCCGAATGGAAAGACCTTATCGACAACGGGCCTTATGATACCTGAATCAATAAGAGCAGTGATCTTACTTAACTGGCTACCTTCCGCCCGCATAAAAAGGAAAGAATAGTCTATGCGCCGGCGTTGTGCTTTCCTGCGCACGCCAAAGCTCAGAAGCCCCATGACCATTTTCAGCGGCCAGCCCAGTCGGATTTCTTTTGCAAAACCAGGGTCCGGAGGACCGGATATCGAGATAAGCTTTCCACCCGGCTTTAGCACCCGGAGGGACTTTGCGAGTGTCTTGGCATCCTGGCTGTTCAGCACTACATCATAATCACGCAGGATGGTTTCAAAATCCTCCTTTTTATAATCAATCACGACATCTGCGCCAAGTGCTTTCACCCATTCTACGTTTGACGTACCGGTTGTGGTTGCTACGGTGGCGCCAATGTATTTAGCCAATTGAATAGCAATGGTTCCCACACCGCCAGAGCCTGCCTGGATGAAAATTTTTTGCCCTTTTTTCAGGTCTGCTCTTTCAACTAGCGCCTGCCAGGCCGTTAAGGCCACAAGGGGGACAGATGCCGCTTCTTCCATGGTAAGCCTTTTGGGTTTCAGCGCCACATCGGCTTCATTCATTGCAATCAGCTCAGCAAAAGTACCGATGCGATGATCTGCTGGTCGTGCATACACTTCATCGCCCACTTTAAAGCGGCTGACTTTAGAACCTGTTTTTGTGATCACACCTGCGACATCGTGCCCTAAAACAAAGGGCGTTTTGTAGGGCAAAATAAGTTTAAACTCACCATTTTTTATTTTTGAATCCAATAAGTTCACACTGGCGGAATAGACCTGAACCAATACGTCATTTTCCCTTACAACGGGTTCCGCGATTTCATGCAGATGTAATTTTTCTTTCTTGCCGTAGCGACCTATAATAAAGGCTTTCATTTTGTGAAGTTTGTTTTATGGTTGTAAAGACTGATAAGTCTTCTTAGGATTAACTAAGCCAAAAGCTATTTTCGGGAAAAACCGGTTGAGCAGATACAGCAATTTTGTATCACCCACACGGATGGTATATCGGTCTTTTTTAAGTCCTGCTATCAGGCCTTTTACCAACTCTTCTGTGGACATTTTTTTTTCGTCCCTGGCCGCGGTCATTTCCGTTGCTACCAGCGGCGGTAGCAGTTCAAATACCTTCACGTTGCTGTTTAAAACGTGTAAATGCTCCCTGAGCGACTTGGTGTAAAAACCTAAAGCCGTTTTAGTAGCTGAATAAGTAGCTTCCACCAGTGAAGGTACATAGCTAAGTATAGAGGTTGTATTGATAATAGCCGCTTCCCTTCTCGATTTCAACATATCCATAAAAAGGTTGTTCAGGCGTATCACCCCCAGGTAATTGACGTTCATTTCGTAAGCGGCCCCTTCCCAGTGTCGGTCATTGGCAACTCCCAAATTTAATGGCGGAATGCCAACGCCTGCATTATTGTACAATATATCAATACCGCCAAGTTCTTTTATCCGGCTGAATAGCGAAGCGGCATCCCCTGCATCGGCTACATCGCTGTTTATGGCAATCAAAGCCGGATTCGTTTTTTTGGCAGCATCCAATTTCTCCTGGTTCCTGCCCGTAATAATAACCTTGGCGCCGTTGGCTAAAAATTGCTTAGCCGCTTCCAGGCCAATGCCAGAAGCTCCGCCTGTTATCAATACCGTTTTTCCTTTTATGTTCATAATATTAGTTTTAATGGTTAATAGCCCCTGTCACTAAAATTGTTTGTTTCATTTTGTGTTGTTTTGTACCTTTACTTGCATTTTGCAAGTGCAAATATAGCATTCACTTGCAAAATGCAAGTGTTTTTAAAATATTTTTTTTATGCCTACAGCAAAAAAGAGGTCGGATTGTCCGGTTAGTTGTTCCCTCGATATATGGGGAGATAAATGGTCGCTACTGATTGTCAGGGACTTGTTATTCGCAAAAGAGTGCACTTATGGGGACTTTTTAAAGTCAGCGGAAGGAATAGCTACTAATATTTTAGCCGCCAGGTTACTGGTGCTGGAAGAAAACAAGATTATTAAAAAATTAGCGCACCCGGATAGTAAAGCCAAAGTGCTATATAAGTTGACCCGAAAAGGAATTGACTTACTTCCCGTAATGATTGAAATAAATCTATGGGCTGAAAAATATTTTTCTATACCCGAAGATAGAGCAGCGCTGTTGAAAGAGGTGAAAAAGGATAAGGCCGGATTTATTAAAGCAATGACAAAAGAATTGGAGAGTTGACTTACTATTTGTAGCACCTTTTACCGTGTTCTTTTCTTCTGCTCTAATTTTTCGACCTCACCCTGTGCCTGGTTGATCTCTAATTGTTTTTCCATCAACTCATGCAGCCGATCTTCCTCTAAGATGACATTTTTTGTAAACTCTTTCGGATTGGCCAGGTAGACGCTATCGGTTCCGTCCAGTGCCCGTAATAGAGAGGGCCCAGCAGATATTTTTATCCATCTCCATTTAATATCGTTTTCATCATGCTGGCCCGCCCTCCCCCAGGCCTGGGTTAAAAGGACAGTCGCCACAAGGACAATTAACACCAGGCCAAAGATCACCAATAGAGTCTTTTCCATATGATGCTTAAGGCGAACATCTTTATGGTACGGCTCTTGAAAAAACCGGATATGGTTAACCATATCATCGCGTAAGAGCTGTATATCCCTTGAAAGGGAATGGTTTTGGATAAACCTGTCAAAATCGCTTCGCATCTTTTCCATAAAAGCATCAAAATTGCTCAGGATCTTTTCGCCGGTCTTTGCCGTATCCCATATCAATTTACAGCCTGCCTCAAAATCCCTGATCAACTCTTCTAAACGTTTGAGGTTTTCCTGCGCATTAATTTCCAATTCCTTCATACGTTTTTCCAGATCCTTGACAACCGGATTTTGAGCCGGCATACTCTTGATCAGTTCGCCCAACGCCCTTAGCTCAACCCCTTGACCCGCCACGGTGTTCGTCAGTGATTTAATCTTTTCCATCATTTCTTTCATCATTTCCTCCATCAGGGGAGATGATTGTGGCATTTCTTGATTCAGTCCTCCATTCATTTTGTTCATGATCTTAAAATTTTAGGGAATAAAAACTATTCTTCCATCTCCGCAGCCCCCGCTCATAAACTAAGCCCATGGTCCCGCGAATGTCTTAAATGATGAGTGTGCCCCATGTCCTCTTCCCGACCCTGCTGCTGCTCCTTCTCAGTCTCCGGCTTCAATGTCTCTTCCTGCCCCTGCTTCAGCTCCTGTTTTAGCAACGGCCCCTGCTTCAACTCTGGCTTCAGTTCCTTCCGCTGTTCCTGTTTCAACTCCGGCAACAGCGACAGCGTTCGCTCCAAATTCTTCAAAGAATAAGCAGGATCCACCTGGCTGCCCCGAAAACAATAATCTCCTATCCGGAAACTGATCCCCTGCCGCTCACCGGTTGCAGGATCGAGCCGGTACCGGGTGGAGATCGCCTTTTCCAGCAACTGTTTTTCCAGGTCCTCCAAATCCCAACAGTAAGGCAAACTCTCCCGGATGGCCTGGTAGATCCGGTACCGGTGCTGGTCCGGCTCATGCAGCGCTTCCAGGTGAGTTAATTCCAGGTTCTTAGCTTGCTCCTGTGTCAACTGATATTCCCGGGTCAGCTTTTGAGCGGCCTTTATCCCCCGCTCAACAATAAGCCCCTGTCCAATGATCCGGCCCTCATTATTTACCCGGTTGGCGACGATATGCAGGTGCAGGTGTTCCTTATCGGTATGTTTGACAATGGCAAACTGCGTATCGGTCATCCCGATCTCCTGCAGGTACCTCCGGCTTATATCCACCATCATCTCATCATCGGGGCGTTCACCGGGAGGAAAACTGAGCACTCCATGGAATACAGGCTTCTCTTTTTCCGGCGTGAACTGATGCTGTAATTCGAAGTCGGCAGCCATAAGCCGGTAGTCATGGCCCCGTACCCCCTCCACATACAGGACCTGGGCCCGTTCCAATTCCTTTTCCGGACGCTGCCGCAGCTCCTCGCAAACATACTTGCAGGTCTCCCCGAATGTTTTCCCGGTAATGAATATCTTACTGATCATGGCCAAATCGTTTTATGACCAGGTCCATCAGATCACGGTATCGCTCAAAATAAAGAGTAGCGCTCACCGCCCCCTCCTGCTGGCAGAGCCTTACAACCAGATTCATATCGTTGCAAATACTTACCAGCTTCTTGAACAATTCCCGCTCCTCTTCGGCCCACCGGGTCTTCACCTGCCCAAAGACAGCCGTCTGCCGCAAATAGTCCGAAAGGTTCACCCCCGCCCGGGCCGCCTTCTCCTGGATGATAAAATGTTGCTGCTTGGTCACGAAGAAACCTATAAACTTCTCTTGCCTGATAGCCTTCTTAGGCCTTCCTTCATGCATTCCCATTTGTTTTATTTTTGTCCGTAATCGATTTTACGCAAGCAAAATAATGCGGAAAAGCCCCGAAAAAAGTTCAGGTCGACCTGAAATCGTATCGATTTGAATATCAATCACGTCAGCCGCCCCTACCGTTCATCCAGAGAGATTCCACCCATTCTTATTCCTTATTGTAAATTCGGCCCTCAAAACCACCAATTAAAATGAAGAAGTTATTCCTATTACTAGCCATTGCAGGAGCTGCCTACCTGCCCTCCGAAGCGCAGTCCGTCAAGACCCCACCCCCTTCCACCCCTCAATATGTAAAACAGGATTTTGGCCTTTCCAATATTGAGCTGTCCTATTCCAGGCCTGGAGTAAAAGACCGTAAGATCTTCGGCGACCTGGTCCCCTTCGGAAAGGTCTGGCGCACAGGTGCCAACGGGGCAACGACCCTGACCTTCGGAGATCCCGTCACCATCGGAGGTACGAAGATCCCCGCCGGGAAATACGGCCTGCTCAGCATCCCCGAAGCCGGATCCTGGACGATCATCATCACCCGCCAGCTGGATGTCACCAGCCCTGCTGCGTACCGACAGGACCAGGATGTCGCCCGGATAAAGGTGGACGTACGCGAGCTCCCCTTCTCCATAGAGACCTTCACGATCATCTTCGCCAATGTCAACCCCTCCGGTTGTGACATGCAAATGCTTTGGGAGAACACCATGGTTACCCTCCCCATCACTACGGACGTGGACACAAAAGTCATGGCCCAGATCGACGACGCCATGAACAAGGATACCCATCCTTATTTTACAGCCGCCTTCTACTACCTGGAAAACGGGAAAGACCTCAACAAAGCCCTGGAATGGTTTGACAAAGCCATTGCACAGCAACCCACCGCCTTCTATGCCGTCTATCAGAAAGCCCGCTGCCAGGCAAAAATGGGTAAGAAACAGGATGCCATCGCTACGGCCAAAAAGTCCATCGAACTGTCCAAACAAGCTAAAAATGATGATTACGTTGCACTCAATGAAAAGCTGATCGCTTCCCTTCAATAGCTCTCAACTAAAAAAGAGGATGTCTCCTATGTTTGTAAAAGAACAGGAGGCATCCTTATAAAAAAATGGGGGGCCTGATTGTGCTCTAACCTGATATTGGCAAGTTTGCTAATTTTTATCGGTGTGACCTTATGGAAAGGTTAGGTTGATAGAAAGCGTAGAAGAGAAACTTGAATTTATGAAGGCGCGAGGATAGTTTCGGAAATCGATCACCCCATAAGAGCTATACATTCTACCGAAATTAAAATCCCTGCGGGGAAAGGCATTACCTGCGGTGTACTTCGTGCCGGCGGGTTTTCAGGAAAGAACTCACCATAAACTTTATTTACGATACTAAAATCATTTCCGGCCACCATGAAAATGGTCGTCTTTACGATTTTACTAAGACTGCTGCCTGCTTCCTGCAAAATGATCCTGATATTTTGAAAACATTGCCTGGTCTGATCTTCAAAGCTATCACTAACAACTTGACCCGAATGGAGGTCTAAACCGGGAGTACCGGATAAGAAAATAAATTTTTCGGCTATTACTGCTTGCGGAAAAGCCTGACTCATACGGGGAGCCTTTGCGGTATTGAAGTTTTTTCTTTCTTCCATATTGTAACTTTTCCAAGAGAAACGGTCTGTTTGCCCCAAAAGTTGCCTGATCATGCGAATTGCCCTAAATTTATACCGAAATTGGCTATAATTGCCCATAGTTTGTGTAAAAACAGAAGCAATATTGGACCTATTCTATGTCATTATTCGCTAAAAATTGAGCCTATTTTGTGCAATATTTTCATAAAATTACCCTAATTTTGTGCGTGCTATCACAAAATCAATCCTTTATCAGGCATGTTTAATAGAGAAATTATTGCTCATCTTGAAAAGTGGGCCGCTAAACCCAATCGCAAACCCTTAATTCTCAGGGGTGCGCGCCAGGTGGGTAAAACAACCGCCATCAATGTCCTGGCCACTCAATTTGTACAATACATATATCTCAACCTGGAAAATAAATTTGACCAGCAACCCTTTCAGGAAAGCCAGGATATTCATACCCTTATCCAATCTATCTTCCTGATAAAAAAACAACAATTTTCGAGACGAGGCGCAACCTTGCTGTTCATTGATGAGATCCAGCAATTTCCGGCGGCCATCAATATGCTCCGCTACTTTTATGAACAATACCCAGAATTAAGTGTGATCGCCGCCGGGTCTCTATTGGAAACAATCTTCAGTAAGGGCCTGAGCTTCCCCGTCGGCCGCGTTGAGTTCATGGTAATCAGACCCGTAAGCTTTCCCGAATTCCTCGGCGCTATTGGCGAATCCCAGGTCCTTGAGCAGTTGCGACATATTCCAGTCAATGATTTTGCGCATACAAGGCTTTTACAGCTTTTTCATACGTACGCTCTCATCGGTGGGATGCCGGAAATTGTCAATGAATATGCCGCATCAAAGGACCTGACCCTTTTGTCCATCTTATATGAACAGTTAATTACGGCTTATATAGATGATGTAGAAAAATATGCATCGAATGACCGTTTCATTCAGATCATCAGGCATTGCATCCGGGTAAGTTTTTTGGACGCAGGCACCCGGATCAAATTTCAGCACTTCGGTCGGTCGAATTATACTTCCAGAGAAGTGGGTAAGGCGCTTCGCACCTTGGAAAAAACCTTCCTTTTATCCCTTATCTATCCTACTACTGACGCTGTACTACCTCTCCTGCCTGATCTGAAAAAGTCCCCCCGTTTGCAAGTATTGGACACCGGTATGATGAATTATTTCCTGGGACTTCGTACTGATATCCTGGGAACGACAGATCTCAACAAAATACACCAGGGAACTATTATCGAACACTTGGTCGGGCAGGAACTGCTTGCCGGCCAATTTAATGTACTTAGCAGTTTGAATTTTTGGGTGCGGGAAAAACCCACTTCAACAGCTGAGATCGATTATGTTTACTCTTTTGAAAGTCAATTGATCCCTATAGAAGTAAAATCCGGAAAAGACGGCACGTTAAGGTCTCTGCATCAATTCATGGAGGAAGCGCCTCACAACATCGCCGTCCGTTTCTATGCCGGGAAATTACAGCTCACAACAACTAGTACTTCTGCCGGCAAATCCTATCACCTATTGAGCCTTCCCTATTATCTGGCTTCGCAGACGGAGAAGTATATAGGATGGCTCAAAGAGAAAACTAAATCATAGATCAGAATAAAGAGATATTACTATATTCTTCCTTTATCATTATTCCTGTCACCCCTCCATTCTCAAACTCTTCACCGGGTTTGCCAACGCAGCCTGCACACACTTAACGCTGACGGTCAGCAGGGCAATAACCAGTGTCATAGCACCAGCAGCGGCAAACACCCACCAACTTATGTCCGTGCGGTAGGCATAGCCCTGCAAAAAGCTGTTTAGCCCGAACCACGCCATCGGGAAGGCAACGGCAGCGGCAACCAGCACCAACATCAAAAAATCTTTCGACAGCAGGGTTACAATTTGCGGCACCCCCGCGCCTAACACTTTCCGCACGCCTATCTCTTTCACCTTGCTTTCAGCAGTAAAGGTTACCAACCCAAACAAACCCAGGCAGGATATTAATAGGGTCAATACGGCAAAACAATTAAACAGCAGCCCGATATGCATATCGCTTTTGTACAAATCGTCAAACGCACTGTCCAAAAAGGCATAAGTAAAGTCATAGTCCGGATTATATTTTTTCCATAGCCTTTCTACAGCAGCCAGTGCTTTGGCCGCATCTTTGCCGGTAGTCCTCACATACATTTTCCCCCGCCATTTTTTGTCGTATTGAATCAACAGCGGGTTTATTTTGGTGTGCATATTTTGAAAATGAAAATCTTTCACCACGCCGGCAATCACGCCTTTTACGCCGTGGAATGTAAAGCGCCTGCCTACAGCGGGTTCCTTTATACCGGTTGCTTTAATGGCAGTTTCGTTCAATATATAATGGCTGCTGTCTGCCGGTGTGCCGGTAAAACCTGTACCTTCCGCCAGTTTTATACCCATCACCTCCAGAAAATTTCTTTCCACCGGCATTTGGCCAATGGTAAATGATTGCTGGTCCGGCCTCTTGCCGTCCCAATCTGCGTCGCTGCTGCCTGTGCCACTGTTGATGATGTCCACCCCCGATTCTGTGACGCCCAGTATACCCGGTTGTTGCAATAGCCCGGCTTTTGCGGCCTCATAATGATTATCAATATTGCGCATCCAGATGCTGAAAACATTCTCTTTGTCATAGCCCAGGTTCTTCTCCCGTATATACTTTAATTGTTTGCCGATGATGATGGTGCTGGTGATAAGCAGGATGGTAAAACTAAACTGTACCGCGACCAGCACTTTTCGGAAATTGCCTTTACTGCCAATGCCGCTCAGCTTACCCTTCATGGCCTCCAGCGGTTTGAAGGACGAAAGGGTGATGGCCGGGTAAATACCCGCGAGCAGCAGTGTTGCCAGCAGGGTAAGACCGTACACCACCAATACATTGGGCGCCCAGGGTTTGAAAACAATATTTTTACCGGAAATATCATTGTACAAAGGCATCACCAGGTAAATAAGGCCGGTCGCCAGTACAAGTGCAATGAGAAATGTCAGCAGCGATTCGCTTAAGAACTGCAGGAACAAGGCCGACTTGCCGGCGCCAACAATTTTGCGCAGGCTTATTTCCCTGCTGCGCTTTATAG
>Ga0307511_10005063_pt1 | contig 13441 bp, 17 predicted proteins | sample 13_EM_MG_FD_200266 | JGI IMG/M metagenome (GOLD analysis project Ga0307511, IMG submission 200266) | Populus trichocarpa ectomycorrhiza microbial communities from riparian zone in the Pacific Northwest, United States - 13_EM | ecosystem: Host-associated > Plants > Roots > Unclassified | place...
TATTCACTAAAAATGTGATAGCTGCGTTGTATGCATATAATCTAAATCAAGCGCGCTGCATACACGGCCTTTTATGCAGTGGTGATAAACATTTTGCCACCAGGCTGTACTTGAGCTTCTGCCAACCAGGTTAGATACAAGCAAATTATTGGTTGGGCAGGCTGAGCTGGTAGAGACGTATATTGCGGAGAAACTGCTCATTATTCAGAAGAGCAGGAAAGGCTATATACAGGCCTATTGCTTTCAATTCTTTGGATGTAAGGCCGGCCTAAAAGCAAAATGAAGTTACCCTGAAGTTTTTTCCCAGGCAGCGATCACCTAAAGCTGTGCAATCGCAACTATCAACTACGACGTAAGTAGTAGCTTCGTATATAAGGATAACCAGGATGGGTGGAATGGGGTTTACGTGGCCAGCATTTCCTTGTGGAAATTATTCAGCCTAGTCTGGGAACAAGAACAAAGTGAAACGACACTAAGGCCCAGCATATAACTGCGGTATCCATTCAGGCTTTCTAAAAGCCATGATATAATTTCCGCTTAATGCCAAGTAAATTCCTCCTCTAGCGCGAGCCCCCGCTCCTTCTAGCTCTACTCAAGATAGTCACTCCAGCACATCACAGCACAGCCCAGTATATGTGAAGAGAAAGATTGAGAAGGAAAACATTCACCCTCTCAAATCCTCCCCATCACTTAAGCATTTTTCCCTGCATCCACCTTCAACGTCACAATCCTATTCAACACTACCCTTCCCCCAGGAACATCACCCGAATCGGTATCCATGGCAAAGTACCCCACCCTCAACGCCTGAAACCTTGTACTCTCCTTCCCCACGACCTTCTTATCCTTCTCCCCCTCCCTCTCTGGCCATGGCGCCCGTCTCCTGACCTCCTCAAACCCAACTTCAATTATGGCATTCCCAAAAATCTCCTCACTATCAGGATTAATATCCGCTAGGAACCCATCCGGGTTACTTTCTGGGTCATCAGACTTGAAAAGCTGGTTGAATAATCTCGCCTCGACTTGAATCGGAGAGTTTTTCTCCGAGCAGTGAGCAACCCATTGGATGTATGTCTTTGGCTTGACGAACGTCGGTGCGTCGCTTTCATAGTGTGCGCGGATTTCGGTGACAAGTCCCGTAACCGGGTCTTTAGTGAACGAAGTACATTTGATAGGATATGGGACCTTGAATAACCCGACGGGCTTACCCGGGGCAAGACGAAAGTAGTCCTTCGAATCTACCTCCCTGAAGTCCGATCTATCAATATACACCTTCCTGGTAAATGGGACCTCATGCTCTCCCATCTTCGGTACACCAGGCCTAAATGGAACACTGAAGCTCTCATAATGATCTTCGGGTAGATTCTCAATGATAACTGGTACAGGATCAAGAACCATCATCAGCCTAGGCACAGTTTCCTCAAGGTACTTCCTAATCGAATTCTCAAACCGCTTTATTTGGATATTCGTAGTCGCAGTAGTGACGCCGAGTTCGTTGACAAAGGTGAGTATAGCTCCTGGTGGGACACCACGGCGACGAATAGCGACGAGGGTGTAAAGCCGGGGGTCGTCCCAGCCGCGGACATAGCCTTGGTTGACGAGTTTAGCGATCTTGCGTTTGGACATGATGGTCCCGGTGAGGTTGAGGCGGCCGTACTCGGATTGCTGGGGGCGGTAGATCTCGAGGGCGTTGCAAAGCCAGTCGTAGGACTGGCGAGAGTTGATGAATTCGGTGGTACAGAGAGAGTGTCTATATACTCCCAAATTAGTAATCTCTTATCTCCACCTCCTTACCAGAGCATGTCCTAAAGATTGTGGGGGTTTTACGAAATGTTCTCAAAGCTATCGCACAAGCAATGAGTAAAGTCATAAGTAGGGTAGATCCTCCATTCGTTACCAGTCCTATGGTGTGGCGTCTCCAGGATACGGTACGCAGTTAAATCCCACATCTGAGGGTTGCCATCCTCAAGGTCCTGCTTCATACGAAGCATGGCCTCCTTCGGCTTATATTTTCCATCCCTCATAGCTCTGAACTCCGTTAGGGACTCCTCAATAGGACGGTCACGGTGAAGGCAGGCATATCTCGGGCCACGGTTATCTCCTCCGCGCTGGTGGTAAACTTCCTCAGCAGAACAGTGGCAGATGTAGGCAAATCCACGTTTCGTGAGATCCTCCGCAAGATCATACAGCCTCTGGAAATGGTCGCTGGAATAAGTTATCTTATAAGGCTTAAATCCAAGCCACTCAACAATTTCCCTAATGGCAACAAAATAGCGTTCCTCCTCAGCTTCAGGGTTGGTATCATCGTAACGAAGATAACATTCACCGCCGTGGTATCTTGCAAACCCGAAATTAATAGCAATGGCCTTGCTGTGCCCGATGTGAAGGTATCCATTGGGCTAGAGACAGAAAGGTTAACTTCGTGCTCTTCGTGTTACTCCAGATAATGTAGGGCGTGGCACACCTCTGGTGGAAATCGTGTGTACACCTTGCCTCCAGTCTCCCTCAAATGTTTCTCTCTATTTTCTGGAATGATCTGGTAGTTTCCACCTGGCTTGTGCAAGGCGGCCAAGAACCCTTCCTCAAACATGCTTGTAGTATTCAATGGATCCGAACCCACTGGCTTAGTGTCCTCCTTCCTGTCCTTCCCTCCTCCTCCTCCTCCTGCTGCTGCTGCTGGTGGCTTTGCTTTCGCCTGCCCAATCCATTAAATCAGCAAAGCCTACTTCTATACCCCCGCAGGGTAGAGACATATACCTTCTTCTTTTCATTATCCCTTTCATCCTTTGGCCCAATCAACGTCACAAACTGTGCATCCACCTCCTGCTTTACTTCCAATGGTGGTGCCCACTTCAAATCCGTCGTATTCTTCAGCACTGACAACGTCTCCTGTGCAATTTTATACCTCTCTTCCACAATCCTCTCCTTGTTTGAGTCCACATACTGCTTCACTATCGCTTCAATCCCCTCTTTTGTGAATTCCGCGCCGACACCACATTCCCGCTCGAAAACTTCCTCGCTATACTCCCCAAGTTTCCCCTGAGCCTCTAGTCCTCGTAAGTGTTCCAGTGCAGCCTGGATCTGGACATTGGTTTTGAGGCGCCTGTCGATGATGGCTTTTGTGATGGCTTCTCGCTTGGGGCATTGAGTTTCCTTGGTCTGAGTGGCGAGGTATGACAGGCCTTTTGTGACGTCGGGTTCGGGAGTAGAAGTGAGATTCGCTTCATTGGTGATTCCAGTGTAGGCAACAGTGAGCTTCTTATTTTTCAAGGTCTCTTTAATGGCTTTCTCTGTAAGACCCAGGATCTGAAATTGAGCAGTGAGAGTCGCTTCGTCTGCCATGATTGTACAAGAGGCTGTATCTGTTTTCTTTGGCGAGGTGCTGCGAGGTGCCTTTGGTGCAAATGGGCTCTCTAACACTGAAATTTTCAACTGGCTAATCTATTCAATCACAATGAAATCTAAAAAAAAAGGCGTTGGGAATGTTGTAGGAAGGGTAGTGAGGGATCAGCGGAGGGAGGTATGGTTTTGAGTCTTGTTAGACGGAGGGGCAGTGAGTCAAACCTCACGCCAAACGATAAGCTTTTACGACGGGAAAGGGCAGATATACAAGCAAACGCAATGCCACTCGCCTATCTGTGCTGTGTTATATGCGTTTTGTCACCGAGAAAGACTACCGGTAGGTTTTGTCTTAACATACCGGTATCGCAGGGCAATCTAGACAATTTGTTATCGCATTCCCTATCGCAAAGTTCACACAACCACCCACCCTCCAATAGCGTCCACCGGGGGCGCGAGAAGTATACTGGTAGTGATTTCCCCATGCCTGCTGAGACAAACCCTGAGCCATCCATTAATTGTACACCGCTCGTACTGCCTAGGTATATAACATACAAACTTACTGAAGTAAGTATTCAGGTACAAACTGAGCGATCAACCCAGTGTGCAGTCAACTGCATCAAGTTGCGATAAAATAAAACGGCGAAAAACGTAAAACTCTGCAGTGATATATCTCGGTATCCCAATAACCCTAGAAGAAATGAAATAAAAAAGACGTGCGCCATCACACCCAAAGAAAATGTAGAAATGATTAGAGTGAAAAAGCCCAGCCCTATGAACGATGCGCACAAAACGAGAAGCACAGCAGATAGGTAAGCAAATAGTGCAAACTGTGAAATAGCCAAATGACATGCTTTCATATGTTAATTGGGCCTCACGCTTTCGTCGACTTTCCGGAGGAATGACGATAGCCTTCCCGTGTCAACCTCTGTTGGATCGCTTTCCACGGCCTCCAGCAAGCTATGTAATACCCCATCGACTTCATTCTCATGCACACCTGTACACAATGCTACCACCCGCCTGAATCTCTGCTCCAAATCAGCGGATCGGTCATGCAACGCCCCAGCCGTCTTTTTCAACCCTTCGGAGTTCCTCTGATAGGCTTCGATCCTGGCCCGCAATACTGACGTTTGTGGGAGTGACCTGAGCAGTTTTATTTGTGCTTCGGATAGTTGAGCCGTGTTGTTGATTTCAAGTACCTCCTCTGCCACCCTAAAAGGCTCATCCGGCTCCGGGTGCTTCACACTCTGTGATGGCAGGTTGATTCGCAACGCCGCAAGCTTACTCTGACAGAATGCCCGTTCCTCGTCCAACGCCCGCCTCAAGTTCTGGCAATTCTGCTTCTTCTGTGCATGGTCATTGACCAATTTCCTCAACTGCTCCAGCTTCTGCTCTTCCTCCTTGTACCGCCGTGTAGCATTTTGAAGCTGAGAAATAGCAGCATTGTGCTGTTGCTGCTTTTGCTCAATCTCGTCTCGGAACTCCTTGTCCAAGCCACTGATGACTTCTTGGACCGCTGTAGTAGACGAGGACCGATTAGCAAGGGCAAGTAATCGAAGGTGTATGAGCTGAATCTTACAATCCAAGATGTCTCGACTCTTTTGCACCACGGCTTGGGAGACGACCCAGGTCTGGTCACGGGTATTCGGTGTTGGTTCTCCTCCGATCCCAAAGTCGATTGGTCTTAGCCCGGCCCTGTTAGGGATCTTGGAATCTGCCCCGATATCGAGCAGCTGTTGGATGATAAGCTTATTCCCAATCCGAGCCGCGATGTTGAGAGCAGTGTCTCCATGCTCATCCTGAGAGTTCACGACCTCGCTGATGAATTTGGCCAGACCCATCTCGTTGGACTGGGTATGACCACGCGATGCGCCATGTTTAACCACGAACTCGAGGAGGCATTCCAAATAATATCGACTATCTGCACTCCTGCCCTTCATGCCCGATTTGATTGCAATATGGTGCAATATCGTTCGCCCAGCCCTGTCCGCAAGTGGAATTGTTGGATACAAGAACTCAAGCAGAGCCGGGAAGGAGTTTTGCGTGTAGTTGTTTGTGACGAAGCAACCACGCACCAACGCCGTTTCCCCAGAATCATTGACCCTGAATATTGATGCGCCTCGCTCAATGAGTGTCTTAAGCAGTGATACTTTGGCAAGCGAGGCCGCCCAGTGTATGGCAGCACTCCCGTTCGCATCCATCGGAACGTCAATTTCGTCCGCCGTCAGACTCCCGAGCAAAGCCGAGTAATCCTTAATCTGCTCTCCTTCCTTCTCAACAAAGAGGTCCATCAAGGTTTGGCGTACACCGTCCAAATTCGATAATTTCCGTGGATCCACTGGCAGTAACGGCTCCGCTGGCCGTACTGTCAAGATGGGGTCTATCCTGACGGGCGGTGGAGCATCCCCCCTAGGCTCAGGACGTGGACGCTTCATAGGTGGCTCTTCGTTCTCCTGCTGCGAATCCTGATACGAAGGCACGACCTGGGATGCATATGCCGAGTCGGGTTGAGGTTGAGAATATGAAAAATTTTCTGCAGCTGGCATGCTTAGTGGTGGGGGTGGTGGGGGTGGTGGGGGTGGTGGTTGGATGTACGCCTCCCGTTGGGGCTCCTGCCTCACCACCGTCGACACTGTCGACAGATTCGATGTTGCCCTAGATGGGGGTTGCCTGGGTCCCGGAGAGTCCACCCTTGTTCTGTTGAGCGTAGCAAAGGCATTGGTGACTGTTGATGATATTGGAGGAAAATTAGGGCCAGTAGAGCCATTTGTCTTGTGGTACATGCGCTTACGCTTCGCAGCCAGTGCCTGTTCCTTTGTAGGCGTGGAGTCGGGCTTGTCTGTGGTATTCATCTCAAAGTTAAGCAGCGGGGCCAGAAGGTCATAAACGCCGTATTCCTTGCAGAATTGCACACCACGGGTATGCTCAATCCTTTGAAGTGTTAGCGGTTGTACAATTCTAAACAGGGCAAGACAACATACCAAGTTCCCTGGTACTTCCCATAGCCTCCTTGTACCTTCTCATGTACTCCATTCAAAATCTCCTTCTCCAGCACCTTAGTCCTCTTCCCCTTTTCGATACCAGCCACCTTCAGAATCTGGGTTGCATTTAACCAAGAGTCATTCCGTCTCCTCATCACAGCCACATTGTTCACGGTCATCTCATACACCGATATTCCGGAATACACAGCCTGATAGGGGGGGGAACGGATCAGCTATCACAACCCATGAAACAAGACACAGATGTACCAACCGTGTATATCGTCGGCGTAGTAGTCCGCTCAACCTGTTGCGCCATTTGCGGGGGGGGGGTGCCTGCCGGTGTCGAGGCAGAGCTATTAAAGGAAGCATTTCCCAAAAAACTCGCTGCCGTCAGCGTCGATGAGCCGCTCCGAGCAAAGGTCGGAGGGGCCCTTGTAGCCATTTCTGTTGGAAAAGTTTCGCAACGGTACAGGGCAGTCGGGCTCTTGTTGTCTTGTGTTGTCTGGCTCTCTTATTCCTTTATCTCTTTTTATCGATTATGTATAATAAATATCCTTCTTCGTATGGAATGCTATATGTTTTATACGGATGTTTTAGAGGCCGCAAGGTGAGGAGGCAGTGTGAGTGGGGAAGGGCTCCGGAGGGATCGGATGCGAGTGAATGGGCGGCTCTCTCTATCGCGAATTAAGGGCACCTGCGCCAAGGATCTCCACAGCAATGCAGTCTTGCGGGCGGAGAGACGTGTTGGGAAGACGCGTAGGCACGACGAAGACGCGAGCCAGAGAATTTTTCGCGACCAACGAAGCGAGAGCACGATGCGTTGCGACAAAGGGGCGAGTGCGTTGGGGGGGCAGAAATGCGGTGGCAGAAAGCGGGGAACAGGCAAGATGCAGCTCCCTTTAAACCATGAGCGTGGCGGGAAGCTGGAGCACACGGAAAACTCTCTCGTCCTGCCCTCTCTGCTCCGCTTGCTTTTTGGCTTTTTGTGCGTATCGCAACGTTGCACGTTGGCTTCCAAGTTGTCGCAAGGTTTTGGGTGTGCAAGCCCGCTCAATGAAAACTCCTGGCACTGGCACAATATGCACACCAGATTTCTGCAATTGAATCGCAGATTTCATTGAACCCCAAGAGATCGAATACAGCTACATAGTATCCGGTATCCGCGTGTATCTGCGTGGTTGCAAAAATTTATCGAACCTTCATGTGCCAAGACCCAATCCATCTTCGAGCGTGCGACTAGGATTTGTCGCGGACAGCTGCGGGCAGTTACCCTCACACCCCACCATCCCAACCATGTTGCTCCGAACACTCTTCACATCCCCCTGCCGGGCTTCTCTATGCAGAGTAATAATAAAACCCTCCTGCTATGCCTCCTCCTGCTCCCCCGCCTACTCCCAGCTCGCCGACTTGGGAAATTCCAAAGACAAGCACCACCATGACCTCGCCAGCTTCAAAGCCTACGCAGAGTCGACAGGCCTCGACCGTACGAGCACAGTCTACCGGGGGACAGTATACGAGTTTGTCCTCCCCAGCTCTTCCCTTACCATTCACTGCAAAGCTAATGCCTCCTGCAATGGCAGATACATAGTCTCCAATACCCTCTTCCACAAAAACATGCACCTCATCCGCACTGGCGGCAAATCCGACCGCGGCATCGATCTCCGTGGTGAGTGGCACATCCCACTTCCACCCGCAATCCACCCCACACCACCCAACCCCAACCCCGACTCCGACTCCGACTCTCGCCCCCCAGAACCTCCCATCACCCGAACAAAAGCCATCCGCATAATCGTCCAATGCAAAGGCCACACCACCGTCCCCCTCGGGCCCAACATCGTTCGCGAGCTCTCCGGTACCCTCGCCTGCGAACTCTCCACAACTATCGGCTTCCTAGCCTCAATGTACCCCTGTACCAATGGCGCCCGAAATGCCATTCGTTTTATTCAAAAGCCGATGGGGTATGTGTGTATTTCCGAGAAAGGGGTGGTCAAACAGCTTGTCTGGAACCGGTTAGCCTCTGAGCTGCTAGGTTCGGGAATGGGTGTAAGCGTGAGATACACGAATTCCGAGATTAGACAAACGGGTGGAGATGGAGAGTTGGAGCAGGAGGCGGTGTTGGTATTTAATGGGGAGGTCATCGATGGATTATTATCGAAGGAGTTGGAGGTGGAAAGGCAGCCATCGAAAAAAGTGAGAAAGTTGATGCAAAAGGAAGTGAGTAAAGCGAGTAAGAAAGCGAGTAAGAAAGCGAGTAAGAAAGCGGGTAAGAAAGCGGGTAAAAAAGAGAATAATAAAGAGAGTATATAATAAAATGTCTAGTACGGTTTTTTGTCATTTTGGGTGGTGTCATGCGTGACATTCGATTCAGGGTAATGCGGTAATCGTGCCAATGCGCTAGCACGTGAAGAAAGTTAGAAATTCAGATTCAACCAGACTAGTTCAGATTACGTGTTCTGCTCGATGGAAGCGTATTTGTCATTCTGGCTATTCACTACCTCTCCCCTAAGTATTTGTATGATACGCATCGCGATTTGACGTCAAACCGCTGAAGATGGTCTCCCACGACATTTAATCCAACTTCTCGTCTGCAGAAAGGCATCTTCTCTATCTACTAGTAGATATGCCCCTGAAGGGGGAATATTTTTTTACTGACCCTGATTTCGAAGTGTTCACATTAGGCTCTACGGATTCTAGGATACTTACTCCGAATATCACCCCTTCCATTCTTCCGAGATTCTGACGACAGCCTGCAGACTGTTGTCCTAGATACGCATATTTTAAAAGTGTAAGCCTTTTGGATAAAATACCATAAAGTCATAAGACTGATAAGTGTTTAATTAACTTGACTTCACGTGATATCGAGGGTTAGACTACCGTATTTGGAAGTCAGGGAGTGAAGTCTGGCGACACTTAATTTTTTCTAGATGAGAATGGAAGGTAGGAGCAAGAACTGGCACTACGCTGGGACACCTCAGCGGAAGTAGGGTTGATATTTTTCCCTGTTATGCAGTTGAGGAACATATATTTTGAGGTGGTGTAGGATACATAGTATACAGGGCTTCGCCATACCGCAAACGTGGTTTACCTTGCCTTTCTATAGTGAAGGAGATTCAGAGAGCAGGGTGTTTGGAATCAATTAAGAGTGTGAGGATGCAGATTTTGTTGGGCTATTGGTAGGGATGGTAAATATGTACAAATACTATCACAATTGGACTCATGGTCCCCGAGGTGGTGTTATTCGGCCAACTGAAAAAGAAAAACTGGACAAACATTTTTACTGCCCTTTGTGTTGCTCCTTTTGTTGCTCTCATTTAATTTGAAGAAGTCAAGCTTATTTGTGTAATCGGTTTTGGTTTTGTTTGACGCATGAGCTTGGCCATGATGAATCTTTTGCCTACAGAACATCGTCTGGATAGTCTTGAGCATACATACACCTGGACTGTTGACGTTTGTACTCAATAATAGTCTCACATGTAATTTGAGAAGTATCAATTGCAAAGAACCATGGCTTATACAACCCACCAGGCCAAAATTCGTATTGCAACGTAACCCATGCTCCACCTCATCTGGCTCCAATCCAACCACTGGAAAACCTCTTCTCTTTCGGGATGGCATGGGCTGCTTCACGGAAACCTCCACCCAATTCACATCACCCTATGCTCCCATGCTACTATATTCCAACTCATAACATCCCCCTCAACGGCGACGACCATCTAGACATGACAAGCACCCACCCCGCCTCAGTGGAGGCTAGCCAGACCACCCATCCCATCGCACCCCCAGCCATAACCTGCTCCTAAAATCCATTACCCTGAACCCAGCCCAAACCCTGCCCTGCCGATCCCTAGAAAGTTCACCTCAAACCAACAGACAGTAGTAAAACGAATATAATGGGAAAAACACTTCCAACTGCCATTACTACTTGAGCTCATTGAGCCACCAATCTCCCCACCCCCCCACCCCCTAGTTAATCAGACTCATTACTTTAATTTAAGTACCTCCCTAACATCAACCCGATTTTCTCATCATCCTATCGCCTTCAAAAAAAACTGTAATCAACAAGCAGCAGCAGCAGCAGCCTCTAAATATATACAAGCGAAAAAGGTAGCCAAAAAGAGTAAACAACGAGAAGCCCCATATTCAACCCCTACGCCCCGTGCAATATGCCATGTTACGCCATGTAAGTAAGGACTTCAGTAAGCACAACAAGCGTCTCCCGATAGCAAGCCCCCCACGCACCCAACCCCCGAGCTCGTATTTCCCTCCACTATGTTGTAGACATTAAACGTTAAAACTGTTTCATGATTCTGAGTGTATTGACATTCGGGAGGTGTTCAAGTGATCGTCGTCCGAGGAGGCAATGGTGGTTCGAGGTTTTGGTGATCGTATGTATGCAGCTCGATATGCATGGTATCCGTATTATCGGCCGATGCGCCAGAATCTAGGTAACAGCGGCGGTTCCTCCCTATAAATGGATGCATGTCTGAAAGGAGGATATGGAAATGACAGCCAAAAAAAGAAGAAAAAAGGAGTAAAAAATCTGACATGGAGTCGAACAGTCGAATAAAGGAAGAAAAAAATCAAAGACATGAACCCCAACTCCAAGCACACAAACAAAAAAGGTAGGAAAAAAGAGAAAAAATACAAACGGCACCAGTGTCATGACAAATACATGGGGGCTATAAAAAAAAAGGCCAGAAAGGGACAGATGAATACAAAAGTTCCTATCCTAGGTACTCCTAGGACACCCTCTCCTGCCTACTCTAGAAATTTAGAATATCGTAGACACAAATAGGATGAACAAGTAGCCAACACCGCGACGCCCCCTACTCCGGTCTTTGTTTCGAACCCCCAGCTTCCTCGTCGTCATTGAATAACTCGAGTAACCCACTAGTGGTTAACTTGGCTTTGCTAAAGTGCACAGTGACAAGCCAGGCCACCACAACGTTGACAAGGTGGTGGAGCCGGTATGCATAGGTCACTCCCCAGATTCCTGCATAGAAGGCAAGGAAGGCTAGGAGGATGTCTGTTACTAGCCATAACCTGCACTCATGCACACTTCGTTAGCATAAGGCACGGCTTCTTTTATTAGGAGGTGCTAGGGGTAAGTACTAACCTAGTGGTGACACGGGGGATCATCTTCCCACTTGTTAACGTCTCGACAAGCAATATAAAGGGCACAATTGAGATCAAGTTATGATGGGAAGAGAACGGTGTGAGCCAGTGCACAGCCAAATTATGTATCCAGACAACCAAGACCGGTAAGTTGATTGGGAGAATCCACAACATGAGGATCATTATCGAGTGGGTATAATGATAGAAGTTCCATTGTGCACTATGACGATCGCCAGCACTCTGTCAAAGGTAAGTTAGCATTTAACACCTCTCGAGGCCAAGGGTCTTTCCACTTACATTATCATGAGCGCATTTCAACGCCCTGACTGTCGTCGCCAGCTGTACAATGCATGCCACCAAGTATGCAAACTGATATGGAACCACAAAAGCCACAAATGATAACAAGACTAAAGTAGTCATGACTCTCCTCTTGGGGCTACTCGCCACAAATGCAGCTGCAATTGACCGCCTATATGCCTTAGTCAGTTATATGTAACCTGCAGCATATATAACAGATACCTCACTTTTTATCACGACTAAGATGGCTGACATAGTCCAATATAGTATAATATCCCATCAGAATTCGTAGAATAATCATCACCAAGTAATTGACAACAACCACCACTCCAAGTGAGACAAGGGCAAACAGTGGTGCAAGGAACCAGAAGAAAGGATCTTGTAAGCCTATCAGAAGGTCGTTTCGAGCATAATCCGCCTTGGTCGTCTCCCGGTTATGCCTGCGATTCTGAGACATGGGTGATGAAGGAACCGCGTTGACAATAGCGAAATAAGCAGCCAACGTCGAGAAAACCACCAACGTTATTGGGAGTGTCTGTGCGATCATGATATCCAAGCCTTCGTTAAAGCTCATGAACCGACCTCTAGAGTTATATTCTCGAAACTGTTTCCTGGACACAGATGCAACCATCAGTAGTGGGAATGCTGCGAAAATTGTTCGATAGCGCATGACCAGTTTTCCCAGGCTGCCCCAAGGATCGAATTTCAGGGTAACATCTACAGGAGCGTTGCAGGTCGGATCGGACCAGAACTGTAACGATAGGCCCCTGTGAGGACCAGGCTTCAGTGCCTGTGGCATGAACGGAGCAGACCCATGGAAATGAATATCCGCATTCTTAACGTTGACGAAATACTTTGACTCGTATGGCTCGGAAATGTATTGCCTGAGTATAGGTTGGAACAATGGTTCAAGTCCACGGCAGGACTGAGGCTGGAAAGAAAGCTTCCAGGTGAGTAAGCTGCTGTGAATAGCCGGGATGGTGAGCTCCTGGACAAGATGCCTGTTAGAAGCTAAAGTCACATGCAACCCATCCACCAAAAGTCTAGTAAGGCTTGTATTGGCCTGCATTTTTTGCACATTTCGATCAACAAATTCACCGACCGCCCAACCAGTGGTAGGAGACGTTGCGGAATCCACCACAGCAACAAACTGGTGCTCGTATATGTCTCCAAAATCATACTGAAGATACGAAAAAGGCGGTGATTGGTCAAACGGGTATTGCGAATCCTTGTTCGAGACCGGAAGGTGGATCACATCGCTACCAGCAAGCTTACATGCTAACTTCGTAGACCCGGAACCATCACCAGACAAATCCATATTCATGGGAAAGCTTGGTGCCGTCTGGCCAGGAGTCGAAGAGAACATACTGCAAAGCAAAACTTTCAAGTGGTCGTCTTGTGCGTGCTCTAAATTTCTATTAGTAAGTAGTGTAAATCGTGCACCAGCGGTCCCTGTAGTTGCGGGTATCGGCATCAAATATGCACGAGGCTTAGGTGACTGTCCCAGCTCCCGAATAACCAAACGCTCCCCTTGGGGTATCATCGACTGGGATATATCCTCTAATGTAAGTAAAGTATTGGGCTTCTCCTGTGGAAGTGTCTTAATGGCATTGTCCTCCATTCCTGTCAAATACCACTTCTTGAATACACGCATTCTATCTGGACGGCTTTTCGTCTGCCCGGGACGCTTCACATCAACTATGTCGAGCAGA
>Ga0307511_10005064_pt1 | contig 13440 bp, 17 predicted proteins | sample 13_EM_MG_FD_200266 | JGI IMG/M metagenome (GOLD analysis project Ga0307511, IMG submission 200266) | Populus trichocarpa ectomycorrhiza microbial communities from riparian zone in the Pacific Northwest, United States - 13_EM | ecosystem: Host-associated > Plants > Roots > Unclassified | place...
TTCTGAGAACTTTTATTTTCGCTCAGATTTCCATTGCCCCTTATAGTGTCACCGGACGCACTTTAGTCTAAATTACTCCCTGGTGGCTTGATTTCTTTTATTTGTCTCTAAGGAGATTTCAGGGTAATCCAAAACGACTAGTAGCAACGAATGCTGCTAGTATGATATTGCTGTAGGACCGTAAAATTATGCTGATCGCAACCATGGTTAAGGTTTCCCGATCGGGCTTAGTCTCATCCCGCAATAAGCTTCCGAAGTTGCTTACTGGGGGGCTGTTTACCTAAACCGCATTTGGTAAGTTGCTCACTTAGTAGGTTCGGGGTAACCAATCCTAGTTCAGGGTAACTTGGTAAGTTCAGGGTAACTGCTCCCATACAATTTTTCGACTTAGAAATATTTTCTTTAGTCGTATAGTAAGAAACTTTGTCTGACTGTAACTAGATCACTAGTAGTCGGAATCACACGAAACTTTAACTGTAGCTCTAGCTACACGTTCTTAAGTAGTTCCTGTATCCCTGGACTCAGCACGCAATATTTCTATTGTCGAGCTGTACTGCAGATAGAAGTATTACTACTACGAGTAATATTTTCTAGTAACGCGCAATACTTATTATTAAGTATTCCTCAGACATGTATAACATGTCCTTGGGTCGTTCTGTATAGGACAAGTAACCTTAGATGGGCCGATAGTCACCCCGTGACAATTAAGGCCTGGTGGAATGAAGTTTCATATTCCTGTTAAGTTATCTTGGGTTTATGGTGGAAATACAAGAGTGATAACCGTGAATGCCCTTATTGATACTGGTGCTGAAGTGACGATTTTGAATACAGATTTTGTGGAGCAGATGATGATGCCTTGAGTTAAGAGGGAGAAAAGACTGAGATTGGAGAGCGCCGACGGGTCCCTACTTAAGAGGTCTGGGACTGTACAAGTCAAACAAGTACAGTTGGAGGTCCACGATGCAAGATCGGGAAACCACAACATCCTTGACCTGGTTACTGACGTTGCGTGCCTCGAGCCAAGTCGTCCGATCATTCTAGAGTTGGATAGGATTACAGTGCACTGCGATAAGCTCAGAGTTACCTCTCCCTATGGGCTTGAGCTTAAGCGCGCTTTGGAATTTGAAGAGGTAACGGATTTCTCCGATTTTGATGAAATCCTGGAACATGCGAAATATGACGGTTTAGAACATGTGGGGGAAATGGTATCTCCCCTAGTACCCACTGGTCAGGCGTACGATGTGATGCAGATCACAGCGGCGGAGAACCTACAGGTACTGACAGAGAGATTGCCAACCCAATACAGAGATTTTGTATGAATCTTTGGATAAGAGGCGCAGGCTGCCCTGCCAGCACATGGTGAGGATGATATGACTATTGAGCTTGAACCGGAAAAGCAACCACCCTCATGGAAACTCTACCCTCTGTCCCCAGATGAACTCAAGTTACTAAAAGAGTATATGGATGAAATGCTGAAAAATGGCAAAATTCGCCCTAGCAAGAGTAGTGCTTGCGCCCCAATATTTTACGCGAAGTAGACAAATGGCAAGTGGCCAATAGTAGTTGACTATCGTAGACTCAATGCCATCACCATTAAAGACAAGTTTCCCCTACCACTCATGACTACACTAATGGAACAAGTCGGCACATCTCAAATATTTTCGAAGTTGGATTTAAAGCTCAGCTTTAATCTATTACACATAGCAGAAGGAGACGAATGGAAAATAGTGTTCAAAACTCAGTACGGTCAGTACGAGTATGCGGTTATGCCATTTGGCTTAACCAACGCACTATCTGTCTTTTAGTAAAACCTTTTTAATATTCTTGGGGAGAAAATTGACCTAGGTGTTGTCACGTATATTAATGATATATTAATATATTCTAGGACTAAAGAGTAGTACATTGAACTCGCTCATTGGGTCCTTCAGAAGCTTACAAAGAATAATCTAAGTACTAACATAGATTAGTTCTTGTTCTACTTACTAGAAGTGGAGTTTGTGGGTTTTCAGGTAGGAAAGCAGGGGATACACCTGAGCCAGAAGAAGGTCGAGGACATTGTCAGCCGGCCAGCCCCACGAAATATCAAACAAGTACAGAGGTTTATTGGATTCGCTAACTTCTATCGCTGATTCATAGAAGGCTTTAGTTCCCTAATATTGCCGATTTAAGTACTGATACATAATGGGGTGATATGGACTTGGTCAGAGCAGTGTGAGAAAGCATTTGTGGGATTGAAGTACAAGTTTACTACAGCGCCTATCCTATGCCATTACCATCCTGAACGAAAAACGCAGATCGAGACAGATGCATCGGACCTATGCAAAGCTGATATATTGTCCCAATATAAACCAGATAGGCGTTAGCACCCTCTGTCATAATATAACCCACGTTTTCTACCTGCTGAACTCAACTATGATGTTTACGATAAGGAGATGGTGGTTGTAGTTAACTTCTTTCAGGAATGGCGATACTTTTTGATGCGTGCACCAGAGGAAATTCTGGGCTTTACGGATCATAAAAACCTCAAATACCTCAATACCACTAAGTTGCTAAACCGGAGACAGGCACGCTGGGCGGAAATTTTGAGTCAGTTTAACTTCAAGTTTGACTACCATCCAGGTGAAAAGAATGGCAAGGCGGATGCCCTACCCCGTCGGGTGGATCCCGAGCTTGAAGGAGAGGGGGAGAAGCAAGACCTAACAATTCGTATGTTTAAACGAGAGCAATTCCAGGTTGGTGAAAATGAAGAGGCTCTCCTAACCCGCCACGTTATGGCAGTGAAGGCTTCACAAGTCGAAGAATCTAGTTGGTCAAAGGAGATTCTGGAAGCGGGCCTTCTGGATCAACATTGGTTGGGCCTTAGGAATGCCTTGAAGACAGGACAAGATTATCCAGGCCTCCAACACTACGGTATAGAGGACGAAATGGTGACCGACGAACGCCGCATATATATTCCAGATAGTAATGCTCTCCAGTTGAAGATTGCACACCAAGGCCACGATGCGAAAGTCATAGGGCACTTTGGAGGACACAAAACTCTGGACCTTATGAAGCATAACTACTACTGGCCAAATATGGAAGAATGGGTACGAAACTACATACAAACCTGCGATGCCTGCCTACGCAACAAGACTGCAAGGCACAAGAAATATGGCAAGCTGGGACCACTCGAAATTCCATCACGACCTTGGGAACATATCTCCATGGATTTTATTACAGATCTCCCTAACATCAAAAGCTCTAACTAGTGCTGGGTTATTATAGATAGATTCACGAAGATGGCACATTTCATTGCCCTCAATAATAGGAAGGCAAAAGAGCTAGCACTGATCTTTGTTAGGGAAGTTTGGAGACTTCATGGACTACCGAAGAGGGTCGTTTCGGATCGAGATACGGTATTCATGAGTTCATTTTAGAGTGAGGTTATGAGGTTGTTGGAAGTCGAATTGGACAAATCGTCAGCATACCATCCCCAAACTGACGGTCAAACAGAACTGGTCAACCAAATCTTGTCATACTACCTACGTATGTACTGTATGTGGGACCAGGATGATTGGGTTGACCTGCTGTCCTTTGCAGACTTCTGCTACAATAACACTCACCATACTGCGACCAAGTAGACGCCATTTTTCGCTGCTTACCACTAACACACTGAGAACAACTTCAAGAACCCTAGGGATAACGCGATCGAAAGCAACAACCCTGAGGCAGTCAAGAAGGTCGAGGACTTGGACACTATGAGAGAAGCTATGAGCGAAAACATGAAGGCAGCTCAGACCCGGATAGTTAAGTACTATAACCAGAGAGTGGCTAACAAGGAACCGCAATTCAAGGTAGGAGACTGGGTGATGGTTAATACTAAGAACATCAAAACGAAAAGAACATCCACGAAACTGGACTACAAGCCAAGGAGCAATTTAGAAATCGAAAAGCTATATGGCAGGAATGCTAATAGGCTGAAGTTACCCCCTTTGTCTGGCAAAATCCACCCGGTCTTGCACGTAGGCCATTTGGAACCTTACCGCCAGAATAGCATCCCGCGAAGACGGTCGCTACCACCCCCACCAGTGCATCTCGAGCAGCAGGAGTATGTGATCGAAAAGATCAAGACCACGGAGATAAAAGGTGGTCAGGTTAAATCTCTGGTATCTTAGAAAGGATATAAACTGGATGAGTACACATGGGAACCTTACAAGAACCTGAAGGATGGTAGTAAGCACGTAGTGCGGCAATTGCATCTTGATAACCCTCACAAGCTATGGGACCCTGAGGTATTAGTTGCAAGGATTCCTATTTTTTCCTATAGCAGGCATTAGGTTTTTGGGATGATTTTGTATTCTCTTATTTTTTTCTGTTTGTCAAATATAAACCTGTCTCATGGGTGAAAAGAGACGTGCGTAGCCCCATTGGAGGCGTACCAGGGGGGTAAAACCCCAGCCCCAATAAATATTTCTCAGTTTGAAAACTTTGACTTATTACCCTTTGCTCAAATAGGTTCTTGTGGACAAGATCCTTGAGGAGGGGGGTATTGTTACGGGGTAACTACCGGCCCTCCTAAGGGTACTTGTACTATACAGAACGACTCAAGGATATGTTATACATGTTTAAGGAATACTTAATAAATAAGTATTGCATGTTACTAGAAAATAGTACTCGTAGTAGTAATACTTCTATCTACAGTACAACTCAACAATAGAAATATTGCATGCTGAGTCCAGGGATAGAGCAACTACTTAAGAACGTGTAGCTGGAGCTACAGTTCAAGTTTCGTGTGATTCCGACTACTAGTGATCTAGTTACCATCAGCAAAAAATATTTGGAGTCCGGATCCACACGCACCGCATCCGGTAGCCACCATACGTCCCTTGCCTCCCATGCGTCGGGACGCTTACCAAATTTCCGCCTAATCCCGACGCACTGCATCCTTGTTCACGCGTCATATTCCATGTTTCCACATGTTCACTGTCGTGATACATAGATCAACCCCGTCGCCATCTCCGATGTTCCAAATGGGTCAGTGGACGTTTGTGATGCCTCTTATTCTAATCCAGGATTACATTGGCCGATGTTTCAATCGATTTACTCTAAACCCTGCTTCATATTACAAACATTCAAATTCCAAACTGTATACTATTCAATTCCCATCGTGTATCTCATTCCAAGTATGTACATCAATGCGATTATTTACTAGATACAAATTATCTAGGTTGATGGTGATTAAGTAGGCCATCCCCTCGATGTCTCCTATGCATACCACATGGTTTTTTACCGGGGTGCCAACGCACACCATGCCTTCGGAGCCATCTGGCGTCGGGGATCCGACTACCGTGAGCAGAGAAATGTAGGCAAGTCTGTAACTCGTGTTGACATCAATGTCTCGCAGTTTGAACAATGCATTTAGCTTCGCTGGAATCACACTATTCAGCCCTCCCGTGACCTTTGTGCCTGCAGAGGCCTTGTGATGTCGGATAAAAACCCAGTCATTACCCCTGTCTTGCTTTCGGAATAAATTTGGTCCTGTACACCTCATACGGTGTAGGTTGTACCCATTATTATTAAACGTGTGCACTGCGACTTGGAGAGTATTAAATGCTTCAAGTGGGGTATCCATAAGTCGTGCGACGTCGGAATCCAGTTGCTCAGACGAGATAAGGGGATGGTTGTGGCAGAGATAGCTGCCTGTAAGTGTTTGGAGGTCGGGGATTTCGTAAATCGCCTGCAATGTCTGGATATTGTACATAGTCTTATTACACATGCCCCCTTGGAGCTTACTCCTAGTGAGGTCGGTGCTGACGTCTTGAGGTAGGTGTTGTTGAAGTACAGGTATATGGGAGATATACTGTATGCAACAAGGAGCAGCGTTCTACCAGGGATCCGGTGAAGGAAAGGGAAGAAGTACGGAGTCTACGAGATTCTAATGGAAGCACTGGAGGTGTTTGAGCACGATGGCAGAGCGAGTGCAAAGGTAGGAAATATAGAAGAGTGTATATGAGATGAGATTGAAGTGTGAGCTGATAATCTCCAAAGTGGTGGGCATTACCCATCCTATATATACACGATTCTGTCTAACCAATGCCAGCGCTCAAAGTATTACAGCATGCATCAGAGCGTGCGAAAATGACATCTACAACTCTTTAGAGTTTGTAGTATAATATCATAATAACTATAACTTAAACTATAAGTATGTGACAGTATTAGTAGCTTAAATAGAGTATTATGGAAGGTTTAACAGTTGAGAAAGGTTAAAGCAGAGTTCAGAACGTAATTAAAGAGCTAGCTAACGCATGTGAAAAGTATATGACAATACGTAATTTATGTAAGTATGAGGCACAAGTCTGGGCATGTGGTAGACTATAATTGGGAAAGAATAGCGCATTTGTAAGTGATTTGTGGCAGAGAGCTGAGCGTGTAAGGGCTGTAGGAACTTCCATACAGGTCGCCTTTTAATAGGTGTAAGCTGGAACGCATCGGGTGAATGACATCACGGATGCCTTTGGAGATATGGTCAAGTTCAGTCAATCATTGCTGGATATTTCGTGCCCGCATCGCAAAACTATGTACCCACATGTATATTCGAATTATTTGGGGCATTGCGTTGATGTGATTGCTCCGATGGTAGGCGTCTTTCAGAGGCTTGTGGGAGGCTTCATATATTTCTGTGGAATATTGTGGGAAAGACCCGCATCTCGTTATCTGGTCTGCGAAGTGGGAAATGAGATGCATTTTGGGGAAGTTGTAATGTGCTCGCGTTTTTAGGAAGTCGTGAACCAATTCCTTGGTTTCTAGTCTGAACTCTTGTTGGAGTTTCTGCCGTTTGGCGGGGGTTTGGTGACATAGGTCATCTGACAGCAGAAGTCTTTGATGCTCTTCACGCAAGCCTTTGGATGTCTGCTTCGCCGCACTCTTGACTGACTTCGTTTCTCGAAAATGCAGGAATACCTCTTTGTGTTTGTGGAAATCCTCTCGGTAATCCTTCATGGATTGGATGCTTCCGTGGGTGGGGACTTGGTATTGTGCGATGAGGATATAGTCGGTTATATACCTAACGCGTAGAATGGCCTTGTGACAGAGTGGCTTGTGTCGGGCGGCAATCGGATCAGCGTCGGTCGTCCGACTAAGTGCGGCGGTGAAGACTCCAAGCAGGACCCGTGGGAGGTTGCGCATTTCTTTCCCTTGCCACTGCGTCACAGAGCGGTAGGCTTTGTTTGGCCTGGTAAATCCGGGGAAGTGGGGTTGTCTCGAACATTTGTGATCGAAGGTCGTCATGCGCCCGACGTATGCAAGGAATTCTTGGACCCATTTCATCAAGTCGATCAGGATCCCGAGGAGCAGCGGATGGAGGTATCGGGTCATACTATTTCAAGGGGTTGCCAATGGGGTATATGCCAGAGTACGTTGTTCACATTTTTGACGCCGTCAGATTCCATTTGTTCAACGTCGGAATTGTGATAAGCAGCGGCATATCTAGAGTGTGGTCGAGTATCGTATAAAGTATCTGGGAGTTCTCCAAATTCATCGGCGGGGGCTATGTAAATTGGGCAGCGGTTGGAGGTTATGCCGTAGATCATAACATTTTCCATGTGGTCTGATAACCATGGTGATAGCTTAGGAACGCAACTCCGTACATTTTCATTGCAACATACCATCTCCACACCTTGCTAACTCCTGGCGTCGGACAACGGACTTAGAATAGAACTCAAGATCTTGTGGGTGATCTGTAACGCATCCAACTTTTGAGCTTCTGCTGGGTATGTAAGGATTTTGTCAAGCCACTTTGGGGGAATAGGGAGGAGAGCGATAGGTATCCAGGCATTCATCGTGGATTTGTTGCGCACAGTTGACTTTATATTCCCGATGCTCATGTAGAGAGGCCATAATTTCTTGTCTCCAGAGAAATTTGGCAGATGTTTTTGATCCGACACCAATAAGACGGGAATAAGTGTATATCCGACAGGAATCTGTGTCTGTCCGACGTGAGCAAAGGGATATGAATATGCATTTTTGGGGAGCATACTTGCTGATCCCACCAACATGTTCCTCTATTCATTTCGGAGTAAATTCTCTCATTATCCATGTTAAATATCTTGACGGGTTCCTGCAACATGTGGCAAACAAAGGCTCGTTTTTTTAGTAGGTATTGTATACATTGTAAGAGATTGCGGTATCTGAACTCCGACTTGGTACGCAATGCACATTGGACTTCACCTGTGTGCCAAGGCGGAGCTTCAATCATTTTGCCCGTTTGTTTATAGAATATGTAACACGATTTGAATGAGACGTCAGACGTCGGAAGGTCGTCTTGGGAGGGAGGCAATATGTTGCCTCGAAAGAAATCATCATTTCGAGTTTTTGGCACCTTGCCTAATGTGAAAAAGAAAGCTAGCTTGTAATCCCTGGCATTGCGGAAGGGATAAAGATGATTATATTCCGCGGATCACTGCTTCGAGAATAAACACTCTCGAACAGGCTGCCCTGCACGATATCTGGCAGAAAGCCGCCGGGTCACGTCAGCTGTATAGGGCTTTGCGTCGTCTTTATCATTGGTGGAAGCTGACATCTCCGCCAGAGGTTCCATGTCGAAATCATCCTCCTCTTCCACATCGTCATGTAAAGGTTCCCAGTTGACGTACAGCCCTTGGATTCTGGCGAGCTCAGCTGGGTCAATATCGGAATCGCTAAGATCCGAATATTCAGGTACAGGGTCTTGAATTGGAATGCTTGTAGATTCGCTTGCTGTGTTTTCCCGTTCGCGTTGGGGTTGAAAGTCTGTGACATCGGAGTGCCGACATACAAAAGGAGAAAATGTCTTGGGCGCATGTTTGGGATGCTTTTTCTGGATATGATTTGAATAGGCTCCCCTTGAAGCGCATATGCTGTGGAACCAACGACAGTGTGTTTTGTGGGAGTTCATTGTATGTAGTTTTAGATACATCCTGCGAATCGTTTGACGCACCAAGGTTCTAACATTAGCGCTTTCCGTAAACAAGCAGACTGGTCACATCGGGATTTACAACCTGGGCTTAAGCCGACTGGGGTCAGTATGGTATGCGCCTTGTGCACAAGGGAATCTTGGCCCATCTAATATGGTATAGTTTGGAACATCATGTGCATCGAAGCAATAGAAACGTATTGTACCACATCGAGTCATCTTGAAAGATATAATGACCGCCAAAGCGATGTTTCGAAAAGGTTTTCTTCTGGAACAAGAAACATGATTCCCAACCCTGATATTCTTCGTGTAGTATATGTTCCTACTGCTCACGTCGGCCTACCAGTCATTTCTGTCGGGGAGATATTGCTTCTCTTTTTCATGTGGAACATTATAGCTAGCGAAGCAATAGAAACGTATTGTACCACATCGAGTCATCTTGCAAGATATAATGAACTCCAAACGGATGTTTCGAAAGGTTATTCTTTTGGAACAAGATACATGATTCCCGACGGTGATATTGTTCGGGTAGTATATGTTCCTACTGCCCACGTCGGGTTACCAGTCTTTTCTGTCGGGGAGATATTGCTTCTGGTTTTCATCTGGAACATTATGGCCATGGAAACAATGGAATGGAATTGTACCACATCGAGTCATCTTGAAAGATATAATGACCTCCAAAGCGATGTTTCGAAAAGTTTTTCTTCTGGAACAAGAAACATGATTCACGATAGTGATATTCTTCGTGTACTATATGTTCCTAATGCCTACCTCGGGCTACCAGTCTTTTCTGTTGTGGAGATGTTAATTATAACTTTCCTCGGTAATGTTCGAGCTCAAGGTGTACATGACCCAAGTACAACATGTATAAAAGGGTATCCCTCCCTCCATAGGATATCGGACTTCCAATTCACATAAACTGTTTACATCTCGACATAGAGCCTAAAATATCACCAACATTCTCACCTATCAGCAACATTCTTACATATATTCACGTTGACAACAAATCCCTAGTATTTCCTAATTCAGTAATTCTGTCAACTGTAAGCTTCCCACTGAGGACCAACATCCGACGTCCCGTGTCTAATACTATCCGAATCTAGTTACAAGGGTCATCGCAAAGAATTTGATCAAGAACTCCAAGGCAGACTTGGGGTGGGATGCCCAAGATGCCGATTCCACGTCTTGGCGTAGTGCAGTGAAGGACTACTGCACCCAGCAAGAAATCAAAAGCTGGAGTGGGGCAAGTGATGCCCAGAAGCAGGCACTTGTGGAAGCGGCACGGGGCTTTACTGGCTTCAGGCCAGCCATGAGAGCATGCCTAGCGTCGGGTTCCGAGTTCCACTAGAAAGCTTTGGAGTCGTTGTTGCAAGAGTTTATGAAAAAGCGATCTGAAACTGCCAAAGATTTGGCAGTGAAGAGAGCTTTAAAGAGGCCTTGTGCCGATGAAGACGAGGGCGACGAGGAAGATGGGGAACCCGACTTGGGGGACCCGAATACTGCTGTAGTTTTCTGGATCATAGACCCGGATGACTCGGGTCCCAAAGATAATAATGGATGGATGTGGGACGTGAGGGAACGGAGGAAAATGTGCATAATTGCACAAAAGACACTAGACGGGATCTGGGAGATGGTGAAGACATACATCCCAGAGGGGAGAAAAGTGCGTGAATTTTGTGGTGCACTAGCGGACCCTGACCAGGCCAATCCGACGTTTCCAGCCGACGCCACCAGTCTGGCTGCTGACTGAGAAGTGTTGGCATTCCTGCGGCTAACAACCGCTAAGCCAATTCGGATCCTGATCGGGCCACATGAAGCGGGCAACGCAAATATAGCGCCCGACCACTTTAGCCTTGACAGATTTGATCCGCTAGTTAGATATGCTGATCACGAGGAAGATTCCGACGCCGTAGTGCGGAATGCTGCTGGCGTGCGTCAGTGCCGGCTGCCCAATGAAGACCGTACGTTTGCGCAGTGCATCCATGAGCTGCGATATTGGGAGAAGCGCCAGCACGACACCAAGCAGTACATAAAACAGCAGCATAAAGAAAAGTACCCCGACGCAATACATTCCGAAGATGAAAACTTTCTCTACATTGCGTGCTTACGTGACCCGGATGTCAATTCTGGACAACGTATGCTCCTGGCCCGTCAGGTTGTGCCATGTGCACGTGACACGTGGGACCTCAACCGTAGTTTTGGCGTGGGGAAAATTCGGTCCCTGGCTAGATCGCTCAGTGCTGCCCAGAACCGATGGCAAGATCTGCAACCAGGTGCAGCCGGACATCTGGGGCCAGTCCAAAAACAACGCCCGGTAGGGCCACAAGTAGCTCCACCAGTGGTCCCACCAGTGGCTCTGCAAGTAGCCCCACAAGTGGCCCCACGTGCTATGAGAGGTAAGCGGGCTCGCACGCGCGGATCGGGAGTTAATAACCCATAGCAGGTTAAAAACATTCCTCGCCCTTCGTTTTTCATCGGGATTTTGTTGAAAGGCAGTAGGGCAGGGGGCCAGGGGGGTAGCTAAAATTGTCGCAACCATTTTCCTTTGTATCCTTAGTTTTTGACAGTATTCTTTTTTCGGTTAATATTTCCAATAGCTAGTGTAGTTGAAATAGAATCTTCTCCGACCTTTCACATTGGATAACCGTTTTATGAAAACAAATTTCCTATGCAACCCAATTTTTTACAAACTCAACTTTTAGTCAGATCACTATGACAAACGCACGCTTAAGTTCTGGCCTCTTCGCAAGATCCACCGTCCCTAATTCCATTCCTAGTCTGCCAAGACGCCAACCTGTGCGTGTTGCAGGATCTTCGCAGGATGATGATGAGCAAGATGGTAAGTTTCCCCTTCCTCTGCACCTGGCAGAGTCATCCAAGAGACGTGCAGCGTCGGATGGTAGACGTCTGGCGAGGAAAGTTCATCTTCAGTATGACCGTGATAATAGTATGGGCAGCTCAAGGCTTCAGGTAGCTATCATCAAACCAAATTTCGTACATACCTGAATAACAAGTCTCTGAAAGTCTTCCCCATCTCCGAGTTTGCCCAACGCGCACCATGACCCCTCACACCTGGACTCTGAGCTTTGCAGCATAGATGAAGGGCAACATGGGACTGACGCCGTCGTGGAGAGGCCCTCTCGAGTCGGACCCAGGTCTAGATCCTTTTTCCAGGTTCCAGACAAATATAAAGACCTGACAAGTCGCGCCGCCGCACATGTGAGGCATTACACTTTTTTTGAAAATCCCATGTTGAATGCCGATGAGATCTGTAAGGAGGTGATATTCTCAGTATGCTGATCTATCACCACCTCACAACTCAGCCTAAACTAACATCTACTATGTAATTTCTTACTAAGTTATGCCAACCTGCCTGGTTAATTATGTTAAAAGAATCACATGTAATTTCTTTAATTTCACATGTCAATTATGAGTCACCTATGACTCAACAATTTCCTATGACTCATGCATGACTCTAAGGTTATGACTCACTTAATGAGTCAGAGATAGATTTCAAATCATGTATGACTCACTACTATGGCACAGCCACAATAGTGAGTCACAGCTAGTCTTGGCATGTAATACTTAAGGGCTGAAGGTCTGTATCCAGAGAGAGGGAGCAGACCGGGAGAAGACAGACACAGAATAGCTAGATACAACAAATATAAGAGTTCCACTGGTTACTTCTAGTCCCATGAGGACTCTTACTCAGAACTTAGTAATCCAATACTAGAAAACAAACCCTTAGCCTTGAAAGTACTTAGTAGTCCTGGAATATTACTTCAGGGTAATATTCCACCCTAAATACTCTAGGTCCCCATTTACATTTTTTTAACCTAAGAAAGACTTTTATATCAAGGCAGGCTTGATCACCCTGGCCTATAATCTTATGCACAAGTAGGAAAGAAAACTACTAACCAAGTACTACAACTCTATAGTGGACAAGAAACCATAGTAGAACCAAATCTGATAGTCAGTAAAGAAATATATACAACAAGCAATAGTACAACAGAACCTGCAACAAAAATATCACAATAAACAGATATTTACAAACCAACACCAGAACAAAAGAAAGAAGAAAAAACAGTTACCTGAACTGGTGAGACAGAGTACCAAGGAAAAGCTCATCAACAAACCTAGTAGGAAATATTAGTAAAAAGAGCCAATTAGAATAAAAATAATTAGGAACTTAGTTGCAACACTCTTTGCATCCCCAGCAAGCAGAAGAGTGGTACTCCCCCAAAGGATACCTAGTATCCCAACCCCAAGAAAATCCCAAAGAGAACCAACAATCACACCTGTCCTTACACTCCCAGCAAGGACACCACCTATACCTCTCCTGCCAGAAAGAGTAAGCCTCCCTAGCAGTCCAACCCCTAAGCCCTCAAGAAGTACTCCTGTTATAAGCAGGAGGAATACCCCTAAGAGTGGTGTTAAGGCCATCAACAAACCTGACCTCCTTAACTCTCTTGACCCTCCCAGAAGGATCAGACTTGACAGAAGAAGGCTTT
>Ga0307511_10005066_pt1 | contig 13437 bp, 10 predicted proteins | sample 13_EM_MG_FD_200266 | JGI IMG/M metagenome (GOLD analysis project Ga0307511, IMG submission 200266) | Populus trichocarpa ectomycorrhiza microbial communities from riparian zone in the Pacific Northwest, United States - 13_EM | ecosystem: Host-associated > Plants > Roots > Unclassified | place...
CAAGTTTTGTTTTTAATTCTGAGGTGGATGAGATTGCTTCATAGAGGGAGAAGAGAGGAAGTAGCATAGGATGTCACTGCAATTAGATTGAAACACAAGCGCTTGATTTTTGAAAAAAAAAAGAGAGAAGTGTGTCTGTTTGAGTTGCAATCTTTCCACATTGACGAGTGAGATTAGTTTTTGTGGTTCTCATCTCAACTGCAAAGGCATTATTGCTCTAATCCATGCTGTAGCGAGTTAAAACTCTGCAGCAGTTATTAGAGTTGCATCACAGTTCTCTTTTGTTTGATTGTGGCTATCACTAAATTTTTTTGTCCATGTAACCATAAGAAATTCATTCAGTAGGATGGCGAGGAAAAGTGTAGATAAGGCTAGCCAATTGGTCCCTTGCAAAAACATTGAAGGAATGCATAAATAACTTCCATAGTCGTAAACAAAAAAACTATTTATTAATTACCTTTTCATTTCTTGAATAAGATAGTCATAGAATTGAGTTTTATTAAAGCTCTAACTAGCAAGAAGATTGATACTCTGACCCTCGATCAAGGCCTCAAGCAAGTCTTTTTTTCTAGTTTGTCCAACCTTAGTAGAGCTTTTACTAGAGTTGAATGGGATTGTGCCAAGTTTATTACCTTAATATAGCTAAATGCAGCTGCTGAATTACGTCAAGTTTTGAAATTTTAACCTTTTATTTTGTAGGCTCAAATTATTATTGTCATTGTTATTTTTTTTCTAGGGAATCGTATAGTTTATTGAACCATTGACCGAAGAGGCAATCCATAATCATACCAAGAAGTGGCTAAGTGTAATAAAAAAAATCCCTTTAGAGATGACATTGCACGTTTACATTCTTCGATCTCATTACTGTCAAGTTAAAAAAAAGAAAGAAACAGATTTTGTGCAGGCAAAAATGGCGACAGTGGCAGAAAATTCTGTGATCAAAGTTGCATCTCTCAGTGGATCCCTTCGCAAAGCTTCCTTACGTTTTTCTTTTATACACATGAACGTTAGGAATATCTCATTCGGCATAGTGGAAACCATGCATTTGTACTTTCTACTAGTTAGGATTATTTACGCATTAAAAAATGAAAACTTCTCAAGGTGCACTTTGACATGGAAATTATCCCGTGAAGCAGCACATTCCCAAGAAACAATCTTTTAACCTGGAAGTGCCGGTAAATAAACCTTACATTATTCCGCAGACACCACATGTTATCATGCATGCACAGGTGCAAATGACTCTGTTTTCTTTCTGGTATCGTGAAGCTCAAGGTTCATATAGACAAGGAAACCTTATTACAAATGGATAAAGGCGTAATATCATAAACCCACAATGTATTTAAGATTACAGCAATGCCACTAGATGAATCCATTTGACAACCATCACCGACTATCATAAAATTCCATTACAGCTCTAATGGTGTATTTATGGCACTAATATTGTCAAGAAAAATTCCATTGCATCCAGGGTTCATGAACAGCTATGCGCGGGGTCTTTGTTCCTTCAGCTGTTCAGAAGACTACCTTGATTGCAGATCACAGTAAAGGATTTTCTTCCAAGAAAATCTTTGGAATATTTCGGTCATTAGGTGTATTTTGTGAACAGTATAAGCTTGTGGCTCTCCAGCGTTTTTCCAGTGGCAGTGATAGTCAGCCTGATGAGAGGATATGTTAACGAGGTTCCTCTGATGTTGTTCTTTTGAGAAAGCTTGAAGTTGCATTGCAGGATCATCAAGTAGATGAAGCTTAGATAACTTCTATTGACTTCAAGAATCAATATGGCTTTCCTGTGGGTTCCTAGGTCAGTAGGTTAATTTCTCTAGTTTCCTACTCATCTGACTCTCACTGGTTATAAGAAGCATGTGATCTGGTCTTCCTAACATTGAAAGGAAAAACGGATTTGATTCAGTTCCAGTCCTGACAAAGATCCCACTCTCCTTAGCTAGAGCTCATATGCCTGTTCCTACCTCTATGATTCTAAGGGTGATTCTAGAGAGGGAGAATATGCCCCCGTTGCATATATTATGGTCAGTGGTTTCACATACGGTGAAGATGGAGATTGGGACATGTCTGGCGTCAAATTTCTTGGTTCAGATGTGAGATGGTTTTCTACCTTTAAGTTCTAAAAGAAGCGTTCATGCTAAAGTGGTAAAACCTGATGCAATGGCATTCAATCTAGTTCTTGATGCTTGTGTGAGGTTCAAATCATCTCTGAAAGGCCAAGAAATAGTTGATTTGATGTCACAAACAGGTGTTATTGACAACGCACACTCGCCATTATTGTTGCCCAGATCCATGAAATGAATGGGCAGAGGGATGGGATCAAGAAATTGAAGGATAAAGTTGATAGAGTGTGTGCTCCTTTATGATAGTTTGTTGAATTACACTTAAAGTTTGATGACATTGACTCTGCTGCAGAGCTCATTTTAGATATGCATAAACAAGAGCTTGTAATATTTTGGAGTGGAGAACTTCTCCTTAGTAACAGAGCCCTGGCAAAGCTTGTCAATGGATACAGAAAACATGGGAGAACTTCTGAGCTTTCAAAGCTTCTACTTTGCATTCAACAGGACTTTCATGCATTCGGCCAGTCCAGTTTATGTTCTGATGTTGATTGATTCTTGCATTCACTTAGGTTGGCTGGAAATGGCTCATGGCATCTTGAACGACATGGATGCAGCCGGGGATCTCACAGGCTTTACCCAACATATGGCACTCTTAACTGCATATTACAGCAGAGAGATGTTCAAAGAAGCCAAGGCACGCTATGATAAATGAGGAAAGCTGGTTTTGTTATAAATTTGTCTGATGAGATTGTTGCCACTGCTTAGTCTTTCAGAAGCAGCAAATAACGCATCATCTTCCTCTAGTAAATCAGATCTGATCGACTTTTTAGTTCGAGAAATGAGAGAGGAAGAGAAGGCTATTCCTTCTGGGGTATCAAGAGCAACACTGGTAGCAAGGACTTAGAGGGGAGTAGGGATCTCTATGAGGTTTTGCCACTGGATTTTATCCGAGGAGCTTATTTTGAGAGAGCAATGGAGGTCAGTGGTTATATGGAAGAGTGTAATATGTATCGTGACAAGTGGATGTATAAAGATGACTTCTTGAAGCTTCATAAGAATCTATGCTGGAGTTTAAAAGCATCGGAGGCAAGCACTGAGGCTCAAAGAAAGAGCCTTGAGTGTGTCAAGGCATTCAGGAAGTGGGTTGGAATTGATTGATATCTACCTCAAGTTTTCAAGTGCTTAGGGCATCTGAAAACCAATGCCCTTGGTTGGCCTTACAAAGCTGAAGCTTTTTCTTGCAACAGTTTTGATCCATAGTAGCTGAATGTGAATGCTTCGGCATAAATTGTGGCAGTGCAAGGGAATTCTGGGTCAGATGGACCTGATGTTTTATAGCAATCATAATCCAAAAGGTTAGTAAAAAATCCATTCGTAGACCCTTCTAGTTGGATGTAACTCGGCACCATCTGGTTGCTACAGATTCTTTGGATTACAAATAACTTGTTAAGTCGGCCTACAAACCCAACTGGCATTCATAGAAGTTTGGAGGCTTGAATAAGATGGTCATCTGGCTGTGAAATGATTTTTTCTCTGCAGGGTAGCATGGTTCTCTGCTGATAAGCGAAGAGAGATAGAGAACTCGTGTTTAAATGAAATGAATTATCCAAATTGTAAGGTAAAACATGAGGGGAGTGCGGCAAAATATTCCCCTCATATATTTTTCTTTTAAATTTATAGTAAAATCTAAAAAAAAACAGTGGATAATATTATTTACAGTAAATAATATGAATGATATTCACCTCCACACGTTTTAATTATTTAAAGTAAACTTCTATTATAAACTCAACCGGATTTAATATTTTTTTTTATTTTAAATATATAGCAAATTTAAAAAAAAAATTCAACAAAATCGTCAACGGTAAAACATAAAAAGGTAAATAATACGGTTGGACAAAGTTTATTTTATAATGTTCATTTCATATATTTTCCTTTTAAATTTATAACAAAACCAATAAAAAAATAAAAATGAATAATGCATTTAGCCAACCATAATAAAACATGAGGAGATAAATAGTGTGATTATACCGTATTCACCCCGCACGCTTTAGATTATAAGTAATTAATGCTGGTATCTTTATATGTTTTTAGTCTTTGCATGCTTACAATTATGTTTTCTGGTTTATTTTTATTTTTTAGACATGCATGCTCTTGGTGTGACAAACTAATATTTTTGAAAAACAAACGGATCATGTTCAACAATTAGAATAAGAGAACGAATGCAAATATTGGTTCAAACTATAAGGCATTCTTTAGCGTGATGGCTTTAGCATCATCTCTTACAGCACCTGATTTTTTCCTTCCTTCCTTCTCCATCTTGCTTGCTGAACAGTGGAATCTCCTTGCAAGAGGTTTTGGAGCACCTGTTCCTCGCTCGAATGCTTTCACACAAGTAAAACCTGAGAATATATATATATTTTTTAAAAAACATGATTCTAGCAATATTTTTTTCTGGGACAGTACGTAGTGCCTAGTTTACTTTATCAATGATTTGGGATATGAATCCATACCTGTCCAAAAGTTTTGGTGAATCTCCTTTAATGACAAATCTGTTGTAGAACCAAATGTTATCTGTCAGTTGTGTGATCTATGTATTTTATTTCTCATTTTGTAATAAAAGGAGAGTTATTTACCTCTAAATATTGATTTTGTTGATGACCCAACATATAAAGTCCTCTTTACGAGGTTCCATAGCAATTCTCTGGGAACAATAATGGGGTCATAACTAGATTTGTGATCAGCAAATACCTGCGTGGTGGTAAATATACTTTTTTTCAGAGTAATAACTTGATGTTAAACGCTAGCTTATGGCTTCAAATACCTACAACTGGAACTCTCTCTTTCCTCTCTTTTTTCCCTTTGAATGTACTCACCTCATTAACTTGAAAATATGTGCCATTGAGTGGAAAGCTTCCCTTCAGAGCTGTCCTGCATGGTATCTGCGCATGTGTTCTTTTGCATTAGTTCATTACACAATCGACTTGATTATTCTGACAATAACAACATGAACATAAACACAGTTTTCGCTTACCAAAATTGTTCCACGAACTATACCAGCTTGTTGTTCTCGAATACCTTCACAAGCAAAACATGTTTTCTGATCACAGAGTTGTGATCCCTGCGAGCTGCATAATTTCTCAGGTTGCTGGCTTGAATTCGGAGTTTCACCTGGCATGAAGCATTGCCCCAGGTTTAATTAAATACTCTCATTTAGCAAGAATGAATCAAGAGAACTAGAAAATTACCAAGTAAATCCATCATTTACTTCAACTTTTAAAAATATTCTGAATGTTTTGCAATATTGCATGTGATGCTATTGTTGGACGACTTGAACCAGCCTTTCTTCCAGTATTATATCATAAAAGTGTACCTGGTTGCCATATAGCGAGAAGGTAAGGTACTGAATCATCCCTTTCTCGTTTGTCTAGCTGTATGATTTAGAGTACAGTCAGAAATCGAGTTAAAGCAAGCAGGTACATTAATTTATTACATCGCAAAGTGTCAGGGAACTCTAACTCACCCCAACCAAAATCTCATGATTATCTGGAAGTTCGTACCTACATTAGAGTAAAAAATCAATTAACATATAAGATTAAATCTAAACAAACTGTTCCTATACTTGTGTTCATAGAGAGATTATACTAATTTATGGACATGAATAAGAAATTTCTACTTACACTTGATGTTCAGTCCGCAAAGAGGTCACACGCTTCATTTTAGGTGCTGACAATGGAGTAGTCCCCACAGAAACTAAAGCTTGCGACATAGAATTGCTGTATGGAGACTTTTTCCCATCTGGGTTGAACTCTTCACGATTGAGTTTGATAGTGGGGATCTCTTCATCTTCAATACATCCATCCCATGAAAAATCTTCAATGTCCTCTTCTTGTTGTGGTGATTTTGGCTCTTCAACTATGGGTTTGCAAGTGTGAACATCTCGACGAGATTCTGTAGTTCTGTTGGCATCTAAAAGGGTAACTGACATTGGATTTTTGACATCACAATTGTTTCCAAGTGAACTAGAATTTCTACTAGGCTTGCTGGTAACAATTGATTGGTCCACACTTTTCTTTGACGGTCCTGGTAGGGAAAGATTGGCAGCACTGCAATCAATTTCTTATGTTAGATTTTATGCGAATAACAAACCATCAGTAAAAAAGAATCTAAAGGTGTCGAGATTTTTAATATTTTCTGTAGTAAGATTTAATAACGAGAATTGAAGAGATGAGTTTCAAACCTTGATTGTGCACTTGCATAATGTCTGCATTCTGCTTTCATTGGACAAGCATGGCACCTTGGGTTTTCCTTTGTGCAGAATACCTGCATAAATTCCAAGGCGCATTGTTACCATTACCTTTTCTAGATTAGAATCAAATTTTTTTTAAAAAAACTAGAAATATAGTGTGATGACAGACCTTTCCAAAGGTTATCATGTGATAGTGCAGTTCATAGCTGCTTTGGCAAGTATATGGAGTCAGTAATTGTTCTTGGTTATCACGAAAAAGCAGCTCATAATCGAATGGAATGCACAGATGTGAAACAAATAGTTCAAACGGAAATTTGAGGATTACAGTGTTCTATGGTCAAGCTCGCATAGTCGGGGCCAGAGGTATTTCTGAATGGTGTCCAATATCGGAAACCTGCACCAAAACAATATCTCATTTCATTTGAACTCCGAAAATATCAGCTGCGAAGCTTATCGGTGTATGGTACTTACTCTTCTATAAGGTGGAACTGAAGGCTTCCAGGGAGTGCTTTCAGGGGAACCCATCCTAAACGAACCGCTATCCGAGCAACATTTACATCAACCTTGTCAAAGAAATAAATTGTTGCGTTTATAGGCAAGTTTAATTGGTAAACGAGTAATTGCTGCATTGATTTTGTGACTTACCGGAAAGGCAACCTGTTGAAGAGACAAAAGTCGTACACATTCCACGCTTTTCAAGCCCAATCCCATGAACTCCAACAGGTAATCCCTGTAAGTAGAAGACAAGGTAGTGAAGAAAGTTGGAAGATTTGAGAAGAAAGTAAGTCGTATCCGTCTTGGATGAGTTTCTTATATGTGGACTTACTTCACATCATCAGGTGGAGCATATCGTAACCATTCGAGATCTATGCTTTTATGCATGTCAACAACTCGATCCAGAAATTGCTGTAAAATGATGGGGTTATTGTTATATTCAGAAGAAAATAACCGAGTTAAGAGATGATAAATTCTGACTAGAAAGTATAGAACATGTAGCAAATTCCAAAACCTTGATTCTTCCCGCAATAATAGTTTGCTGACCACGTCCTTCGATGATGCTGGCAACTTTGCTGGTTTCTGCTTGTCTTACTGCCTCCCAATCCACCGAATCCATCTGATCCTTGCTTCTTGGTCTAGAATAGATCTTTCCTAAACTCTCCCAGTTCCTCCTTCTAAGTACCACATCTTTAACAATTTTATTCTTCCCTCTCGGAATTGTCTTTTTAGTCTCCTTAGAAGCTGTTTTCCTATTCGGGCTTCTGTTTTTCTTTTCAGTTTCATTCCCGCTGTGTCTTTTCACCACTTCATGAGGCAAACATAGAGGCTGTTCGGTTGGTAAATTTTGAGGCTGTCTTCGCACCACTTCACGAGGCAAGCACATAGGATTTTCAACTAGTAAATATTGAGACACAAGATTCATATCTGGTTCAGGTTCTGATCTCACAATACCATTCTGTCTATGCACCTCTTCCTGGAGCAAGCATATAGCCCTTTCGGCGGGTAAATCTTTGGGTCCATGATTCATATCTGGTTCAGATTCTGATCTCACAACACCATTCTGTCCTTGGTCGTCTTCTTGAAGCAAGCACGTATCCTTTTCGGCCGGCAAATCTTTGTGTCCTTGATTCATATCCGGTTCAGGTTCTGATCTCACAATACCATTCCGTCTTTGTACCTCTTCTTGAAGCAAGCATGTAGCCTTTTCGGCTGGTAAATTTTTGGACCCATGATTCATATCTGGTTCAGGTACTTCTGTGACAAAATATCGGTTTCCATCTGCATCATAAGTTGCTCCAATGGATGTCATGCTGCTCTCAATTGGTTTTTGGCCATCTATGGTCATTGACGCTTGTTGATTACTCGTTGACTGAACTGGAAAATTTTCAACAATTGACATGTATGCAGCACTGCCAACCATAGCAACAAGTTAAACAAAGTTCCCTTCATTAATTGTGTATTGTTTTTCTATGAGCAACATTCCATGAGAAAAAAAAAAGCCAGATAACTTTTATTTTGTACCTTGATAGGTGGTCTGACACATTTTGGGTTAGGAAAACTCCTACCACTGAGTCCACAACAGAACCTTTCCACTGTCTGAATCTCCTATCACCTGTGAGGCATGTATTGTCTACTTTAGTTAAATGTATCTTTCTAAATTTAATACAGATATATAAGTTATGACTAAGGAATTGAAAGTTCCTTTCGAAGTGTTTTTCTTAAAAATTGCAAAAACAGCACTGATTTATTATCTTGGTTCTTGATGTCTATGTTAAAAACTTAAAAGACAACTAGGATGGAAAATTAACAATATTGTCAAGTATAGAGATGACGGCACATTCTCAGATTGTTCATCAAATTCAGGATTCATTAGCTAGGGATCAGCTAGTCCAAATTCAATAGATTATCGACATATACATACCAAGAAGGCAACGGATGTTCAGATTAGATGACGAATTTCTTCAATTTCCCAAATAAATAATGGGATGGCTATGCTAAGAAAAAACAAGAAAGTAAAGGTATGGCATGTTGAACTGTTATTTCCAGAGAAGAAAGTGCCTCAAACAATTCTCAATCAAAAGATGTAAAGCAATGGTAGTCAGCAAGAAAGTACCTAGAAACTGATGCGACCGAGAAGTAAACGCATCTATTCGTCCATTGAAAGTTATTTTTTCTCTTTGCCACCATTCTTTCCTTTTTCCATCCTCTTCTTCACCCTCTCCACTATCTATTTTCATTAGTTGGTTCCACCTTCTCAATGACTCTGGATCTAGATCAACTTCATGTCTTGCTCTTCCACGACCCCAATAGGGAATTAAAGCATTCTGTCCGTCAACTACATGTTCCGGTTTACTTTTTGGTCTGCCAGGACCCCTTTTTTCACTCTTATTGTCATTGATGCTTGAATTCCGTAGTAGATCACCAAGTTTATCCATTACAGCATGCTTAACTGTCTTAAGAAGAATCCCACTTTCGTCATCGAAAAGTTTCGGTCCAGCTGCAAAATATTTTTACCCATCGTCACTTCCACATCTAGACGATAAAGTTTAATAAAAGAACTTGCGAAAGCCATGGTGTAAAGCTTCTGTAAATCTTTCAGAATTGAGAAAGTACTGCTAGTGGGATGGGAGTGGATGAAGAAGCATGTATTGCCGAGCTGCCAATTTGTGCTGCTTTCACCAGTGGAACAAAATAAAACAGAAATACTTTGAAGAAAAAAAAATCGAATTCACCCACATGAATATACCCTACGTATATTTTGAGAAGAAACTGTGATCACTGGAAAATTTAGAAGATTTTTACTCTGTTTTTGTTTGATGGAAAGTGAATGCATAAATACTAGTTACATTCGATGTTGAGCAAAAGAAGCTAGAAAACGTATTATTAGTAAGTAGTACCCCAGGAGTTACAAGTTCCTTGGCTTGGAATTTTATCTCTTGCTGCTTGATTCCCAGAGCTGCTTGATAGAATTATATTAGGTCAGTATAAAAGCAAGATCGTTGTATGTTTCTTCAACTAAGAGTCCGACCATTGCTCTTGACACTTGCGAAGAAAGGTCAGAAGTTAATTACTAATCAAAACTATCAACTGACAGTCTCTACACTAGTTTCATGATGTCTTGACTCTAGTTTCTCTTGTCATCCTTCTTTTCCCTCTCACAACTAGAAATGCTCAGCATTTTTTGCACATTATTTGCTAGTTCCCTCTACAAGAAAATTGTTTTTCTTTGTCCATAACCTCCAATCAATTCTAGTTGATGACAGATTTTCCACTGGCACAGAATTTTAGAAGTTCTATAGATGTCCCAAAACCCCAATGCTCTTATCCACTTCGAATATATTTGGGATAGTAACTGTTATCAGATATAAACAACACACATCACAGAAAAAAAAAGATTTAAAAAAAGTTGAAATGAATGCTAGAAAATAAGGTAAACAATTTACACTAGCATCGCAACAGAGATTTTAGTCGAGGGAAGCTAACGTACGTTTTATTGATTTGTCGGTGATTCGGATCTTCTTTTTCCGCGACTGTTGTTTGCTTTTGCCATCTTCAAACTTTGATTTTGCAGCAGAGGGTCTCATCTCAGAGTAGCTTGGTGCTTTAGCCTCACAGACTATTTGAACTCCATTAACTTCATTGGTTAGAGCTTGTTTAAGAGAAAGCCCTTCCTCAACGCATCCCTCTGCTAGAGTTTCGCGGTTTTCTCCATTTAGTTTGTCGGTTATTTGAAACTCTTGTTCTCCAGGAATGGGTATATGATCCCGAGGAGCTGTTTCTAAATCCTTCCCTTTCTCTGCGAATCTTGCATTGAGAGAAGTGGGATCGACTCTTGGAGTAAACACCTTAGATCTCTTCTTTCTTTCATGGCAACTAAAGTGAGACGACCACAAAGAGCTGAACAGGTTCAATTTACGCCCCCTCTTGATCATTTTTTTCATGCATCTTTTAGGAACATTAGGCCCAACCTCTCTGCTATTGCCGACACAGGAGTCTACTCTAAATACCCTTCTATAAGCCTGTAATGAATTATATTGACACCCAGGTTTCGGCCAAAATTTTCCTGCAGACCTCATTTCACGAACGTTCCATCTTAGTTCATTCTCATTTGACTTGAACCCCAATTTATCATCACTCAACAAAACCATTGATCCACTATCGTTATCCATGCCAGGCTGCATAGTCGAATCTTTATTGTCATCTTTCAAATCATGGTTGACATTGCTAACCATAGCCATCTTGTTGTCATCAACTGGCAGATTTTCCATCTTTGGAATTTCAGCAACTTCTTTATGATGCTCTCTCACTGAACTCTCTTGGCTATTTCTGAGAGGAGGAGGAGCTTTCTCAACACACTTCCTCTTCTCCTTTGTGTCTTGCATACATTTCGGAGTTGCATCTTTCTCAACACACTTCCTCTTCTCCTTTGTCTCTTGCATACATTTCGGAGTTGCAAGCTTTGACATCTTTTTAGGAGTTCGTTTTGGTTTACCTTCAACAGCTACTTTCGTTCTATGTTTCTTCCTCTTGGGTTTCTTCACTGGCCTTTTGTTCTGATCCATGCCATTTCTAGGTCTTTTGCTGCCACTTTTCTTTGGCAATGGAGTCGAAATCGCAACTTGCTCAACTGGATTTGAGCACCCAATATGATCAAGCATCTCATAATTCATACGAGAGATTGTACCATGTTCTGTATCTTGTTCTTTACCATCTGCATACCAATTCATCAGGTAAGAAAATACCGATTGTTTAGAATTCTTACGAGGTAATTACTACTGTATCCAACATATTTTATTAGTCAAACTATCACTAGTTCCTAGAACAAAAGGAAGAATAGAAAAAGAACAATAACTAATTCAAGAAAAGAATTACTTCCATGTGCACAGACAAGATAATACTATAAAGAAAAAAATTTGACATCACTTACAAGGAAGCACACAACATTTTTCTCTGTATCTATCACTCTCCTCCAGGTCTGGAATAGACAAAAGATTATGGTTTTCAGATTGAAAACCCTCTTCGGAAAGACCTCCTGAGTCTCCGAAGATTTGAGTACCATGAACAGAAGCGGTAGAATTACCGTTCCAGTCATAGATGCTTTCTTTCAAATCTATCTGAAAAACAGCACCAGTTTCCAAATACTTGCAATTGTTGGGATGTTCATTCTTGCTTGTGGAAGCCGCGGCAGTAATAATTGCACAAATGGGATCTCGAGCCTCTTCTGCTGCGATTCTTCCCAGAAAACTTTGTGAACCACGTTCCGAGAACCTTTTAACATAGACCGGTCGTGGCCTTGCTGACAGAGGCGGGGGCTTTTCTGGAGTTACTGGAGCACCAACATTCTGTATAGCAGGCTCCCTTTTCTCCATTGCACTGCCAAGTTCTTTGCCTTTTTGTTTCCTCTGATATACCTTCAGTGTTGACAAGCTTATTATACAATCCTAGTACCAATCAAGCCATTTTCTTTTCTTTTTTTATAAAAAAAACCCCTTTTTACAGCAACAGATTAAGAAAAGTTCTTGTGGACAAAAAATAAAATAAAATAATTCCTGATAAAATTGCAACTGAGATTGGAGAATATAATATCTGAAAACACAGTGTAGGCGAGTAAAGACAGGAAAAAATCAGAACAGAATTGCATGGAGCGAAAACGTCAATATGCCTCTGCTGTGATCTCGGTTGGTTACGAAGGTAGAGGGGGAAAAACGAGAGACATGTATTGGAGAGATTTGTTTGACGACCTGCAAAGCAAACTTAGTTATGTTCTTAAGGAGACAGCTAGAGCTGGCATGAGTGTTTTTTCACTACAGTTAATTAACCTGGTGGAGGATTTTTATTAAAAGCTTCCGCTTTGATTTTTACCAAACTAATGATACTCTTTTTTTTTTTAATCAATGAGAATTGTACCAATTAGATATTTTTGAAATATTAAAATTTTAATATCAAAAATAAATTTTAAAAAATAAAAAAATATTATTTTAATATATTTTTAATTAAAAATATTTTAAAATCTAAAAATACTGAGGAGGTTGTTTTACTCTGGTATTTAAATAATTTCATTGGAGGCTAATGGTATTTGATTTGGCTCTTAATTAATAGCTTAAAATACTACCATTAAAGGTCAAATCTAAAATGTGTTCTCAAGATTTTGTCCATTTATAATTAAGAATCTTTAAAGGAAAATATAAAATGACAAAATCACTGTAGACATATATAATACTCCATCATTTCTCCTGTAAAGAGAGTTTTATTGGATTTGTTTATATAGATTAAGAAATACATTAAATATCATATCAACTCCTACATTTTTATTATATTTATTACATTGCCTTTTAAATTAAAACCTAATGTAGTTAAATATATATAAAAATACGTGAATTCAATTTTTAAGAAGAATAGAGTAGTAAAACTTGGTATTCAATTATTTTCCTTTTTAATACATATATTTTGAAACATCTAAATAAACAAAATTTCCACATAATAACCTTATAGTTAATATTTAGATAATTTAATTAGATAGATTTTAATTCTTAACTTCTTCTTTCTTTTTACTTCTTCTTTTAAATCTTTTTTACTCTGCATCAACTTTGGTATCAAAACATAATTTTTCTTAGTTATTCATGTAAT
>Ga0307511_10005067_pt1 | contig 13435 bp, 12 predicted proteins | sample 13_EM_MG_FD_200266 | JGI IMG/M metagenome (GOLD analysis project Ga0307511, IMG submission 200266) | Populus trichocarpa ectomycorrhiza microbial communities from riparian zone in the Pacific Northwest, United States - 13_EM | ecosystem: Host-associated > Plants > Roots > Unclassified | place...
CGGTGGTGGATATGCTGGATGGGGGTGTGTGCTCTGCAGTGATGGGAGTATCGATGCCGGAGCGCTCCATGAGGGAGGGGGTGGTTCGGAGGGTCCTGACCATGACTCCCTGGTGAGAGGATTTCCATGTCCTCGGAGTGACTTTCGGGACGGCGATGAATGCTCTCCTGCTGACCACCACACCGAGGGCTGGTGTGGCAAAAGCAGCGCGTGGAACACGGCTGAGGAACATCGTGGGGGCCGTGATAGCTCAGAAGGACCAGATATATTACCGTGTTGATGTTTTGAGTGGAATTGAGGGGTACGCAAGGGACTTGTGACGTTCGTGGGAGCGATGCATTGGCGGAATTGGCGGTGGTATCGTCGGGTTCGTGACGGCCCGAACTTTGGTGGTGCTTGGCGGCCGGGTGCCGCATTCCGCATATTCTGCATAATCGTGGTCATAGTGTGGAGGTTCGTTTCTGTTATATGGTACATATCCTACTCCTTACATAAAGCCGCAATTGACGGTATGATAATCTGGGAATGAAGACAGCTGCAATATACATGTAATGCAGCCACTGGTAACTACGGATAGTATCCCAGACGTGCCAATCAGACTATAGAGAATCAACAATTCGACTTACTCACGTACAGCCTCGGCTTATGCACACATACAGCACATAGCGTACATACTGTGCATAGTCTGGCGACATAAATGACATATACTCCCGGCCGGATTGCAGATGCGAAGTATCGGATAATCTGAGAATGAAGACTCGAAAGCAAATGCTGCTGCAACCCGCCACGAATATTGCTGAGACGCTGTAGTATAGGGATTTGGTGTGACCGTTCGATAGCACATACTTATCATACTCCGCATTAGTCTGGCGGGCACATTAAACAACATTCCCCATTGCAATTGTCTCGTTGACTGTGCAGCGCTGTCTTCTTCGTGTACTACGACAGACTTCCCCACCAATTGCAATTTACTTAGATAACGGAAAATAAAGTTCTACAAATTCGACACCCGGGTGACTTCACACCCTCAATCATAGTTACGGTAACAAGACTACGTACACACATACCAGGGACTCCGTAGCCTCGAAACGGATCAAGGCTGGAGACTCAGGTCGTTCCTCCTTCAGGAGGGGGGTGTTGTGCCAACCAGACTCGTGTCATTCGCATTCTCAGCTCTTCCCCCCAGAATCACCCCTCCAGTCCGCTCGACATCACACTTGATCTCGCCTGAATTCGGAAAAGACACCAGGCAACCGAGTACAGTCATATCGAATTACGTTGACAGATACCAACGATACCCTGGAGGTCGGGAGTGATCCTTTCGGTGTCGCCCGCCAGACTTCTTTCGGTGAGGAAGTACTAGGTTATGTGCCAGTGCACCTCACGACTTCACTTTATGCCACCAAGTAAGCTTTCATGAGTTTCCTGCTATATCTGACTTGGGGAAATGACAGACTCTGGACACTTGACTCGCCGGAGCTGCAGCGCATGATCCCCGTCATGTTTTCCAAGGCTCAACCCCAGCTAGAATACGCATGGACTACCAGATCCACGGCAGTGTCCCGTCGGTATAAGGCACGGGATGATTTAGAGCCACAAAAAAATAAGTCTGTCTGAGCACGAGAGCATGGTTTGGTCTTCCAAACGTAAATTTGATTATGGAAATTGTTTTTCGAGACTTATTTTCCAATTCCGGACTTCCCAGCTCAGTTTCAGTTCAGGATGGCAGGGATGGCTCTGAACGAGCTTCACTATTAAAATTCTTTCCAGAAATTCAAAGACTATTCAATTGCAATGTGTCAAGACACGGTACCGGTTGAGCCGGACAATATCTTCCAAACTATTTCAGTCAGATATGCCTTCGTCACACCCGCGGACATCAGCGGGCTATTCAACTTGGGGTTTATATAACCACTATTCCTCATCTCAGTGGGTTACATAAAATACCTGCGGGATCATAAAGTTGGGCATCTGACGTCATAATGTGGCAGCTGAAGCCTGGTGGCTAATGATTTAAAGTTTTTATATCCCGGATCCAGCAAATATCGATAAGAGATTGTGAGGAGACACATCTGGCTGGGATTGTAAAAATCCAATTTCAAACGTGAGGAAGTCCGGTATGTCGTCCTATAGATTTTGGGGGAATTGCCCATTCCAGAAATCTGACTTCAGGACACCTCTAAGTCCAACGCTCGAGTGCAATCACCGAATATTTTAATCGCCATTTCAAGGTTCTACCTCTCAAGGTCAAAATACAGATGTAAGTCACATTAAAGATCCATCGGTATTAGCATCAGTGCTAACCAAAGAGAATTCTGAAGCTGAAACGATATCTCCACCAGTCTGGACTGTGCATAAGTCATTAGTATTATTTTATGTCAATCATAACACGGGGGGAAGCTCATCCTCTGGCGACACAAAGGCGACATACTCCTTAAAAACCTAGTTGCTTCGGACTGGATATCACCTGGAAAAGTCTAACTACTCATCACGACCTTATTTCCTCCTTCATACCTTTTGTTATCTTGCGTAAAACGGATTCTCTTACCTCACAGCCCTCATATTGTTTCCCCTCTAAACGTTGATTTCATTCCAGAAATCTCGGCTCCGATCCTTTGCAATATTTTTTCCCTTTGTGTTTGGAAGGTCTCGTATGTATTCCCACTAAGCTGCTGAGGTGCTCAAAAATACACCTGCTCTCAAATTTCATCTGACGTTATGAGCAGGAAAGGCCCACATAAACAAAAACAAACATCTTCCTCTGTAAATACAGTTAAAGCAGCCAGCATGTATTCTATCATGGTTTCCCCCCATTTGCAAAACGCACATGGGAGATTGCAGGAGGCTCTCTGTGACACTGGGACCCCACCGCTACCTAGGGCTTCTTTACTCGGTGACACTCCCCTGACACAGCCTCCTATGACATCCGCCGCTGTCGCTTCAGAGCCCCAATGGAGGCCTGCCAGTCTGCCAATGGACTCTTTCTCCGAGGTTCGAGCGGGGGCCTGGCGCCTGCAACAGATTGCGCACCAGATGTATTTGATCAGGGCCGTTTATCCCTTATCTGATAATCCCTACACCGCTGAATGGATCAGAGCCCGAGTTCGCCACGCAAAGATGCTCAGTGAAGTGGAACAAGGGCTCGCAAACTATCACGCGCATGGGCTCTGCTGGGTTCAATACCTGGAGTTCGAGACTGCAACTGCCGTGAACGACGAACATGAGATACGTGTAGCGGAAGGAGTAAAAACGTATCAGGTTTATTCCGGCAACGTTGTACTTCACTATAGGAAAGTTCTAAAGTTTCAGTTTGTGGACACACTGCATTTGGGGCCAGAGAATCACAATTTGTACCTCGATCCTCAATCTAGTCCAATGGGTACTGCCCATGTTGCCGGTCATTCATGGCGGCGGGATAACGGCGTCCATCTGGAGGGGCCTTACTTCCGGCCGCCTACGCCGAGGCTCCATCCGCAAATAATGCCAATGGGTGGAAGACGCCTTGTTTCCTCGCCGGTTCCGCTTCCAAGACCGGGTGGTGCCGCTCGGCTCACCGTTTTGCCGTACAGAGAGCGGCGAGGATGAGAAACAAAGTTGGGACGAATTTGGGGAGAGCGGGAACGATGCTGACGATGAGGGTGAAGAACCAAAGTGGGACGAATATGGGGAGAGTCCAAACGGCGGTGATGCTGAGAACGATAGGTCCAATGACAGCGACGCACAAGACGAGAACGACTATAACGAGTACTATAAAGAGTATCCCAAGAGTGACACTTCCGGGGACGAATCCGAAAGCGAAGAGTCATTCCATGACTCCTCCCCAGTTCACATTTCGACGGCCGGAATCGGGTATTTATACCGATCGCGTCATGACGAGGCATTGCAAATAGCACCCGGTATTTGTGCAGCTGTCAATAGCTACGGCCGGGCTCTTCGTTCGGACCAACCACCACCTTTTGGTGTCTATTCCGACCCCGGACCATCCAGCGGTGGATTTGGGGGCGAAAGTGAGGGTGGATGCCCGCTAAATTTGGAGGGAGAGGACCATGATGAGAGCCTCGGAGAGACCACTATCACGAGTCATGATAATCCTAATAACCCCTCGTATACAGGGGGCATGACTAGTTCCGGAGGTGTTGCGCTGCCAGACAATGGCACCAGTGGGGATGAGTCCGAGGGAGGAGTTCCCTTGTATGATTTCGATACCGTAGGCTTCGGCCAAACATTTCGAGACGAGGGTAATACGGCAATGCGAGATTCATTGGACCAAAGGTGCATGGGGCAGCCTAATAGCGAGCGAAGTCAAGACGAAGGCTTTAGCGTGGAGGATGCAGAACAAGTCGGGCGGGTATCCGAGGATGAGATAGGGCACTACGCATCTACTATCAGCCACGGAACGGCAATTTTGGCCTCGTTACCACGCAGCCCTGTGGGTGAGCCCATGTCTACAGTGCCACGGGTGCCCATTACCAACTATAGCCTTCCCATTCTCTACCCCCCTTCTTGCACTCTTCACGTATGGGATACCCGACCTGCGGAATCCAGCGCGCCACTGCCTGATACCACTGCCCCTCCTAATTAGGAGTCAATCTCGGTTTTCCCCCTGGGCAGATCCCACCATAGCTCCCACTGCACACCAGCTGGTGCATGGTAATGCAATTGGAGAACTAGGGGGCCCTGTACTGCAGTGGGATATGGAAGAGCGCGTACGCGCAATGTTGGCGAGGCAGGGCCGCCGGCCCGACACCACCACGCCCATGTATAATGCCAGCCCGAACGGATAAGACTCGACCAACAGACGAGTTCACATCGTCCCCTGCTTACTCGCCCAGGTAACCACCAGCAAGTTTCAACGGTGCACGAGCAACGGAAGCGGTACTTACACAGTTATAACCCAGGCCAGCACCCCCGGCAGGCCTGCTGATATAAGAGCAGTATATCTTACAGGCGTTAGCATCATGGGCTGTCCAGCGCCAATGTGGTGTTATCAAGTTGGAGAGGACTTCCTGATGCTGCATGACGGTAGCAGAGGCAATATGGAGCCGGAATGGCGTCATGGATTCTTTGCGAACAGGAGCCGTGCAGTTAGGTAAACCCCAGGATAGCCCGCAACGGTGGCTTTTGCTTGAACTTGAATTGAATGTTCGTCGGTGATAGTTTAGATTTAGGTCAGCTTTGTTTTTTCTAGGTGAGCGAGTTTGCGTTCCTTTGATTCAGAACCAATACCATAGACTCGAAAATAATAAAAGTGGTGGTAGCTAGGGGGGTTGTGGATTGTTGATATTTCAAATGTTAATAGTACAGTAGTTTAGGTGTCCAAGTTGCTATTGAAGAAACTAGGTTGGAATACCTAAGGCTTGCATTCTCATTCTTGTACTTTTGTTCTTACAATGTATAGCATATGCATGATGTTTTTCTATGTTTAAATAAATAGAAATTTCATGAGTCTTCAGACATAAAGTTCCAACCGGTGAAAGAAAATTGATGCCCAGCAGAATTCCTGACGGCCATACCAAAAATTGATAAATGTCATAGAGCTCGGTGGCAAAAAGTATCGTACCCTGCATAACGAGTCAAGTGCATGCAATGCATGTCTTACCCCTTCGCCATACAGAATCGAGATCAGCACGAGATTATTCATCCTAACATGTATGTCTTACCCTTCTCCCCATACAAATGTTAGATCGGTAGAGGATTATGCACTGTTTATATGCACGGCATGCGAAACTTTTTGCCACCCAGCTGTACAGAACCTGAATCTACGTGGAATGAGATAAAGGATTGAGCAAGGAATTCCCTATAACTAGGGAGTAATAATTACTTGTAATGAGAACTGGAAAGTATTTACATCCATTCTTTGCAAAGGTAGTTTATTTCAAATTCTTTCTTTTCTTTTCCTTTTTTTTTATTTTTATTTTTATTTTTTAGTTCATTTCAACTAGGTTTTGGACTTGAGTGCGCTGTAATGATCAGGAGGGGGGTAACTTTAAGTAGTGTGCTGTTTTTTATTGGAGATGCTGGGGCAGTACCTACTAGGAAGTACTGGGGAACATCATTAGAGGTGCATGTAAAATAACTAGGGGGAAGTACGGATTGGGAGTCAACTTCAGGGTAATTAGCCATTTTTTTCTTCTTTTTTTTTTGCTTCTTTTTTTTGGGAGGGGGCGCGGGGGAGAATCAATACTCGTGTTGATAGTACGTATGTGGCAAGAATTAGTAACAGCAGCTGACCAGCGTTATTCACTCTTATGATATTCCAAAATGTAAACTAAGATTTGCTACTGTACTTGTTGATAGAAATAATGCAGAATGGAACCCTACCTACACCTGATCGCTACTACCTTGGTGACTTTTGTATTTTCGTAATCGTTGCATTATCATCAGCTGTTGTCGCCCCCTACCCTCTTCTCTTACTGCCCGAGTAGACTAATGACGCCGGCTACCGCTCCCCTGCAGCGTTCAGCTACCCTACACTACCTACGGACAAATTCGAAAGCTCGGAACGCGTAGTCAGGAACTACTTAGGAGGAGGAGAAGGTCAGTCTACCTAGTAGGCAGTCGGATCGCACCCAGTCGAAGTTGTATCGGGCTGTGTCGCCCTGATCGAGGAAATACCAACCTCAGTGAGGCTCGAGCCGAGCACCGAACGGATGTGGAATCATTGATTGAACCCGTTACCACCTGCAGCACGTACGTAGAATCGCCAAGATATCGACCGATGGCAAGCTGGTGAAGTGGCCCTATCAGTACGCACCTCAGACCCGGAAATATCAACAAGCACTTGGAATAGGTATGGGACCGTACGGACTCCGAATCCGACCAAGACAGAAACGATTTCCTTAGATGTTACATGTTATGAGATCTGTTTAGTGATTTATCTCTTATGTATTTTCTATTTCCTATGTGTATTTCCTATGTTGCTATTATACTAGTCCACCAATCTATCAACATACATATTCGAAGGGCTGATCGGATGGTTGATCGGACGGAACGAAGGGCGGTCGAAAGCCAGATCGGATGGCGGACGGAAGACAGAGATCGGATGGCTCAATGCTACAGAGAAATTAACAGATATTAGAGACAACTCAGGTGGCTGTTTTACCTAGCAGGACGCGGCTGAATCGGAACTTTCGCTCTCCCACATGTCGACCGTGGGAAAGAAAGACACATTGAACCTGCCTAGTACTCGTGTATGCCTTTCTAGGTCAACTTGAACAAATTCACTAGGGTTGAGATTGCGCCTCGGACATCAGAAGTCGTTTTGCAGGCATGTTGTATTGAGACCTTCTTCAATATTTAGCTTAGAGATTACAATATCGGGAGTATCAGAGAAGGGGGTGTTGGTAGGAGGGATAGGAGTAGCTTTCAATTTCCACGCGTCTCGCTAACTCGCCTGGAATTCCTTCTCCTTCTGATAAGCTACCTCCGTACGAGTGCAGTCTAAACATCCGTGTCCATAAGTTCCACAGGCTCAGCATCTGGTAGTGGGAAAATTGCGGTTGCAGTTCTGATTGCGAGCTACAATATGAGCGGCACTACTAGTTATCGTAGTACGAATTGTGTTATTTTCGGTGCTCCTAGTAATATTCCCAGGCATATTTGATGAAGTCTATAATGATGGTGGGAATATTATTATCATTGCTGACAGAAGAGGTATCATCTGTGGGAGCGCTAATGTAATGATAACTATTTAATTAATCTTGTTCAACAATTTAGTGGTGCAGATCGAACTCATACCTATCAAAGATTTCTTCATGAATAGTAGATAGGGTATCCTCATCTGATTGCATTTCTTCTTCCTTAATATTGTTGTACTCTTAATCCTGCCCTTGGTAGTCTCCATAGTTGTCCTGGTAGAGATAGGGACAGGAGGGGTAGTGATCAACACTTTCATTATTACCTATGTACTTCTTATAGTCTCAGTCCCTATACTAGAAATCAATGCAGCTGCTGGGAGTTATAGTGAAGTCTTTTTAAATGATAAAGATAGAGTCATTGTTTGTAATGATATATGTATTGTAAGATAAAGTTAGGTCTTCTATTGGAGCAATATTTTGTAGAATGAAGTCTTATTCCTGGGTGAGATCGAGAAATTAATTATACTCTCTTAATAGAGCGTCTTCCAACAAATTCTCATTTCCGGCTGTCTATTAGGTAACAAAGTTGAATTCTTACATGTAAGTCTACTATCAACCTAGCTGCCAAGAAGTTTATTATAGCCTAAGGAAGAATAGTAGTAGTTTATGATTTATGAGAATAGTAGATTTGTAGTTGTCATATAAAGCTGCAAAATATTTTAGGAAGTCAACTATAGTATTTAACTGCTTTTAGTAGGCGGGGTGTAATATGCGATGCCAATAGTAGTACCACGGGCCATTTAACAAAGTCTATACTATCACCTGAATGATAGTGTATGTCTATTATTGGTTCCGCGAAGTTGAGGACTCAAAGGGTATTTGAGAGCATATAGATTTCCCAAGCGGGAAGAGAATTAAAAGGTGTAATCTATCTGTATTGAAGCTATCTAAGGCTTGTCTGAACTCTGTCTGAAGTGATCTAATCTGAGAAGACTACTCCAGAAGGGCAGAACGGCTTAGTACTTATACGAGCCGCCAAGCCTTCTGAAGTCTGAAAAACCTGTTTTCTGGCTTTTGCAGAAAACCTGCTTTCTGGCCATTCCAGAAGGCCCTCTGTAAGGAACTGGTTTTCTAGTATATGTTTTGTCTACACGTGTTTTACGTATGGCAGTTTTTGGTGGATTTTATTGGGTTATAACAAGGCATCTTTTTGGCCTGTTTTGGCAGCTACTCTTTTTGGACATGTTTGGATTAGGGAGGATTATATTAGGATTAGTCTTGTTGTTTTTTCTTGTAGTTTTCTTGTCATATTTCCTTATTATTACCTGTCATATTCCTGTATCATTCTAGGTTAGTCTCATGTATGTCACCTTGCTGACCACCATCTCCTGTTATGCCTGCCCAATTAGGCAGTAGCTTATTCTGTTTTCTTGTTGATTGTTTATCTCATTGGCAGCCTTGTTTCTGTTACCTTGTTAGGCATCATCATTACACTGGACATATCTATAATGAGCCACCATGTATTCATTATGATCTGGTATCATAATGAGTCTTTACTGTTGCCTAGAATGAGTCCAAGTAGACTTATTGCCCTAGGAACTCAGTATCTATTAAAGATCTGAATTCCACGGTCTTAGACAGGACAGTTCTCGTTCAGCAAAGTCTAGTCTAGCTACCTCAGAAATACACAAGCTACACTGGTAATATTCTTGTCCACTTGTACCTCTTGATCCCCAACCAACCCTACACTCAACAACCCTTTAGCCACCTACTATAATCCTGTATAGGACATAGTGGGCGTGCTTAAGACCCCATAACCACGTTGGTAGAGCCGAGTTTCTTACAGAACTCCTCTATTAACTTGGCCCACACTTACATTTTTTTTACCTGCAATTTAAGCTTCAAAATTTTCACCTACACCTCCTAGGGCCTGATCAACCCTAGTATCTCTTGAACCTTGTTTACACAATCTAGTACCTTATCCAGCACTCCAGACCCGAGCTCCCCAAGGCTAGTGGAACAGCAGTCCCTGTACCTCCCTTGTCACAAATCTCAGAAAATCTCACCTCAGCACTAGTAAGTCAGCACTAGTCCCCACTCAGCACCAATACAGTCAAAAGCCTTACAAACGAAATTAGCAAGCCACTATATCAGCACCAGAAACGTCCCACTCTAGAACCTCTAGCAGACTTTTAGGCCAAAATCCAGAATTTGGACCCTTGAGAGTAAACCCACCCATGTACCCCTCCAGATCTGCCTCCAGACAATCTATGAGAACAGATACAGAAGAACCAGAAGAAGAAGAGGTCTCTGAACGTGACCAGGATCCTCTCTCAGAAGCAGAGGATGAGCCAGACCCTGCAGATACAGAAGCCACTCCTACTCAAGACCCGAAAGGAAAAAGACCAGAAGTGGTAATCCAGCACCCTACTCCCATGAAACCAATTAGCATGCCAGAAACTAGACAAGATAGAGAACATAGAGAAGAGCGAGAAGCACACGCCCTCATTGACAGCATGTTCTCCATCTATCACTACCACAAACCAAATGGAGCTAGGTTTGAACCAACCTCAAAAGGCCTGTCAGCACTAGCCAAAGAAATTACCATGCTAGCACAAGAACTACCTAAGAAGTCTATTCCAGGACAGTTTCCTGTCACTCCTCAGAAGCCTACACAGCGTGTACCAACTCCAGTGATCCCTCCTACATCCCCTCAAAAAAAATCTAGGGAGGATCCCAGCATGTTAGCAAAACTATGCCAAGGATTAAAAGACCCCCTCTTACCAACCATGTTTAGCAATAATCCTGGACCATCTAGACCATCATCATCACGCTTGCAGCTGCTACCACACCAGAGAGTTCCCCACCAGAGACCCACCTCAGTTCCCCTTAGCCAAGCTAGGCCCCTTAATAAACCTGCATTTCATTGGGTAGAACCAAGACCAGCTCCTAGACCTCCCTCACCCCCAGATACTGCATGGGTACCACCATCCCAGCAACCACCACAGCAACCTCCGCCGCCCCCAGAAGCAGCCCCTCCACCATCCACACCCAAAACCCCAAAACAAGTTAGGATGTCAGCCCCCCCAGGATCTGATCCAGGTGATTCAGATGGTAGCAGTTCTAGCTCCTCTGAAGGTGACACCAACAATGGTTCAGGAAAAGCAAGTAGCAGAGGTAGAAGATCTCAGAGCGTAGGATCCACTACTAGCTCTGTGTTTGGAAGCAGTAAGCTCAAAGCTCCAAAACTTGAAAAAAATAGTGGAAGTGGTAAATGGAAGGAAGCAGCTATTTTTGACAATTGGGTTAATGATGTTATGGATATTCTAGAGGTAGGAGAACTCGATCCAGAAGCCAGACAAGCCATGATCTGGCTAGGTTGGCACCTAGAGGGAGAAGCCAAAATACTATATGCATACTACAGAAAAAATGCTGAAACCAAGGATGGTACTGTTCTAGAATTTCTCAAAGTACTCAGAAAATTCTGTGTACCCTTCATCAGTGATGACAAGTTATGAACCGAGTTTCAAGCTATTAGACAGACCCAGAACGGCAGAACCAAGCCCATCCAACAAGTGGCCAATAAAATTAAACAACTGCAGATCCTCTTACCCAAAATTAGTGATTGGTAGTATTACAACCAACTGTTGGAAGCTATGGACCCTGCACTTCTGCAAGAAGTTAGAGCTAACATCAATGACGAAATGGAGTGGAATGACCTCATTGAGTTCTGCAGTAAGCATGACTCAGTCATTCACAAGCATACATCCATCAAAAAAGACCATAAGTCCAAAAGTGGTCAAAAAATGGGTCAGCAAAATCACACACCTCAGGCTAGCAGCAACCCAGCCCCTACCAATACGAGTTGGACTAAACCCAAGCCCTTTACTAGGCCCTCCAACACAAGTTCTAAGTTCAAGAAACTTACTCCAGCAGAAAAGAAAGAACTAGCCAAAAAAGGTGGATGTTTCTACTATAGAAAAACTGGTCACAATGCTGTGAATTGCCCCCTCAAGAAAATTCAGATCAGAAGTGCTGCAGGCACTATCACACCCGAAATTACAGAAGTAACACACTCTAGTAAGTTTACTTCTGCAGCTCAATTCATCCTGGAAGACCCACCCACACCTCACACAAAAGGCAACTCCAGCCAACCACCATTGGATGCAGCTAAAGAACACCTCCTAGTCACCACGAAAATTAATGACCAGCCTGCTAAGACCCTTGTGGATCAACAAACTGCAGGAGCTGACTTGATCAGCAGCAAATTCTGCACCTTGCATAATTTGCCCTTGTACCCCCTCAAAAATCCCATCACACTACAGATGACTATGAAAGGATCTAAAGGATCAATCAGCTACTACACTAAGGTGAACTGTGACTGGTTAAGGTGGTCAGAAGAACGAATTTTCTATGTGGCTGCACGCAAGGATGGGGATGTGATATTAGGATCCCCTGTATTAAGAAATGCTAAGGCAGTTATTCACATGGGCACTATGAGTGTTACTATTCAACCCCCTGGTCTGAATAGAATTACTCTCGCCCCCTGGAAAACCACAACCAGCCAGAAAACTCCAAGAAAGAATTCTAGTACCACACCTAATCTCCCAACCCCTGCCAAAACCAACTTATTTCATTTCCCAGCCCCACCCACACACCAGATCATCAAATCAGCTGCCACAACCATACAGCCCCACACCAACCCATTTGATGAGTTCCCTGATGTGTTTCCAACCACGAAAGATCTGGAACTACCTCCCTCAAGGCCAGGTATGAATCCTCACATTATACACAAAAATCCAAATGCAGTTGGGAAGCCTAGGAATATTAAGCCTAAAGGAAAATTCCTGGCTGATATGTTGGAAAAGCTAAGAGCAGAAGAGAAATCCGGCCGTGTGTATAGATCAGAAGATACCTCCTGTTGTGCCATGTTTGTTATTCCCAAAATGGATGATCCATCCAAGCCAAGGTACATCCATGACCTTGTCAAAAGAAATGAGGAAACTGAGTTGCAACCTGCACTCATCCCTAGTCAATCCCTCATCAGAAACGCAGTTGCTACACACCCCTTCGGGTCTAAAATAGAAATCAGTGATGGCTACCATACTATCAGGGTTCACCCCCCCCATGAGAAGTATACTGCATTTTCTACTCCATATGGCACCTACAGGACTAGAGTCATGCAGCAAGGGGACTGCAATGCTCCTGCCACCTTCCAGAATAACCTGAACAACCTGTTCAAACACAAGTTGGGAATCAGTGTATACATTTACATTGATGACATATTCATTTTTAGCAAAACATACAAGGAGCACTTACACCATGTCAGAACTGTACTTCAGAGGCTCAGAGAAAATAAGTTCTATGCCAACAAGGAGAAGTCCCAGTTCATGCCCGGCGTGCTGCAGTGCTTAGGCCATGTCATCACTCAAAGAGGAATTTCCCACATCCAAAAATCTGTCCAAAAAATCCTAGATTGGCCCCAACCCCAAAATAGGAAAATGATACAGGAACACATGGGTATGGTAAATTACTTGGGTCATCTAATATCTCATCTAGTAGATATCGCAGCACCTCTAACCGAGATGGCTAGTGCCACAGCCACTTGGGACTGGACCCCTACCCACACCAAAGCCTTTAATCACACTAAGGCAGCCCTGTCTGCTGATCCTGCAGTCAACCCTATTAATTATCACTCTGCAGATCAAATCTATTTGGTTGCAGATGCGAGTTTAATTGGCACTGGTGCATGGATTGGTCAGGGACCCACACTACAGACTATCACCCCAGCAGATTTCCATTCTAGGAAGTTCAACCCAGCCTAAGAAAATTATTCCACATTTGACAAGGAATTATTG
>Ga0307511_10005069_pt1 | contig 13434 bp, 13 predicted proteins | sample 13_EM_MG_FD_200266 | JGI IMG/M metagenome (GOLD analysis project Ga0307511, IMG submission 200266) | Populus trichocarpa ectomycorrhiza microbial communities from riparian zone in the Pacific Northwest, United States - 13_EM | ecosystem: Host-associated > Plants > Roots > Unclassified | place...
TTTTTTTAATTTCACCGTTCAACATTGAGTTTGTTGGAAATTAAGTTTTGTAGTTTGTTTTGATTTGTTTCCTATAAGGTTATCATGATCTCATGTGTTGGTATGCAGATTGACAAGTTAACCCAGGTTGACCCAAATCGATCCAATATGTTTTTATCTCAATGTTTATTAAAAAAATCTCATCTTAAATATTTATTTTGACTCAAATTATATTTTTATCGGTCATCCAAATTATCTTTAGACCTATCAAGACAACCAAATCATATCAGATTAATTTCCTTGTAAATTTTTTTTTCTGCTACAAAAAATATTACCAACACCTATATATTTTTTTCATGTTATTTTTTTATATCCTAAGAGCATCTCCAATGAATAAGCTAAATGGATAGCCAAAAATAAAAAACCAATATTTTGGCTTTTCTTTGCTTGTTTTGCACACTCCAAGGGGAAAGCCAAATAAAATGCTAAAATGCATTTTCTCTCCCATAAATGTTATTCCTACGTATCTCTCCAAAGAGCCAAAATCAACAAAGTAGGGCCACTAAAAAAATAAACCAATTAAATGTAGCCATGTGGAAAAAAAAATAACATCAAACTTATTAAGAAATAATAAAACACTTGTTTCTTCCACTTCAATATAAATGGCTCTTCAAATGGCTTTTTTCCATTGAAATAGATATGGTAAAAAAAGTTATATTTATACTATTTAAAATGCTATTTTATTAATTTAACTTTTTAAAATATCTTTTTGCATTGGAGATGCTCTAACGCAACATAAAACTAGTTAATTACTATATTCTATTCGTGGATGGCAACAGGCACAAGGATAATAGATTACTTGTGAATCTTGAACTCATTCTGTGGAGGGGTTCTCTTGTTTAAGATGAAGTTATCGAGACAAGAAAATGAAGGTTCCATGTTCCTTCCTATAATAAAACCATCGGTAGAGAGTGTTCTAGCGATCACAGAACTCTAATCACTTTTCGTTTGGCTTAAAACTCGTCTGTTCGACCAACCGCGTGCGGTAGGTCCTGGAGATGGCTGTAGTTTCTAGCTACTTACAACTTGTCCTTCCTTGAATGGAGGCATTTAAGCCAGCGTCCCCATATGCTCCCGGAATTATACAGCTAACAACAGCCATGTCTTCTTTCAGGCAGCAAATTCTAGTCCTTTCCTTTCACTTGATTGGATTTGAACCTTGTGATTCCTACTCTTCAATTATGTGAGCTGAGGCACAATAGGCCATATCACTAGGTTCATACATACTGTTTCGCAACATTTCATCATCTCTGTCCCTACCCAGAAACAAGGCATTGATACGTGTAATGGCAAGAGCATGCTTTTGGTCAGCAACCGCAAAAATTAGACATCACCTAAGGCAGATATGTTTCCATCCCATGATTGTAAACATTACCAAAATGATCTCCTTGACAAATTGTTACCATCATCATCTGCACAATGCATTTTGTGGTTTGATCATTATAACGCTCCACTATCTTAAATTCACAAATCTGGCAACTGTTCGAACATGATCAGTTCCTGCAATGCTTAATGCCTATCTACTTTCCATCATAGCAACATGCCGCATATAGACATTCATGATCATCAGAGTTGCTTATAGAGTTAATCGAATAATGCTTACAAAAATTATCTGACAATTCCAGTTTAACAGTAGGCTTATGTGACACCTAACAAAGGTTTGGACTTGAAAGGGCATTCTCTCTGGTTCGCTCCAAGTCATTCATTGACCTTAAATCTACGGTGGTTACAAATGTTCGGAGTCCAAAGACGTTTCTCGATGGCGCATCCGACGCCTATGATGGGATCTTTTCTGGCTACGATTAAGTACCCTGGCAGGTTTGCCTGAGGCAACAGGGTGATGGATTTCCTCCACAGATGCCATGAAACCAAAAATACATTCTAGAGGGTCTTCCATTACATCAGCACCAGGTTTCATCTAGAACACAAGGATAAGATTAGATGATGTGATAACTAAGAAACCATTACAATCTTCAAGCAAGAATTTTAATATTGGACATGCATGCTCAAGAAGAATAGACAAATAGTTATTGAAGCATAGCTACATCTCTCACCCCTTTTCTTAGTTTTTCCCTGTTTTTCCTATACCAAAGTGAAAGACAGGAGAAAAATAAATTCAAAGCGATTGAAAAGGTCTGCAAAGAGCAACTTTATGAGCATGCTCCCCAACACACAAAAAAGAAAGAAAGAAAAGAAAACAAAGAAAGAAAAGAAAAAAACAAAACAAAACAAAACACAACAAAGCCTAGCCTAGCCTGTAACAGATGCAGTTGCTTGTTCATAAAAAATTTCAGTAGGTACAGTTGTTGTCCTTCCATCACAAAAGTACCCGAGGAAAACTTTCTTACCTGTGGCAAGCAACTTATGTATCCCAAGCTTGGTACCAAATCCCTACAAATTCACTTTTAAAGCCTAATATGCTCTAAAATCATACCTCTTCCAGCAGAAAAGCTTACTACAGTAAACAATGGATCAACTACAGAATGTATTGACTCGTTGAAGGAGTAGAAAATCTTGTCCGGTGCTGCTGACAATCCTGTCCAAACTGGGGAGAAGGTTACCTCCTTTCCCATGAGAGTGCATTTGTTAAGTCCCAGTCCAGGCCCAAAGCCCTGGCTGTTTCCCCATGACTCCATATTGAAAACTATGGTTCTGAGATTTTGCATAAATGCCAAGTCTTGCCTGGTGGATGCTTATACATGCACTTAACCGCATAATTTTCTCCACAACATCTTGGCTCGTCTCATTTTCAAATATGCTGAGATACTGGGATTTTCACTTCTCTTCCCCCCTAAGACTGCCCTCCCTATCCTCACTCTACAGTTTCTGCTAGAGGGTGTAGAAGCCAAAAAAACAGCCTAATTTTTGTTTGCCCAAGAAGACCATGCAACTATGAGTTAGTCTACCCACAGCAACAGAAACATAATGAGAAAGAAGCGGCATCTAAATGTTTCATCAGATATCCAATGGATATGAATTATTCCTCATGATTCAGATTTTCTACCTCTAGATGTTTCTGCCTTCAGTGTATTGATGGAATAGAAAATAAAGCTCCCTAACAAATTCCAAATAGGCAAGGGTTTGTTAAACCAGTTCATAAAATGACTAAGATTTGTTTTATATATGATTTTTTCTTTTGAAGGCCTCTTCTTTTTTCCACATTTATCTGCATTGCCTGCTAAATCGAATGTATGAAAAAAATTGCATGTGAGGACCAAAAATAAAAAATATGAAAATCAATTGGTGACACTTCTAGTTGCAATATTAGGGATGTTTATCTGCAATTAAATACACTGTTTTGCATGTTCACTCCTGACTTATTATGACTCCAAAAGCCAGTAAAGTAGTCATGCCTGTGTTCAAATAGGAATATTTGGTCATTGCACTTACAGGAACTTTCTTGGACTCCACATCAGCCCTTTTGACATCAGAGTCAACGTGGGAAACATTGTGAGAATCACTGTCATGCGTTCTTTGGCCATAAGCAACATCATCAACAAAGAAATTCCGATTTCGACGCCTTATTATTGGCCTGTCTGAGTTTGAGTCAACAAAAACATTCTCTGAATAGAAATGCTTATTCAAACGATGCATTGACCAAGGATCATCTCGATATTTATTTGCCATTCTGTCATTAGGAATATTATTCATCACTAATCAATAGATAATGATTCCTCAAGCAATGGAGCACAGATGTTGGTGAAATGGAATGTAAGGGAAAAAATGGAAAATGAAAAGGCAAAGAAAGAAATGCTTGACAGAGAGGAAGATAACTACTAGATACATTTATTATACCAGAAAAGACAGTGCTCAGCATTTAATAAGAGATTCATCAGGGTCCGGAGAACTGCTATTTATGTCACAGATACTTATCTTAGGATCGTTGGTGAAGATTCAGACAATTAGCTTGGAATGTTAGGAAAAAATAACCACATATACTTTTAAACTAGCTGGCCTAAAGCACCTCAGCAATCGTGTCAGTTCTAGTGGCCAACAAAGCTATAATTTCAGGCAAACTAAGGTTAACTGATTTATTTAACAACGTTGACTTGTCAGTTTTTAGAGAAGTTTGATTTCGTAACACCCAAACAAGCACAAATGATTTCAGAAAATAAGAGGTTTTCCTATTCACTTGATCTATCAATCTCAATCTTCTTGCGGAAAATTCAGGTTACAACTAAGTTCACCGGACACATAAACCAAAATACTCTGCAACTAATAAACAACACAGCTAGTTAATTTGGCTTGACAACATGCCAGTTCCTTCAAACAAGAAAACATCAATATATTCTAGTACATTGCAGAAAACAAGAAAACTTCACTACAAACAAGCAAGGTGAGGAGACCTACATATTTGCTAACTCCTTCTGCAACCGACTTCCATCCATAGCAAGAATATGATCAACACAGGTATCCAAAGACTTGTTAAATCTCCAGAATCCAAATAAAGCAGCAGCACCTGCAAATAGGCAAAACTTACAGATTTTTGTCATGTAAACCGACAATATCAACAAAAAGACACTAGTCCAAGGCCTTAACTGCATTACCTCCTGAAATGTTGGCTTGAGCAAACCGACTTAGCTTCCATGTTGCTGCCAGAATGCTACAAATGATCAAATAAGCAGTAGTAGTAGACTAAGATGATTCTGATGGCAGCGACAAATTCAGATTACCAAGTAAAAGAACAACATTAACAGCAGGAGAATGAAAACCAGCAGAAGAAGAGCAGACAAGCACGATGTTCTGTTTTGACCCCGGCGATTTACTGATTGGGCATATCTATATGCATAAAGAAGTATTAAAATAGATACCTGCCCAAGCAACAGCGGCACCGGTAATAACACCGGCCGTAAAATGCCTAACAGCCTTAGACTTGCATGTTTGAAGTATGTTCGCTTCTTCGAGTGTCAATGCCTCCTGTAGGAATTAACCAAAAAAAGAAACCCACCATGTGTTCACCCTATAAAAGCTTAACAAAAGGTTCTATTCTCATAAAAAGAAAAGAAAAGGTGGAAGGGGAAGGATTGAGATTTAGGGAGTAGGATCACTTACAAAAATCAAAGAAAGGGAGGAACCCATCTGTATTGGAGAAGATAAAAGAGGGTTAGAAGAGAAAGAGAGGATTTTATAACTTACCTTTTGGGACTTGAGGAGTTGTTCAAGATCAAATAATGCTTCGCCCATTTCCTCTAAAGTTCTTCCTTCGATCTCCTGTTTAATTTAATTGCAAACACACAGAATGTCACTGCCCACTGCTTTGCTGTCTGCGCTGCAGGTCTTAAAATTGCTGATGTTCGCTCGCATATAAGCAAGTATTGTATAATCTTCCAAATTGGAAGAGATGGTCTGAGAAATTACCGGGCCAGGCCCAAATTACAATGAGCCGATTAGACCATATATCATTACTTTTTCCGGCCCAAACGAAATAAATATGAAACCTTCCCTGCTCCCGCTCCTCCCAACCAAGAAAATGTCCGCCCACGCCCACGAAAATACGTGTCCCGCTCATTTCCACCACCCTACACCCAGCTGACAGCCTTCTCCTCCTCCTCCTCCGCCAACACCAACACCACCTCCATATCCCTCTCCCAACTCAGACAAATGCACCCAGCTCTAACTTCCCTCCTTCCCTCCTCTTCTTCCCTCGACTACGCCCTCTCCATCTTCACAGACCTCCCCACATGTGACAATCCTCTCTCCAACAAACTCTTCCGCTATTTATCTCGCATCGCCGAGCCTGAAACCGCTTTTTTAGCATATGATAAAATAAGGTTGAAGATGGCTTGCTTGGTACTGACAGTTTTAGCTTTCCTTCATTGCTGAAGGCAGCTTCCAGAACTTCTGGGTTGATTGAAGGGAAGGAGATTCATGGGATTGCGGCTAAATTGTGTTTTGATAAAGATCCTTTTGTTCGAATGGGCTTGGTGGGCTTGTATGCTGCTTTTGACCGGATTTTGAATGCACGTTTGGTGTTTGATAAAATGTCTTATAGGGATGTTTTTTCTTAGAGTATTATGATTGACGGTTACAGATGTTTACACTGAAGTTTAATTCTTTCGGTTGCTGAATTAGATATCTTTTTACTGATGTTAGTTTATTAACAGGTACTATCAGAGTGGACTTTATGATGATGTGTTGCAGCTTTTTGAAGAGATGAGGAATTCCAATTTGAAGCCAGGTGAAAAGGTTCTGTCAACCACAATATTGGCTTCTGGTCAAGCCCGAAATTTAAGTTGTGAAAAAGCAATAAATGATTTCATTATTGGAAATAATATTGTGCTTGATACTTATTAACAGAGTGCACTGGTTACCATGTATGCAAGCTGTGGCTGTTTGGATATTGCTGAAGAATTATTTACTAAGATCTCAACAAAGAACTTGGTTGTTTTAAGTTTTAACAGCCATGGTTTCTGGGTATTCGAGAGTTGGGAGAGTTGAAGATGCTCGCTTTGTTTGTTGCCATATGTATGAAAAAGACTTGGTTTTTAACAGACTTGGTTATGCTGAGAGTGATAAGCCTCAGGAAGCTCTTAATTTATTTAGTCAAATGCAAGTTTTGGGAATCAAACCTGATCAAGTTACTATACTGAGTGTAATTTCCGCCAGTGCTCATCTTGGTATTCTAGATCTCTTAGCGGGATGATGAGTGAGGGAAAAGGGTCATGCATCTGAATAGTTAAGAATCTCAAGTGTTTGTGAGGACTGCATACCTTTATAAAGTTGGTCTCGAAGGTTTATGGGATGGAGAATATTGTTAGAGACAGGACTCGATTTCAGCTTTACACCTTTACAAAGCTGGCGTGTGCTCTTCTAATGACTATTGGTGATTTTGATTTCACCTATCTGTATAGAAATTGTTCCTAATGGAGATAGTTTACAAATTTGGAACTGAACAGTTGAAGATCCTGTGGTGCTTGTTCATACACATTGTTCCTGTGAATACACGAGGAAAAGAACTTACTCAACCGTGGAAAAGAAAAGGTAAAAATCAATTAGACCTTTGTGAAAAAAAGGTAAAATCCAATATCAATTGGAGATTACCTTTTCAGCAAGAAAAATTAGAAACACTGGTCATGTAACATCAGTTCAGCGTTTACAATTCCAATTTAGAATATTAGAAATTGAAATTCTTGTCATCTTAGAATATCCAAACATCACTACGCACTTAGAAAATGAAATTAAGATTCAAGCAAAAACATGACAAGGAACTTGAAATGAAGGGAAATGGTCCTTGATACCCTTAGGTTTTTGTCTTTCTTCTCACAAGCAATGAGAACTGGAACTGTGCTGGAGGAATTAAGGCACCGCGTCTTCTATCAATATATTCTCTCTAAGTTGGGATGATCTTGACACGGTCTTTTACTGTAGAGACACTGTATTGGCGCTCAAAATCAGAGAACAACCAGAATCCTGGATTCATGCTTTTCAGAGCTCGTGACATTCTGAATTTGAAGACCCCTGCTACTGCTGAAAACAAGATTGAGTTATCCAACACCAACCTACTCTCATACTCCAGAATCCATGTATTGGGATCTAATTGGACAACAGAGGCAGCCCAATTCCTGTGAACCCAAGAAGTGTTGGCTTTTCGAATTGAGTAGCCAATCTTCCCGTCAGACCACTTTAATACACAAAAAAATATTTATATATATCATGAATTTGATTGACAAAGGTAAACCATCTACTATTGTAGTTGTCATAAACTGCTACTAATTAGAGAAGATGCACATGCAACAAGATTTTGGGTTTACCTCTGTAACTCTGCCTGACAACACAGTAAATGATCGTGAAGAAAATTCTGTTTTGAGCAATCCTCCAGTTTGCAAAGGCCAGCCCCATATGCTCACCTCTTCCACTGCTGACTTGTACAAGACGCACCGTGAATTCAAAAGCAGCCCATCCTGCAGTTCATACTTATTCATGATATTATTGCGTTGAAAAATACCTCACGAATCTTTGAGCGAAATTTTTTAATTAATTCAGAGTTTAGGCAAATGAAACCTTGTTGATTTCCCATATTGAATTCATAAAGCTGCAATTTGAAACCTTCCCATCGGCAACAAAATCTTTCAATTCACTCTGCAAAAACCTTAGCCTCCGATTCGAATCTTGTACAACCCAAGATCTCTCACCAATACTTCTAATCATATCAGATGAAAACGCAGGCCTTAAAACCCTACAAACCCCCCAAGAAAACCCATTTTCCACACCATAAAGCAAGCTTAATCCCCAAACCAGGCTAAAAAAAACACCCCAAAAACCAAAAGGCCGCGGTTCTTTCTTCTTTTCTTTCTTTTGATCCAGAGTCAATCTTGCTGTTGATTTGAGTGTTGGAGAGTCCATTTTAGGACAAGAACTTGATCTCGGTGTAGAGATAACTGAAGTATCAAAAGAAAGGGGAGAGCATTCCACGATGGCGCGTGAAGAAGAAAGCTTGGTGAGAGAGGACTTTTGAATGCTGACTGGCATGAGGTCAAGGGTAGCATTGATGCTAGCTAAGCAAATATCACAGTTGCAATTGGCACCTTTTCTGCAACCAGGGAAGTAACAGCTATCTCTTTCTTCCATGGCCGTGTTGTTAGTGTTGGTGGCGCTTGATTTCATGGAGAACAGTGATGTTATCGTGCTGTATGCTTTCATAGCTGAATTAACTGTTTCTGCTTGTTTGGTCAGGAAGAGAATTTTAAGCGAGGAGGCGATTAGGAGACTGTTCGAAATTTGAATACAACGGTCATGTACGGGCGATTTTACGAGCACACTTAAGCTTTACAAAATGACTGAAATAGCCCCATTACCTTTTGTTTTCTTCGCAATTCCCTTTCCCTTTCCCTTTTCCTTTCCCTTTGTCTAAAGGAATAAAGAAAGCAAAGCAAAGAAAAGGGTTATTGTTACTACAAGTTTTTTCTACCTTCAAATTTTAACCCTCCTTCCTCCTCTCTTTCATCGGTTAAAGTTTATCTCCCAATTCTAATCATTTAGGAATTAGGAGCGGTTTGAAGTTGCGGTGGAATTCATGTTTTATGATTTTAAAAAAAAATATTTAAAATATTTTTGATGTGTTGGTGTTAAAAATAAAAAAATATTATTTTAATATATTTTTAAACAAAAAATAATTTAAAAAACAAATTAGTATACGAGTATTCACATTTAAGGTTATTATTAAATTTCCCTCCTCGACTTAATTTGTGCAGTAAACCACTTTAATTATTACCCTTGCAATGCTTTACCTCGTAGCAAACATCTTCCTATATTTACAAATGATTTAGATCCGTGACTTTCTTGGAAGAGAGATTAACATCACTCTTACCAATGTAAAAATAATTATTCGAGGTTAGATTTCATTACTCATATAAGTAAATCTATAACTTACATATAAAAATATAAATTTATTAACCGAGGCATTCAATTCAACTAATTATCTTTGTCCCACGTCACACTTTTTAATATAAAAATGATTCGAGATTAAATTTCATCACAAATAGATATTACAATTTCATAATTTTTATATCAAATTATGAACTCTCTATCAAAGTATTTAATTCAACTAAAATATTTTTACTACATATTCAATCCAGTTTTGGTCTAAATACACTAACATCATATGACCTATAGAGTTATCTTAAGAAATCAATTAAGAAATATTCTCCAGAATTTAATAAATACATTAATTATCCCAAAAAAAAAAAGAAGAGGAAAAGGAAACACGCGCTGGTTAATTCTTCTTCTGTGTGAATTAGCTGTTCAACGAATAATTCCCAATTTAAATTGATGAACAAATAAACCAGAACCCTGCCGCAGTTCGATCTTGATAACGCTAATTCCAACAATCTCTCTGGAGAAAAACGAGGTGCGTATTTTAAAGTCATCTGCATCTGCTTTATGCTAGTAGAAATGAAGACCGCACGGGGTTTGATCAGAGGTCAACCTTTCTTAAGGTGCCAGAACACAGTCCGAGTATCCGATCGACACCTGCACCCTTTTCCATTTCTTTTTCCTGTCCTAGAATCTTACAAAGATATATGTATTGACGAGACAATGTACATTTGTCTGCAATGTAAACAGGAACAAAAATAATGTCAAATGTTCTTATTCCCTGGGGAATCAGGCATCTATCTCACGTCTGATAATTAATGGTGCTCCTTACGGAAACGAAGCAATCTTTTTGGGCACTGCCAGCTCGTATAAGTTCTGGAATCCAATTCGAGATGTCAAGCCATTACAACAAAACCAAAATGCACGGTGCGGTGCGGTGCGGGTTAATGCAAAACAGACACCTGTTATAGATTGAACGCAATGCCAGTTTCAATCGACCGAGATGTTTGACTTATTCTTAGACTGGAATCATAATACCTAATCACATGGAAGATGATTGATTTAGTGATACCTCCACTCGAGGATGCTGCTTGCTTAGGCTGTACTATGAAAAAATTTAGTATTGCGATTGTTTTTTATTTATTATTAACATGGATGGATGTCCAGACAAACTTGCGCACACCTCGACTAATTTCACGGGTCCTGAAGTTAACGACCATGTAAACCTCCAGTGACCATCATATTAGCAACCACATGGCTCGAACCTGAGACCACAAGGAAAATAAAACTTTTAGTCCCAAACTCTTACCACTGAGCCACTATTATATAGTTAATTAAATTATATAATCATGCCTCCAACTCTGATTTTATAGAAAATAAAATAATATTTTATTTATTTTTTTTTAAATAAAAATTCATTACACAACAATTTTAATTAATATGAAGCACACAAGTAAACTGATAATTAGTGAGATGATCTTGGATTGTTGGAGTCGAAGATTTCCGGGGCACACACATTTATTGGACATGTGAAACATTGATGTTACATGTAATGCATGAGTGTCTGTTTGACTATGTGGGGACCGACTACTTTAATCCCCTCGCTCATTTCCCTCGCCTTGCCCTGGGGTTGGCATCGGATAAAGAAAGCTGTCTTAATCACGAGAACTAGTTACGCTTAATTAACCAAAATATTAAAGCCCAATTTTGGAGCAAATTAGATGGCTGGCCGGCGCATTAGCAAATCCGATGATCATAATTTGATCCATCAACCAGCTAACTTGAACTGCTATGTCAATCCGGAGCAATGAACATGTCGGAGATTTTTTTATAGAATTACTTCGTCGTCAATCACCAGTTATTGTGGAAGAAATTATACCCTAGCTTAAATAATTGGAGCCCATATATAATATATATATAAGCATGATGTCGAACTAGTACCTTTTTTAGTCTTAAGTATTGTAAATAATTATAATTAGCGTGTCACCATTTCTTTTAACCTCCTCGTAAACATGTATTGGGAAGTTGACTCGTACTTCTGTATTAAAAAAATATAAGATTTCTTCATGGTTGGTTTTTAGGAGCCAGCAGAGCCAGGTGGGAAAAAAAAATACGCGTGGCATCAAGAAACCAAAGGGCTATTTGTTTGTACCATTTCAGTTACTGTTATTTATTTATTTGAGTTCCTATGAGTCGACCGCTCAACATAAAATAACGATGGTATCACTAAATGAATTTAAAATGTTAAATCTCTGCGTTTCACTAAGCAACAATTTTTTTTTATTAGCGTTAATTTAAAGGATGAACAGAAGAAATCTCAAGCTTTTCAGGCATGACTACCTGCCTGGCAATGGTTAATTAGTTTCTTGGATGGCTTGGGGGGTGAGGGGTGATAATGATATAAGCCAGAGGAAAGAAAAACTCTCAACTCAGTTCTTAGAACTAGTGTTGACGCAGAGTTGAGAAAGGAAAAAAGGGCTTCTTTCATACCGCTTGATCAATTAATATGAACTTCGGGTTTTCCTTCAAAATTTCTTGCCTCCTTACCCCTTAATTAGCGAAGAAAAAGTGATGAAAAGCATACCAAAGACCAAAGATCAAGCGAACAGTTAAACTAAGAAGAAGCCTCGAAAGACTAGCTATCAATATTATTTCTGCGAGGAAGAGTCCTCTCCTTAATTTTATTTATTTTTTGCTCAATTGGTACAGTTTTGTGGTTGCCGACCTTGAATACTTCTTGGAAGAAGATTTTGATGAAGACAAGTCTCCTGACCGTCTTCTCAGCATCTGCCTCATACCATCAGCAACTCTAACTGCTGGATTCGAATTGAATTTACCACAAAATGACATGTGAGCTCTCACAGCTTCTTCCATTCCAGATTGCGTTTTACCCCTGCTAACTTCATCTCTAACAGCTTCTGAGCACAATCCACATAGCCACTTGCCATCAAATTTGGCCTTCACTTCACTAATATATTCTTGGGTGCAATCCTCTTTCAGTTCACAACACTCACACTGGACCGATTCAATCTCCATATCCCTTTCTTTTTCCCTGCTTGAAGAGGTTTATGAATGAGAAACAGAACTCGTTTCAAGTAAAGTGATGGCGGCAAGAGTACGGTATATAATTACAGGTGCTTTGATATGACTGAAATGATAAAACAGAAGTGGGTTTCTTTTCTCAATTTCTTTGTGATTGACGGGCTTCTTTGGCACAAGAACTAAGTGTGTGTTGTTTGGTGTTATGTGAGAGCTTTTATGGTTGGTTTGGAAGAGAGAGGGCTTAGAGCAGGGAAAGCTGCCATAATTTCCTCCATGTTATAAGGGACATGGAGCAGTGACAATTGAGACAAGGTGGTCGGAGGGGCCTCAAGACTTGCCCTTCCTAGAATTTAAATCTAAATTCAGAGGACTTCAAGTCTTCAATAAAACCTTTCTTTTTAGCCCTTTGTCATTTTGTTCGTAGTTATAAGTTCTGACACTTGTAGTAGTTTTTCTTTATTTGATTGACAGTTACATTCGGTTGGTGTTTGAATAGGGCTTGTCTTGGCTAGTGGCTTACATGACTTGTCTGTCTCTGGCTCGGAACTTTTTAGGCTAGGCCTTAGCTTGCCCTCTGGGCTTAGGGTTGTTATTTTTCTCTGTTGTCGGTACGCCGGGGCTTGTTTCTTTTCTTAGCCCCGTTTGGGATCGTGTTTAATGAATATTAGTTAAAATTTAATTATATTTTTATATTTTTAAATTATATAATTCTTAATAAAAAAATAATTTAAAAAACAATAATGCCTTCTCATTCAATGAATACGCTTTGATTGTATCAAAACTTACTATAAAGTCAACATCACTATCACACTTTATTGACTAACTGGCCTTGGGGTGGTTCAACAGCCAATGATGGATCCAATGGAGATGAATTTGCTATGGTTATCTGTTAAAAAAAAAGGATTGTTGATAATGTGTGTGTGTGTGTGTATGTGCTCAGGAACAAAACGCATCAGCACCCTCAACAAAATCCAGGACCGGTTGTGCATCTCTCCTCGATATATAATAGTCATGCGTCCCTCCTCGAATGTTATGCTCCTG
>Ga0307511_10005070_pt1 | contig 13434 bp, 11 predicted proteins | sample 13_EM_MG_FD_200266 | JGI IMG/M metagenome (GOLD analysis project Ga0307511, IMG submission 200266) | Populus trichocarpa ectomycorrhiza microbial communities from riparian zone in the Pacific Northwest, United States - 13_EM | ecosystem: Host-associated > Plants > Roots > Unclassified | place...
AGGGCCGCGGACTGTATGTCCTGTGGGGAATTGTTGTTGGAGTAGGCGGTGGACCAGGTGTTGCCGTCGGTGGACGTCTGTATCTGGTACGCCGACGCGGCGGCGGCCTCCCAGGTCAGCACGGCGTGGTTGAGGCTGTAGTTCTGGCCGAGATCCACCTGGAGCCACTGGGGGTCGCTGAACGTGGACGACCACCGGGTGGTGATGTTGCCGTCGGTGGCGTTGGACGCGGGGAACTGGGCGCTCTCCGCGGACGAGGCGGTGGTGGGCTTGCCCTGGGCGATGTTGGTGCCGTAGTTGGGCGACTTGTTGTACACGGCCACGTAGTCGACGTTCAGCGAGCCGCCGGACGCGGTGGCGGCGTTGGGGCCGCCGCCGAACGCGGCCGGGAAGGCGCCGCCGATGGCCAGGTCGAAGATGATGAAGAAGCTGTGGTCGACGGCGTTGGCCCAGGTGGTCGCGTCGACCTGGCTGGAGTTGAGGGTGAAGTACTGCGTGCCGTCGAGGTACCAGCGGATCTGCTCGGGCGACACCGAGCGGTCGATCTCCACGGCGTAGGTGTGGTACCCGGTCTGGCAGCCGCCGCAGGCCCGTTCGCCGCTGCCGATGCCGGTGCCCTCGTTGCACGGCCCGCCGGGGCTGACCCCGCAGTGCAGGGTGCCGAACACCGAGCTGCGGCCGTTGATGTCCTCGAGGATGTCGACCTCGCCGGAACCGGGCCACACCTGGCCGATGCGCAGCGGCGCGCCGAGCATCCAGAACGCCGGCCAGTAGCCGGCGCCGTTGGCGGTGCTCAGGTTGGGCTGCTGGATGGACGCCTGCATCCGCACCACGCCGCCGGGCTGGGCGCCGAAGCCGTCGGCCTGGGTCTCGACCCGGCCGGAGGTCCAGCCGGCGTTGGGGTCGCTGCCGGAGTGCAGGGCCTTGAGCACCAGGTGGCCGCTGCCGTCCTGGTAGACGTTGTCGGTGCTGGTGGTGGTCGTCTCGATCTCGCCGGTGCCGAAGCTGGAGCCGGGACCGGCGTCGTAGCGCCAGGTTCCGGTGTCCAGGCCGGTGTTGGCGCCGCCGGTGAAGTCGTCGCTCCAGGTGGTCGTGAAGCCCGCGGGCGGCGCGGGCACGGCCGACGGCTGGACGACGGCGGCATGGGCGGTCGGGGGCGTGGCCGTCGCGGTCACGCCGATCGCGCTGGTGATGGTCAGGGTCAACGCGAACAGGCCGGTGGCGAGCCGTCCGGGTGAGCGGACCAGGCGCGCGCACTTGTCCCTGATCGACATGGGCACTCCTTGCGGGCGGGGCAGGGCGACCGCGTCTGGCGGGAGGCGTCACCGAGGCAGGGGGCAGGGTGCACTGGCGGAGAGAGCGCTCTCATCGAGCATCTCCCTCGATTCCGACGACTGTCAAGGGGTGTGCCGCCAGATGCGTCAACATCCTTGACATCTGGAGGTAATAGTATGAGCCTCCACGTGAGAGCGCTCTCTTCCCTTGCCCCCCTGCCGGCTCTGGAGAGGGATCAATGTCCATCACCGCATCGCGGCGGCGTTGGCTTCGCGCCCCGCTGCTGCTCGTCGCCGTCGCCCTGACGGCGACCTTCCTCGGCGTGCTCCCCGCACACGCCGCCGGAACCCTGATTTCGCAAGGCAAGGCCGCCACCGCATCGTCTACTGAGAACGCCAGCTTCGGCGCGTCCAACGCGGTCGACGGCAACACCGGCACCCGCTGGTCCTCGGCGTTCAGCGACCCGCAGTGGGTCGAGGTCGACCTGGGCGCCACCGCCACCCTCAACCAGGTGGTGCTGAACTGGGAAGCCGCCTACGGAAAGGCCTTCCAGATCCAGGTCTCCGCCGACAACTCGACCTGGACCAACCTGTACTCGACCACCACCGGCGCCGGCGGCGTGCAGACGCTCACCGTGACCGGAAGCGGACGCTACGTGCGGATGTACGGCACGCAGCGCGGCACCCCGTACGGCTACTCCCTGTGGGAGTTCCAGGTCTACGGCACCATCAGCGGTGGCGGCACCCCGCCGCCCACCGGCCCGGGCGCGCCGCCGCCCGACTCGTTCTGGGGCGACACCAGCACCATCCCGCCCGCGCAGAACGTGGTGGAGGTGAAGGTGCTCAACCGCACCAACGGCAAGTATCCGGACAGCCAGGTGTACTGGAGCTTCAACGGCCAGACGCACTCCATCGCCGAGCAGCCGTACCTGGACATGCCGGCCAACTCCGCCGGCCGCATGTACTTCTACCTCGGCACGCCCAACAGCCAGTACTTCGACTTCATCGAGTTCACGGTCGGGGCGTCGGTGTTCAACGGCAACACCACCCGGGTCGACGCGTTCGGGCTGAAGCTGGCCATGCGGCTGCACGCCCACGACGGCTACGACGTGCAGGTCGGCGAGGACTACCAGACCTTCCAGGAGGATCGCACCGCGACCTTCCAGAAGTTCGTCAACGAGGTGCCGACCGAGTTCAAGCAGCTCGCCCAGGTGCAGTCGCCGTACCGGATCCCCGCGCCGGGCAGCGTCGCCGCTTTCCAGCCGGGCGGCCAGTACGCCAACTACTACACCAGCTACGCCCAGTCCGTCGGCGTCAACGAGACCACGCAGTACATCTTCGGCTGTGCCAACACGATGGCCGGCAACCCCACCATGTGCGCCGCCCTGAACCGGCACACCGCGCAGCTGCCGTCCTCCCAACAGCAGGACCCGACGCAGTTCTACAAGGCCGCGCCGGCCAACTACTACGCCAAGTTCTGGCACGACCACGCCATCAACCACCTCGCGTACGGCTTCCCGTACGACGACGTGGCCGGCCAGTCGTCCTTCATCTCCCACGGCAACCCGCAGTGGCTGGAGGTCGCGGTCGGCTGGTGAGCTCGACCTTCCGGGGCGGCCCAGGCCGCCCCGGAAGCTCGCGCCGCTAGTCCGTCCGGGTTACCGTGAGGGCGTGGCGCGACGGTCGGCGGTGCCGGAGCCGGTGGAGCCGATGCTGGCCGGCTCCGACGGCGGCACGCTGCCGGACGGACAGGCCTGGTCGTACGAGTTCAAATGGGACGGCTACCGGGCGGTCATGCGGGTCGCCGAGGACGGCACGACCCGGCTGAACAGCCGCAACCTCAACGATTTGTCGGTCCGGTACGCGGAGGTGGCCGAGCCGGGTCTGGACACGTCGGCGGTGATCGACGGCGAGATCGTGGCCCTGGACAGCCGCGGAGTGCCGGACTTCAACCTGTTGCAGAACCGGGCGGTCAAGGTCCAGTACTTCGCCTTCGACCTGCTCCAACTGGACGGCCGAGACCTGACCGGTGAGCCGTATCGGACTCGCCGCGAGCTGCTGGCGGAGCTGGCGCCGGCCAACCCCCGGATCTCGATCACGCCGCACTACGACCACGCCGACATCGACCCGGAACAGCTGCTCCAGATCGCCGCGAACGCCGGCCTGGAGGGGCTGATCGCCAAGGTCACCGACTCCCGCTACCACCCGGGCCGCCGCAGCCCGGAATGGCTGAAGCACCCGTTCTGGCACACCCAAGAGGTGGTCATCGGCGGCTGGCGGCCGGGGCAGGGGCGGCGTGAGGGGACGGTCGGGGCGTTGCTGCTCGGCGCCTACGACGACACCGGCCTGCGCTACATCGGCGACGTCGGCACGGGCTTCACCGACCAGGCGCTGAAGGACCTGCAACGCGAGCTGGAACCGTTGGCGCAGAAGCAATCGCCGTTCGTCAACGCGGTGCCGAGGGAGCGGGCCCGCAATGTGCGCTGGCTGCGGCCGGAGCGGGTCGGCGAGGTGGAGTACCGGAAGTTCACTGTGGACCGTGTGCTGCGGCACTCCACGTGGCGGGGACTGCGGCCGGACGTCCGCCCCGACGAGGTGCGCTGCCCGTAGTTAGGCCGGGGCGTGGCGTTCGCGGTGCCGGGCCTGGCGGGCGCGGTTCGCACAGGTCTTGGTGTCGCAGAACTTCCGGCGCTCGTCGCCGTGGGCGAAGAACAGGACGCAGTCGTGGTTGGCACAGGCGCGAAGGCTGGCGGCGGCGACGACCTCGACTGCTGAGCGGGCGAGGACAGCCAAGGGGCCGCCGCCCCACTCGACGACCGGACCGTCCGAAGTGGACGTAAGCGTGGCCAGGCAGCGGAAGGCGGCCGCGTTGACGGCGGTGACGGCGTCCGGTGCTGCGGAGCGGGTGTCGGCGGTCGCCTGGAAGACCTCGCGGATGGAGTCCCGCAAGGCCCGCAGCTCGTCGCCGTCGACGGGCCCCAGCGCGGGGTGCAGGGCGAGCCAGGCGGCCAGGCCGGCGTCGTCGGCGATCAGGTCGACCTCCCGCCCGCGGACCCGGGCGGTGGTGTTCGCCAGGTCGACGGCCAGGGGTTCGCCGAGCAGTGGAAAGGTCGTCACGGAAGCCAGGGTAACGCATCGGGCGTTACGTGTGCTACGGTCGCTCCAGTAACGCATAAGGCGTTACTTCGACGCGAAGGGTGTGTGTCATGGCGATCCGGTACCGCAGGGAGACCGTCGACGGGCTGTCGGTGTTCTACCGGGAGGCCGGCGACCCGGCCCGGCCCACGCTGCTGCTCCTGCACGGCTACCCGACCTCGTCGGTGATGTTCCGCGACCTGATCCCGCTGCTGGCCGACGACTTCCACGTGATCGCCCCGGACTTGCCCGGCTTCGGCCAGACCGACATGCCGTCGGTGCACGAGTTCGACTACACCTTCGACCACCTGGCCGAGATCGTCGACAAGTTCGTCGAGCAGTTGGGGCTCGGCACCTTCGGGATCTACGTGCAGGACTACGGCTCGCCGGTCGGCTTCCGGCTCGCCCTCAAGCGCCCCGACCAGGTGCGGGCGATCGTCAGCCAGAACGGCAACGCCTACGAGGAGGGCTTGGTCCCCGAGTTCTGGGCCCCGCTGCGGGAGTTCTGGGCCAACTGGACCCAGGCCACCGAGGCCCCGGTGGCCGCCGCGATCTCCGACGAGGTGACCCGGTGGCAGTACCTGCACGGCGAGACCGACCCAGAGCTGGTCAGCCCCGACGCCATCACGCTGGACATCAAGCTGCTGGAGCGCCCCGGCGCCCGTGAGGTGCAGCTCCAGCTGTTCCACGACTACCGCACCAACCCGCCGAGCTACCCGGCCTGGCAGGCCTTCCTGCGCGACCGCCACCCGGGCGTGTTGGCCGTGTGGGGCCGCAACGACCAGATCTTCGGCCCGGACGGGGCTCGCGCCTTCGCCAAGGACGTGCCCGACGCCGAGATCCACCTGCTCGACGCCGGCCACTTCGCCCTGGAGACCCAGACCGCCACCGTCGCCGCCCTGATCCGCGACTTCCTCCCCAAGCACGTCAAGTGACCCCGGCGAGTCCCGCCCACAGTCACACCGAATGCACGAATCCGTTTCACGCATTCGGTGTGACGCAAAGCGGGACTCGCAGGGTTTCAGTTAGACGCTGAGGCCGCCGTCGGCGCGGAGGGTGGCGCCGGTGACGTAGCTGGCGCCGGGGCTGGCCAGGTAGGCGATCACGTCGGCGATCTCCTCCGGCCGGCCGAGCCGGCGCAGGGGGATCCGGGTCAGCAGGGTGTCGCCGGCGGCCTCCCGGTCCAGCATCTCGGTGTCGATAGGCCCCAGTTGCACGCTGTTCACGGTGATGCCCCGCGGTCCGAACTCGTGCGCCCAGGCCCGCCCGTAGGCCTCCAGGGCGGCCTTGGTGGCGGCGTAGTCGCCGATCGGCCCACCGAAGGAGCTTCTGGCGGCGGCCGAGCTGACCAGCACGATCCGGCCGTTGTCGGGCAGGTGCGCGGCGGCGGCCCGGGTCGCGGCGACCACGCCGAACAGGTTGGCGCGGAACTGGTCGGCCATGGCCGATTCGTCCCGGTCCGGGGCGGCGAGCAGGCCCTGCACGAATACGGCGGCGTTGTGCACGAGCACGTCCAGCCGCCCCAGTTCGGCCACGACGTCCCCGACCAGGCGGGTCATCGCCTCGGTGTTGCCGGCGTCGGCCCGAAACGGGACCGCGCTGGTCTCGTCGGCCAGGTCCTTGGCCCGCTGCTCGGCGTTCAGGTAGCTGAACGCCACTCGGTGTCCGTCCGCGGTGAGACGTCGTACCGTCGCGGCGCCGACTCCGCGGGAGCCCCCGGTCACCAGCGCCACCTTCTGCTTGTCAGTCATGTTTCCACCGTGGCGGGGTTTTCCGACCGCAGCCTGCCCCTGCGAGGGGGTGGCAGCCGTCGCCGCCGTTGCCAGAGAATGGAAGACGTGAGTGATCAGCTGGGGGAGTTCCTGCGGGCCCGCCGATCGGCGCTGACGCCGGCCGCGGTGGGCGTGCCGACATATGGCGAGACGCGGCGGGTGCCGGGCCTGCGCCGCGAGGAAGTTGCGCAGCTGGCCGGGATCAGCGTGAAGTACTACACCCGGCTGGAGCAGGGCGAGGGCGGGCACGTCTCGGAGTCGGTGCTGGAGTCCCTGGGCAACGCGCTCCAGCTGAACGCCCATGGGCGGGCTCACCTGCTGCGCCTGGCCCGTCCCGAGCAGACTCGCCTGCTGCGGCGCCCGTCCGGCGTCGAGGAGGTCCGGCCCACGCTGCTCACCTTGGTGGACAGCGCCGCCGACCAGGCCGCGATCATCATCGGCCGGTACTTTGACCTGATCGGCGGCAACCGCCTCGGCTACGCCCTGTTCGGCGTCGACCCCGGCACGCGGGCTAACATGGTCAAGCTCACGTTCCTGGACCCGACCGCGCGCGACCTGATGGCGGACTGGGAGGCCGCCGCCGTCGAGGCCGCGGCCTATCTCCGCTTGTCCAGCGGCGACATGCCCGGCGACCCTGTCCTGGCCGAGCTGATTGGCGAGTTGACCATCCAGAGTCCCGAGTTCGCCCGCATCTGGGCCACCCAGCCGGTGAACGAGTGCGGCCACGGCGTGCGCCGCTTCAACCACCCCATGGTCGGCCCGCTGACCCTGAACGAGGAATCCCTGCGGCTGCCCAGCGATCCCGGCCAGCGCATCCTGTTCTTCGGCGCCGAGCCGGGCTCGGACTCGGCGGATCGCCTGCGCCTGCTGGACTGCCTGACGGCCTAGCTCGTGTTTGAGCCGTTGATCGCCGCGACCGTCGCCATTTCGGTGGGCGGCAGCGGTTGCGCCCACCGCGCGCCGGTCAGATCGAACTGCCCCACTGGCCTCGATCGGGGCCAGCGCTGAATTCCGGGCGGCCCTCGTTGATCTTTACCGTCCAGTGGCTATGATGAATGAGCCGATGGTGATGTCCGCACAACAACACCAGATTGTCCACACTGGTCGGTCCCCCATCGGCCCAATGGGCCACGTGGTGCGCGTGGCACTGCCGGGGTCTCCTTCCGCAGCCGGGGAAGGCGCATCCGCCATCTCGGATGATCAGCGCCCTGCGGATGTGGTTCGGGATCGTCCGCGTCGCCCGCCCGATGTCCAACGGTTGCGACTCGGCTCCCAGCATCACCCGGATCACCTTGCTGTCACAGGCGATTCGGCGGACCGAGGCCGCGTTCATCGGCCCCATGCCTTCGACATCGGCCGTCCCCCGCTGCGCTAGGAAGTCCTCCAGCGACATGGTGAGCGCGAGGTGCGGCCGCTCCCCACCTTCCTCGAGCAGGTCCTCGCTCGCCGAGGCCATCTCGATGATCTCTGCGAACGCATCCCCCTGCCGCTCCGGGGTGGTACGGGTGTCGCTGGCGGAGGTCGGCTTGGCGAGGGGGCTGAGGAGCGCCTCCAACTTCGCGCCGCTCTCCTGATCGATCTTGCCTCGGAAGACGACCGATCCGTCCTTGCGGCTGCTGAGGTGGAGCTCCCGCTTCGGCTCCGCCAGTTCCCGGTCGTCGGGCGCTTTGCCGTCCTGATCGAGAAGTTGGAGGATGTGGCGGGCGATCACCCTGAGCGTGACACCGTCGAACTCGACGGCCTTCTCCAGCAGCGTGGCCTCGACCTTGTCTCGATCCGGCTCGGGTGCCTCGGCGAGCGTCTTGTCGATGACGGTCAGGTGCTGCTTGCTCAGCAGCCCTTCCCGCGCCGCTTCGTGGATCGCCTCACGCCCGAACAACTCCGCGTGCCGCAACAGATCTCGGGCCTCACTGCGGGTCACCTTCCACCGGTTCATCAGATCCGCGACCATCACCGACTGATCATCCTTCAACCGTGACGTGCGGCCCCACAACTCGGCGACCACTTCCACCTGCCGCACATAGTCAGCCCGACGCCGCTCCTCGATCTCCCCGCCGACCGACCACAGCGCCCCTTCGTCCAGCCGCCACCACTCGGCGTCGGCACACTGATCCAGGACTACTGACATACCCCCATTCTACCGCCCCGTGGAGATCGATTTCCCTTACACCCCAACAATAACCCGATCGTGTCACGCTTCAGCCCCAACTCATGAAAGCGCTTTCCGCGACCCCGTCACCGCCAAACCCGACCGGACCCCCAATCCCCGCTCCCGTCCAAAGCCCGCTCTAAACGCACACCCCCACCCAACCAACACCGCGCCACCCAACCCAACCACCCACCTAAACCGCGGCACACGCTCCAGCAACCAGAAAGAGCCGTGCAACACAGAGACGGGGTGGGCAAGAACATCGAGCCACCGGGCCGCGAAAGGGTGGGACGGTCCAGGCAAAGGGCCCCGTCGGACGGCCTAACCCCGCACACCCCGGGCGATCGCGGCGTCCCACCACTCGTCCAACCCCGTCGCATCCAACCGGGCCCAGTCCGGCGTCTCCAACACGAGGACGCGGCCCAGCTCCCGGCCCAGCCCGACCAACAACCGGTGCATAGGGCCACGTTGCTGGTCGAACACCCGCAACGCCTCCGGCAACCCGATTCCCTCCCCGAGAATGGAGCGGAGGGCCACCGCGTCCTGCAAGGCTTTCACCGCGCCGGCACCGGTGTGCGGGCGGGCGACCGCGGCCGCGTCGCCGATGAGGGCCAGGCGTCCGGCGGCGAGGGCGGGGGTGATCACGTCGTAGATCGGCTGCGTGAGCATCCGCTCGACCGGCGTCGCCTGGATCACCTCACGCCAGTGCGGCGGCAGGCTTTCGCCGATCACGGCCAGATGATCGAGCAGCTCTGCCGGCGGCTGGCTGGTCGGGTCGTCCCACCGTGGGGCCAGCCCGGGCGGCGGCGTCGAGTATGCGCCCCAGTTGACGATGGGCCGGCCGTCGCGCCCGGGAATGAGGTACGTCACGAGATGCCCGCCGGGGTACCCGACGTACACGGTTTCGTTGTCCTGGAACAGATCGGCGTGGTCCGCCGCCGGCAGGGTGCCGCGCCAGAGCAGGTAGCCGGCATACTCGGGGCGGGTGTCGGGGAACATCGCCGCCCGGACGGTCGAACGGTATCCGTCCGCGCCCAGCACCGCGTCGAATCGCTCCTCCGACCCGTCGGCTAGGGCCACCGTCACCTTGTCGCCGCCGTCCAAGACCGATGCCACCCGGCAGCCCGCCCGGTACTCGACGGTGTCGGGAACCCGGTCCCGCAACGCCTGCCACAGCAGGCCCCAGTTGTAGGTCCGGGCATCGAAGTCCATGACGCCGATCACCCGGCCGCCGTTGGCCCCCTCGTCCCGGGTGATCCACTTGCGGGTGGCCATCGGCAGGTAGGGCACCGAGGCGTCGAGATAGCCGGCGCTTTCCAGCTCACGGTAGAGATCGCTCTGCATGCCGATCCCGACACCCCGGTCCTGCAAGCCATCCGAGGTGCGCTCGAAAACCGTCACGTCGATCCCGGCCTGTCGCAGCGCCAGCGCGGCGGCGCAGCCCGCCACGCTGCCGCCGATCACGGCCACATGCTCCCCAGTCATGGCACGGAGCATTCAGGGCTTGGCCAACGACTACAACCCGTTTGTCAGAACGTGTAGCGGAAGTAGATGCCGAGATCGCGGATCGCCGGGAAGGGGCGGATGATCTGGGTGAAGATCCGGGTGCTCCGCTGGAGGCCGGCGGCGCTGGGAGCCAACAGAGCGCTGACCGCGTCCTCGCAGTGCAGGCGGGGGTCGATGCGGTCGATGTCGGCCCGGCTGTTGACGGGCCAGTGCAGCATGGCGTTGCCGAAGACCCGCTTGAGCATGATGTTGACCAGCCACACGCCGAGGCGGTTGTGGGTGTCGAAGGCGAACGTGCCATGGCCGAAGTGGTCGACGATCGCCCGGAACAGGGCCTGGCCGTCGGCGGGGTCGAGGTACATGGTCAGGCCCTCGGCCACCAGCAGCACGGGCCGGTCCACCGGGATCTGGGCGAACCAGCCGGGGTTGGTCACCGAGGACGCGATCATCCGGTAGCCGGCCCGTTCCGGGAAGAGCTTGCGCCGCACGTCGATCACATCCGGGAAGTCGACGTCGAACCAGGCCACGGACGGCCCCGGGTCGATGCGCCACACCCGGGTGTCCAGGCCGCAGGCCAGGTGCACGACGGTGGCCGACTCGTGCTCGGCGAGGAACTCCCGGGTCCAGTCGTCGAAGTGCTTGGACCGGGCGGCGGCGTTGGGCGCGACCCGCTCGTTCATCGCCTTCATGCCGGCGAAGTCGTAGTCGATGCGGGACACCGCCTGCACGGCCGCCTGGTCGTGCAGGATGGACGGCGTCATGCCGGCGTCGATCGCCTTGCCGTACAGCGTGACCAGCGAGGTCTCCATCGCCCGGTCCAGTGTGACCTTCACCTGTGTCATGGCAACTCCGCACGTAGTTCCGAGAGCCAGTCCTCATAGAGCCCGCTGATCTCCCCGGCGGCGGCCGAGGGATCGGGTGGTTCCGCCGGCTCGAACGCCCGGCGCACGGTCAGCGCCAGCGCGTCGGCCTGGGCCTCGACGTCGAACTCGGGCGTCAGTGGACCCAGCACGAACGAGCCGGTGACGGCGGCCGCCAGGCGGTGGGCCAGCAGCGGGTCGGGCGTGTCGAGCAGCAGGCCGTGCTTGTGCAGCACGGCCAGGTACCGGTCGGTGGTTTCCCGCTTGCCGCCGGCGAACAGCATGCCGCTGCGGCTCTGGGCGGCCAGTTCGCCGAGCAGCGCGATGTCGGTGGTGACCCAGGCCCGGGACAGCGGCCGGGCCATGACCGCCACGAACACCCAGCGCATCGACCGGTGCGGCAGCACCTCGGCCGGGTCGGCCCGGATGGCGGCCAGCTGGTCGGCGACCAGGCGGGCCGCGTCGCGGGTCAGGACGGCGCCGAACAGCTCCAGTTTGCTGGGCCAATAGAGGTAAACCGTGCCCTTGCCGACGCCGGCGCGGCGGGCCACCTCGTCCACGGTTATCCGCCGATACCCGTAGCTGACCAGCAGTTCCTCGGCCGCGTCGAGGATGCGAGCCGCCTTCACGCGAACCTCCTGACCAACTGACCAGATTCGTTTCCTGGTCAGTGTAGCAGGATCGGGGCATGACCGAGAACGGCGTGAAGATGGGCCTGCGTGATCACCTGCTGCTGCACTTCGGCCAGCACGCCAAGCTCCGCGACGCCGAATATCCGCTGGTCATCGAGCGTGGCGAGGGTGTGCACGTGATCGATGTGGACGGCCGCCGCTACCTGGACGCGCTGTCCTGCCTGTTCTGCGCCCAGCTCGGCTACTCGTACGGGGCGGAGTTCGCCGAGGCGGCGACGGCCCAGCTGACCAGGCTGCCGTTCAACACCAACTGGAACACCGCCCACCCGCCGGCCATCGAGCTGGCCGAGCGCCTGGCCGACCTCGCGCCGCGGGGCATCAACCGCGTGTTCTTCACCTCCGGCGGCTCCGAGTCGGTCGAGTCGGCGTGGAAGATCGCCCGCCAGTACCACGTGGCCAACGGCCAGCCGGAACGTGTGAAAGCGGTTGCCCGCCGGACCGCCTACCACGGCCAGACCCTGGGCGCCCTGGCCCTGACCGGGATTCCCGCGCTCAAGGAGCCGTTCGGCCGGCCGGCGATCGACGTGGTCCGGGTGCCCAACACCGGCGAGGGCGACCTCGCGTTCCTGCTCAAGGAGACCGAGGACGCGATCATCGCCGCCGACCCGTCGACGGTCGGCATGCTGATCGCCGAGCCGGTGCAGAACGCCGGCGGCTGCTTCACCCCGCCGGCCGGCTATTGGACCGGGCTGCGGCAACTGGCCGACCGCTACGGCTTCCTGCTGGTCGCCGACGAGGTGATCACCGGCTTCGGCCGCATCGGCGACTACTTCGCCGTGCCCGAGGTCGTGCCCGACATGATCACCGTCGCCAAGGGGCTGACCTCGGCCTACGCCCCGATGGGCGCGGTCCTGGTCAGCGACCGCGTGGCCGAGCCGTACTACCGTCCCGGCCAGTCGCTCTCGCACGGCCTCACCTTCGGCGGCCACCCGCTGGCCGCCGCGATCGCCCTGCGCAACCTGGACATCTTCGAGCGCGACAAGATCCTCGACGGGGTCCGCGAGCTGACGCCGCACCTGCGTGGTCGCATGCAGGAGCTGGCGGCGCTGCCCGGGGTGGTGGAAGTCCGCGGCGACGGCTTCTTCTACGCCGCTGAGCTGGAGGTCGACGACCTGGCCCCGATCACCGCGGCCATCCTCCGCGCGGGCCTGATCGCCCGCACGGACAGCCGGGGCAAGCCGGTGGTGCAGATCGCGCCGCCGCTGGTGTGCGAGCGGGAGCACCTGGACGAGATCGTCGACAAGGTCGGCGGCGTTCTGGGTGAATATCTACAGAAACATTGACGGATCGCGGTAGTGTTGTAGAAGATGGAGGCCCAACGAGGGAGGCGACACAGTGCAGGTGTCCTTCGACGCGCACCCGGACAGCTACCGGCACTGGTCCATGCGGGTCGAGGGCGAGCTGGCCTGGCTGGTGCTGGACGTGGACGAGACCGCCGGCATCGTGCCCGGCTACGAGCTCAAGCTGAACTCCTACGACCTCGGCGTGGACATCGAGCTCTACGACGCCACCCAGCGGCTGCGCTTCGAGCACCCGGGCGTCCGCACGGTGATCGTGACCTCGGGCAAGGACCGGGTGTTCTGCGCCGGCGCCAACATCCGCATGCTGGCCGCGTCCAGCCACGAGTGGAAGGTGAACTTCTGCAAGTTCACCAACGAGACCCGCAACGGCATGGAGGACGCCACCGAGCACTCCGGCCAGACCTACCTGGCCGCCGTGAACGGATCCTGCGCCGGCGGCGGCTACGAGCTGGCGCTGGCCTGCGACCACATCGTGCTGGTGGACGACAACTCCTCGGCGGTGTCGCTGCCCGAGGTGCCGCTGCTGGGCGTGCTGCCCGGCACCGGCGGCCTGACCCGGCTGGTGGACAAGCGTCGGGTGCGCAAGGACCGGGCCGACGTGTTCGCCACCCGCAGCGACGGCATGCGCGGCAAGGCGGCCGTCCAATGGGGGCTGGTCGACGAAGTCGTGCCGCCGCGCCGCTTCGACGAGGTGGTCCGGGAACGGGCGCTGGAGGCGGCAGGGCACTCCATCCGGCCGCGAGAC
>Ga0307511_10005071_pt1 | contig 13434 bp, 9 predicted proteins | sample 13_EM_MG_FD_200266 | JGI IMG/M metagenome (GOLD analysis project Ga0307511, IMG submission 200266) | Populus trichocarpa ectomycorrhiza microbial communities from riparian zone in the Pacific Northwest, United States - 13_EM | ecosystem: Host-associated > Plants > Roots > Unclassified | place...
TGTGTGCGAGAGACGGGGGTGGGGTGGGGGGATGTTGAGTTAGGAAGCACCCAATGGAATGAATGCTAAAGGGGTTGGAACTCACAATCTGCAAATCTGAGAACAGGAGCTACAATGACAAAAAGGCGTCCTTCCTTGGAGCTGCCAAATCTCAAATCGATTTCTGTGCCACCAAGATCTGCTATTGATACTGGAACCTGTTAGTAAACAAGCTGATTCAGTGAAAGCATACAAACTAAAAACAATAATTTTAACCAGTTGAAAGACTTAAATTTGAAGTAAGAAATCTGGCGTTCAGTTCTTCAGAGTAGAAAGTCACCTCTTCCCAACCTTGAGGCACAGAAAAAAGATAAGGGATGATTGGACTCCATCCAACACCATGCCCCCCAGACTTGTCATCTGGCCTGCGGTATGTCCTCCAACCTGTCTGAGCATGTTTTGCATAACGAAATTTACCATTCACACACAATCAAGAAAGGATGGAAGAAATGCAGCTCAAAGGAGTTTTGTTAATTTAGCATTCTTTGTATGGCTTCATGCTACTTGTGGTTACCCGAGATGCTAAATTTGAATTTGGGACTGCAGGTTATATTACATATGCTCAATTCAATTAACCTTATTACCAACTGTTGCATATTGTTATTTACATGGAAAGAGAGTGAGAGAAAGACATCTAGAACTCAAATGGCCATGCGGAAGCAGAACTGAGAAAACCGACCTTGGTCATCAGGTTCAGATAAGCCAGGTATTCTTCCTGCTAAAAGGCCTTGTTTCACAACTGCCAGCCCTTCTCCTGCAGATCCCAAAACTGAAGTTGAAACCAAAGAAACCCCAGAAACCAAAACTGACCTTCTCTTCAAAAACCCGGCGGATTTCTCATTTTCTCCATCAAGAAAGCCATTCTTTCTGGATTCTGCTGTTATTTTAGCTCTTGATGGGAAGCTTTCTTGTGAATGACTGAGCAAATGGTTGTCAGGAACTATTTGTTGGTGATGATATCTCCATTGAATACCACAGCTGGTGAGTAAGGTGGTTCCCATCTTCTCTACTCCTTAAAAAATGGTAGAGAAATGAGGATATCGATTTGTACTCTCTCCGGAAGATTAAAAGTTGTGCTCCAATGATTTATTCCGTGCCTAGTTGCTGATGGGATGAAGAAATTAAATTAAATAAAGTGCCTATTTGTGGACGTGGTTCAATACCTGTACACATTTCGGATTCTTTCTGATAAAAAAATCAGCACTTCTAGCCTCACACGTGGCATATCCATATGTTCACTTTTGGACTGTAACCCAAAAATAAGAATATTTCGCTCATTGAGATGGTAAATTTACAGCCTCAAAAACACCCGAGTATTTTTAAAAGAAAACCCATTCCTTGGAGAAGTTTCAGTACTAAGAAATCACCGTGAACCTGAACACAGTAAGAGAACCATTGTGACCTGCAGCTTGGGAATTTAGGACGGTGACCGGAGCCGTTTGTTTATATAAACCGTACAAGGCCAAATCCCTGACAGAGAAACCGTGGAATTTATTGCGCCCAGACGTAAACCTAATTTCAGGTTGAATTACAGTTTAGTCGTGTACACCTTCAATGTTATAGCCAAATGCCAGATTTCATAAACATATGATGGGAGATGGAACAGGATGCATAGACTTCGTAAGAAAAATCCACCAACGTATCATTTCAACAAAAACACAGTCGTCTATGCTATCATCAACAATTTCTCTTCAAGTCTATGCACTGTCTATAATGCCTATACATAAATTTCATATTTAATAAAAAAAAATAAAAGAAAAAAAAAGAGAGAGTATCAGGGAAAAATGTTCTACTGGGCGTGAATTAGTGGGCACTTGGCAAAATGAAAGCAAAAGAAAATGGCCAAAATCAAAGAATCAGGGATGTAAAGGAACTACAAGCATTTCAGTAATCATCAGGGCAAAGGCATGGGAGGAACCCAGCTTGAGAACTCAACCAAGCGTCTATCAACAATCGTTCTATTGTGCAGCCAGAATGTCTCAGCTGATTGGTGGAATTGCCGTACTTTTCTCTGAAGTTCCCACATTATTCCTTGCATTGCAGAACAGGACTCAAATTCTGGAGCATATACCCACAAGCATCTTATTTGTCTACCAGCAGCTATCATCTGCTCTATGTTTTCATCTGAAACACAAACTCGAAGTTAGATTGTACGACCGAGAAAAACATCCAGGAGATCAAGGAAGCAAGCACATTGAATTTGACCTGGAATTGATTCTAAATACTCCAAAAGTTCAAGCCCTATTCGAGTAGATGGCCATTTGATTGATATCTGGGTGTAGTCAATCACATTTTGGAAAGGAAATTCTGCTTGATCTGATAATATAACCGGGACACACTCCTGTTTAGCAAAAACATAAAATCACTTCAACTGGGCTCCATGTGTGTTTGTGCGCGGGGAGAGAGAGAGGGAGAGGGAGTGGGAGAGAGACCACAAAAAAAGACTCATAAAACCGAAGTGTCCAAGAAGACTCTCCACGTGGAGCAAGGCAGAACTTGGCATTGCGCAGGTGTTGAAAGTACTCCATCCTCCCAAATTTGCCAGGGCCGCTGAACTTCAACTCTGGAGATTCCAACTGTTTATGATGTCATTATGTATATGCTATATCACTGGTAAACAAATCTGAGCACTAACAGCACTCATCATCTCATGAAACAAAGTTACAGGGTTGAGTATGCGAAGCAGATTGCACTGACAAGCCACAAACACTCATAAAGACTCTGTTCCTTTTCCTAAGGACATGCATAAGAACAACATGCAAGTGTCTCCAATTCAGTCACAAACCTAAAGTAACTGCCAAAAGAAATATAAAGACTGGACTCAGCTTGAAAGTGCAAAATTATGCAATGAAATGAGCACGAGAAAAGGCTAATATTATGTCTATGTCTGGAATAAGCATCCCTCCCTATAGACATCCAAACCAAAAGCATGACTGTTCCTACTATGACCATTCTAACAGATACACAAAACATGCTCTACATATGACCAATCAGCCCAGAATGGTCAGTTTCAAAAGCAAAAAAGATTGATACTGAACCATATGAATATTTCAGAATTTGTTCTCCAAATCCATACAGAAACCAAAACTAAATCAACAACAAAAAATCCTAGACGTCCTTCTACGCATGGAGACAACCTCATTTGGGTAATCAAGAATTCACAGAAGACAACATACCTAGTCTAGTTATAAAAAAGAAAAAGAAAACATACCTTATCTGGATACTGCTTCGCAAGCTCTATTAACTTCAGGCGACCAACTTTCCCTTGTGCACGGCCTAAATAATTCGCCAAATACTTCCTCTTTGATAAAGGTAGGGGTTGAACCATTGCTATCCTTCTTTTAGTCATCCCATCTTCAACATTCCCAGGAATGATAATATCTTTCCATGTATTAAAAGCACTCGTATCTTTCTTATCAGTCCTGTCCGCCTACAATAACACACAGCCCAACATTCTTTACACCATAAGCTTCAGACCAAAATAAAAATATCACCAACTAAAACAAGTAAATGCAGTATGTCAAGAAGTACAAATGGTACCTCAGTAGTAAGAATTATGGAACGATTAATATACGTCGCCCAGGATCTAAATAAATGAGCTCCAGCACCACTGCAATCGTGTAAAAGTATACGCATGAATCAAAAAGCATATGTGATAAGCATTTTAACGAATCTTGAAACGAATTCAAGTTGAAACCAGATAATTATTATACCTAGGAAAGACAAAAATGTGATCACGGCCTCCTGATCGTCTAAAATACGGCATTTGACTTAATACCTGAGAAATTAACATTAACAAACACATTCAAATTACTTTTTTTTAAAAAAAAAAAGTAGCTGCTTCAGTCCGAATCAAATAAGTGAAAAGATTGACACTTTAAAAAAAAAATTACCTTGACATAAGTGTGGTTTATCTCTTTATCATTTAGACCACCCATCATCCGTACACATTTAACATAGGCAGGCACAAAGAATAAATCAGCTTCCTCCTTCTTTCTCGTTCTAAATCTCGATTCTAACAACAGCCCGTGTATCTTAACCTGTCCAGAAAATCAGAAACGGCAAGAGAAATAATAAGAGATAGCCCTTGGTTTTTGAGTGAAATTACCTGAGTGCCCCACTGGCCTTTAAGACAAGCATCAGCTGAGATTTTTCCGTCCCTGCCTCGCAAGAGTTCTTTCAATCCGTCAATTTCGTCTTCCTCGTAGACGTAGATCTTGAGGGAGAGGTGGGACCCGTAGCCTCGCTGAGGCCAGGAGAGGGATCCACCGTCGGATACGTGAACGACATTTGGTGATGAATGGTCGTTATTCAAGGAGGAGGGAGGGCAAGTAGTGAAGGCTTGATCAAAGAGGCGAGTGAGGAAGAAGGTGGTGGCGATTAAGAGGAGAGCGCCAATCTGGTGTGTGCGGGTGCATGGTGGTGAAGTGTGGTTGTGAGGAGAGAAGATTCTGGCGGGTTTGTTGTTTGGGCTTCCCATTTTTTGTTTTCTGTGTTTTGTGAAGTGGAGTTGGGATCTTCGGTGTAGCGAGTGACGATAAAGAGGAGGAAAGAAAATTGAAGAAGGAGAGAAACGAAGTCGTTTTGGTTCGATGCATTAATGCCCCCACTGTCAAAGCTTTTTCTATGGTTATATAATATTTATAGCTCAATTTAAATTCATTAAAAAAAAAGTAACAGAAAGGCAAACCTCCCACCTTCCGACTGTGTATTAGTACATGATTTGATCTTATTCTCATTCGTACTGAAATTTAAAATGAAGATGGATAGGATAATGAGTTAATTTTTTAGTTTAATTGATTTAATTTATTTTTTTTAGTTAAGATGTTTGATAACTTTACATGAAAAAAACTTAGATATATTATCTGGTAAGCCTAGATGACTCATAATTAGTATCTGTAAAATATTTTATTTGATGGATATGGAGATTTTTAATGTTTAAGTCAATAACTTTGTAGATAGAAGAAATACATTAATATTTTAAAGAGATAGAGTCTGAAAATATACTGAAAGTATTAAGAATGACCTTAAATTTAAATAATTTATGATGTATTTATAACTCATGAGTTTTGTCATTTTATTGAGGAAAATGAGTTAAAGTATAATATTTTTTTATAATATTTTGAATTGTATGATATTATTTTATTTTTTTATTTTTTAGGTATTTTAGTTATTTTACTGTTCACTAAATAGACAATAATGGTATCCAGTAAAAAAAATTCAAATAATTCTTGTGTCCAATTTGAATGTACTAAAATGTAAAGTATAGGGCAAAAAAAAAAGTGAAGAACTATATAAAAAAAAAATTAGGTCAGGAGCAAGCATGGGATTGTGCGTCTGGCTTGTTCCCTTAAAGCATAGCCCCGTAGTTTTTATGTACAAAAAAGAGCTTGATGATATATGTTAAAAATCTATGATTTTATAAAAATGAAAAAAAAAACCTTAGGAATTTCAACGATACCTGATAAAAAAATCAAATTAATTTTAGTTAATATATTTATTCAAATTAATTTTAGTCAATTTATTTAAATGGACTAAATTGTAAATGTAAGGTAAAAAACAATAAGGGAAAAACTTTAATTTTTTTAAAAAAATTGATTACGCCAGTGTGCTTACCCCATACCTAAAAGTTCTGATCCAAGTGCCAAACCTCTATGTATAAAAGAAAAATAGTGTAGATAATGTGTCGTGGACTAGCCTAGTTTCCATTGTTTAGAGGATTGTTGGGAAGTTGGGTCTTGAGTTTTTTTTGTTTGAAAAATCAAATTTCAACATGTTTCTAATCTAAAACATGTAGAAAACACTTTAGACACCTTGATAAATCTATTTATGATTTTAGATAACTAAAAAATTAGTTTCAAATCTCAAAATCAATCTGAAAAAAAAAACTCTATAAGCTATCTACCATCTCAAGCAATGGGAAAAACAAAGAACATATAGGTAAAACTTCCTTCGTCGAATGAAACTTATTGACACCAAAATTAAATTTTTTTCGTAGTTAGAATCAATATCAACTAAGACTTTCTCATTCTTCCACTAGAATTCAACTACTCTCTCTCCTCTATCAAACCATATGAATTATTTTTTTCATTTCAATGGTGGATTCCAAACAAATCTTACCAGGACAATTGCCAAGATTTTTATTTTTTTGAGAAAAATGATGAGAGAAAAAAATACTTATAGGAAAAATAATTTTTACACCTAAAATTAATTTGAAATCAACGTCATTAAAAGTTAAAACATTTAGTCAACAACTTTATTGTCTAACGATGACTCTACTAAAACTACTGGGTTTCTCAAAACACATGTATGTAGCAAAAATGGTAAAAAAAAATTTCAGAGTCCCAAGGATTTCGTTTGACAAATCTAGAGTTATTTATGGTTTATATGAACATTATCTGAAGATCATATGTTTTTTTTTTTTGCTCTGAATAATTACTTCAAAGCTAAATTGTCGCAAACCACAAGTTGTCAAGATATCCGATCTCTAACAATAATTCACACGAACTACCTATTAAAAATATCCTAAATACTTTATGGATAAAAGAGTTGTTATATTTTTTAATGCTAACTCATTTTCTTTTATATTTTTCATGTGATTTGTAACTTAAGTAGTTTTTGTATTACTTCTTTTAAAGTTTAGGTTCGAGTAAAATGGAAAAGATAGTTTTTTTTTTATCTGTAAAAGGAAGATAACTTATCTTAAAGTTCAAGACGATTTATATAGCTTTGAATCCACGTAGATGTTTCTATACAAGGGAACCTACGGTGACAATAGACCACCGCAAAAACACCTTAGTTTTGGGTTCTGGGGGTTGTTTACTAATGATGACAATAACCAGAGTGATCCTCAGGGAACCTGTGACAAGAAGGCATGCCCTCATTTAATGCACGTGTGTTTTGTCGTCGTGGTCGATGACTAGGTCTGACTAGTCGGTCCATGGAATCTTGTAAACCTCTTATTCAAAGGTGTTGTCATGTTAGGTCCTATGCATATCTCAAGTTCAGTTTAATAGTGGACTGGACTTATCGAGCTATTAGGGCTTCTAGAAGCCCATATTAATAGCCCATACGGATTTTATTTGAGCCTTCAATATCCATATAAGCGTTACAGCCCAATTGAAGACCCGCGGAATGAAACCGGCAAGGCAGAGAAGTGTACAGGTGGACGATACATCAGATACTGAGATTTGGTTGGTGGGGGCGGCAAAGACAATCAGGAAGATTGTGGGGCCGACAGCACGCCACACGTCGTTTCGCTATCATGTCTAAAACCGAACAAAGAGGAAAAGGAGGGCTTGAATTTGCTGGATTATTTACAGGGGTGGCATTCATTTCACAGTTTCCCATGCCCCCTGTCCCATCAGATTCCTCTTTTCAATTCGCACGCTCCAGCACGTATGGAATTACCATTAATATCTACCTAGTAGAGATTATAATGTACGATAATGACGCGCTAATTAAGTCAAGGATAGTCATCATCACTCTTGTGGTAGTAGTTACCGTCAATAGTTGATAGCAATCATATCCATCGTTAAGTGCTGTGAACAACGGATCCTATGCGGCGAAAATTCAACTCTCTCTTTTCCCCGGAGTGTGTTTTATAACATGACAGTAGTTATTTTTTATAAATTTTTATTTTTAAATAATATAATTTTTAATTTTTAATATTATTTGATTTATAGTTAAGTGCACAGTGGCACGTGTAATTTTGTTCTCTGGATGATTTTGGTCTATCTTTACACATTAGAGAAGCAAGTGTTTCGGTAATCTTTTTGAAGACTGGAAGTTTTAACTCGGTTCCTCTCTGTTTTTAATCAAAATCAAAATAACTTATTATGAGATCCACTAATTTTTTAAGCAAAAAAATATATTAATATTTTTAAAAAATATAACAATTAATTATAAAGCATTTAGCTTTTATTTTACACTCGCGAGAATATCCATTATATAGCGTGACAAGATCTTTTGGTAGGGGGTTCTCGCATGGGTGTTTGCGGTGATTATTGTTGCTTCTGTAGTAAAGAACCAGTTAGTAATTCAACTTCACATGTCATCAATTCACTAATAATTTGAAAAGGAAGGGAGCTTTTATGAGAATTGAATGATGACCCAACAAACAAAGCTTTTCACCGCCCCCACATAGGAAGACGTATGTTTATCTAGGAGTTTTATGGTGGTTATTTTTTAATTTTTTAAAAATTATTTTTAATATCACCGCATTATAATATTTAAAAATATAAAAATATTAATTTAAAATAAATAAAAAAATTAATTTTTTTTTTAAATTCTTTTAAAAGAAAAAAACAAATAGGGTTGAACTCAAGCACTGCTATACATACGTGTATAAACCCATCACAACACACCTTTGTGCGATCATTGGGATTAGATTTTGGGGATTTCTTTCTAGATCCTGCTCTGCTTGATGCGAGAAAAAGGATAGTTCTTGGCTTCCAGGAAGCTCGAGGAGATTCAGGCCACTGTTCTTAATTTGATGGTATCGACGAGTGATAACTGAGGAAATTAAAGGCCAGTTATCCAGATGGATGGTTCTGCGAGGCTTGTGTATATGATCAATATCTTCGAGTCAAGGAACATGTTTATTTTTAATCCCATGCTGAAGAAGGGGTGGAAATTATCAGGAATAATCAGATGTAATGTTCTTCTTCTGTAAGGAACAATTTAGCAAGTCCTCGCTCGATGCAAAATAAAAATAAGGGTTTCCCGATTTCTGAGTGACAGAATGATCGCTTCTCAACAGACTGTTTTTCTGCTGTAATGCATGCGTGATGATTCATCATAGCACAAACCGCCCAATCGTGTGATCCAGATTGATGTATCACCATGTATTCTGGCTTGCTGGGTGATAATTACTGACAATACAGTACCATAAAGATGATTATTGCTAGTAAAGCTGTCTCTCCTTTTAACCCTGTTTGACTTTCTTTTTCCTTTTCCAATCCAAACCGGTTTTTTTCCTATCAAATTCCTATATGACTTTTTGACAAAGGTCCGAAGGCTGCGATTGCAGTATTCTGACAAAGGTATATCATACCATGTTAATTATAATGAATGAGAGAGAGAGAGAGAGAGAGAGTAAAAATTACTAAAACAAGTAGAAGAATAAACAATTTTATCATCAAAGAATAATAAATGCTATCTGATTATATATAAAATCTAGTTAAATTTTTAGAATGAATGAAGCTCAATAATGCTAATAAAAAAAATAAAGATTGTGAAATAGAAGTAAAAGAACTGATTAAGAACAAAATAGTTATTTGCCATTAAATAATAAAACAAAATAGCTCTCCTTTTTTTTTTACATGCTGCCAACTGAGCAGAAGTAGAATGAGAAAAGAAAAAAAAGAAAGAGAGGAAGAGAGAAAAGTAGGGAAAAAACATAAAAACAAAAGAAAAAATAAGAAAAATGAGAGAATAATTTTGTAAACTTACGAAGTTCAACTTATAAAATACTAATCTAATGAAGAATCAAGTGAAAGAAGGAAGAACTGACAGAGAAAATTTGGCTAATCTTGGGAGAAAAAAGAAATTAGAATAAAGTCAATTGGTAAGCATACAAAGTTTGGATTTAATGTTTGATTTAGATATTTTTAAGCTTACTTTATTAAATTAGAAAGTCAATTGGTGAGATTTGTGGCTAGAGAGTGAGAGAGAGATGTGTGATATCATGGTATTTTGAGAGCGTTTCGCGATGAGGAGAGAAAGAGAAAAAGAAAATAAAAAGATAAAAGGGGGAAAAAAAATGCTTTTGTGTATTAATTTTGAATAAAGTCGTAAATGCATATGTGACTCATGTGTTGTATATGACAATTACAAAATAAGAGTCGCATATGGTATCCCGCGACTCGTATGTTTTAATTTTCATTCGTGACTCGTGAATCTGTGCTGTATCCCATATATTTTCTCCACTATGTTACTTTTTTTTTTTGGTAAACGTGTTGAAAAATACTTTGAATTATATATTCTGGTTATTTTTATAATACATTTTAAATGTCTTCGAGAACACATTTCAAAATATTTTGAGCTAAAGATTTCATGTTCATTAAAAAAAAACCTTGAAAGCACTTTTATAAAAACACAAAAAATCATTACCAAATACATACAACACACATATTTAATGGTGTTATTAACAAAAACTAAAAAAGTTGAAGGTTGGTTTTATTGCTCATATACATAATAAAACATGTTAATTTATTTTTGCAATTGTTTAGTTATAAGTTTTGTTTTATAGTTCAATGATTAATGCGTTAAAGTAATGCGATGTCGGTGATATATTTTTTCTCAACTAAAAAATGTTAATATATTATTTCAAGCGTTTTAGAATAAAATGATGCCTTAACTTAATTGGTTGAAGCACGCAGGCCACCTACAAGATTACAAGCCCGAGATGCGTGTTATTTGATTGCTTTTTATTTTTAAAAAATTATTATTTAATACTGGGTTAATAATAAATTAATTTTTATATTTTCTATTATAAAATAAAATAAAAAATTAATTCGATTAAATAAAGTTCATAACCTGACAACGTTACTAAATATAAATAAAAAAGTTGAATAGATATTTTTTAAGTTTAAACAATTGTTGACAATGCCAAAAGATCTTTAACAACGTACACGTGTTTTCTTTATGTTTTTAAAAAATTATATCAAACCCACACCGAAAGCACGGGGATAAAGTAGTTGAATCTAATTTAAATCAATAAAATAATTAGACACATTCGCAATCTTTCCTCATAACTAATTTGCGTCGGAGTAGCAAAAGAAATACCTGGAGACAGCAATCCGGCTCTTCCCGTCAAAATGGTCTTCATATTTGCCACATGGAAAGACAGAAACACCACGTAGCAAAGTCAATCATTGAGCTTACCAACCATAATTCCCGCTAATTACAGTACCGTACCAAGTTAATTAGCAAATCTTTTATGGGCAATTCTGTCCATGAGTTTCCTATATAAACGCCCAGGCATGGTCACATAGGCAAACCCCAACAAACCCAAGCTGAGAGATCAGTGCTTGGTGCTAACAAGAGATGATAACTGCCGGCGATTTCTACAAGGTCATGTGTGCGATGGTGCCTCTGTATTTTGCAATGCTGGTTGCGTATGGGTCAGTTAAACGGTACAAGATATTCACACCGGAGCAGTGCTCAGGGATCAACAGATTTGTTGCTGTTTTTGCAGTCCCGGTGCTATCTTTCCACTTCATAGCTCAAAATAATCCATACCAGATGGACACCAGGTTCATGATGGCCGATACCCTTTCGAAAGTCTTGGTCCTTGTTCTGCTGTCAATATGGGTTATTTTCTTCAATGGAGGATTGGATTGGCTCATCACTCTCTTCTCAATTGCTACTTTGCCTAACACACTTGTCATGGGCATTCCTTTGCTCAAGGCCATGTATGGAGATTTCACCCAGAGCCTCATGGTGCAAGTGGTTGTTCTCCAATGTATAATATGGTATTGTGAACACATTCTAGTTCCGATTTTCCTCTCTCTCTTCTTGTTAAAAAAAATCCTTTCCCCTCACAAGTCTTTGTGGGATGGTTGATTTTTCTTTGTTGGTAATTCATCTCCACCCTCACAAATCGTCATGTGGTTTCCACTCATTTACATCTCTTTTCGTAGGAAAACTGTAGCTGAAAAGTTCGTAAACACGAAAGATAAAGCATCGGTGCCTCCTCACAAAAAGTTTATTCTATTACTTACCTCAAAAAGCATTCAAAGTAACGAACTACATTTCACATGTCTCAAAAATTTTGAAAAAGAGAGTTGAAAATTATTAACCACCCAAATATAGTACTGCGACATTATCTTTTCCCTTTGAAGTCCACGATACTTGTCTAATGGTAAAAGTGAAGAATCAGCCAGAATTGGAATTTCAAGAGTCCATCACTAACAGAAAATACATGTACTTATGTACGTATATGGTCATAGTCATCGAAAAATTTACAACATTAGTATAGGATTACATAGACACAAACATTTTGAAATGGTAATTAATTTTGAAGATAACTTGGGGTTTGCAGGTACACGCTTTTGCTCTTCCTCTTTGAATACAGGGCTGCAACCCTCCTGATCAAAACCCAATTCCCTGGCCCCAAAGCAGCCTCCATTTCCAAAATCGAACTCGACAATGATGTCATCTCCCTCGACGGCAGGGATCCACTTCGCACAGAATCTGAAACAGACGGAAACGGACGCCTTCGCGTCCGCATCAGACGGTCCACGTCATCGGCTCCCGACTCTGCTCTATCATCTTCCATATGCCTTACTCCTAGACCCTCAAACCTCTCCAACGCTGAAGTTTTCTCGGTCAGCACTCCTGCCCCACTGCAAGAATACCATGGTTATAATGGTCGTTTCAGTCATGGACCCAACAATGAGATAATGCTTTGTAATGGTGACTTGGGATTTGGATATCATCGGTCTGGAACGAGTCCGAGGTTGTCAGGATACGCGTCGTCAGATGCTTACTCACTTCAACCCACGCCACGGACTTCCAATTTTAATGAATGGGACTTGACTAATGCAACCAACACACCTTTCTGGGCCCGATCTCCAGTCGCCGGTAAAATATCCCGGCATCCATCTCCGGCGGTTCCTGAGCTCAGGCTAGTATGGGGTGAGTCACCGGTAATGTGTCCAAATGGCGGCGGCAAAGAGATTGCAGGTTTGGCTATTAAACTCCCTCTCTCTCAGCTTTCGTGAACGATGTCGTTTGAGTGTTGTGTAAATACTGACTCGAAATTAATTAAATTAAACGAAACTTACTGGATAATTTCAATTAAAAAATAAAAAAGAAATCAGTTCGGTTTTTATTTTAGAATTTAAAAATAAAAAACCAAAATTAATCAAATCAAATAAAAAAATATATTACAAATTAAATGTTCATTAAAAATATGTGTGTTTACATATTATCTCTCATATGAATAATTCATTTAATTATTTTATTTGTTTTAGATATACAAGACAGGCACAGCGATTTATCCAACCCACAACACTTTTAATTTAACAATACTTTCAATTGAGATGATTCACAAGATTTTTACTTTAGATAATTGTCTAAGATTTGATATATTGTCTTGGTTCAGTTAATTACTAAATCTAAATATTTTGAATGTGATATTTTTTCATGTTCATGTTTTCTTGGGTATAGCTGAAAGGCTGAACCCAAAAATTTAAATCTAGTAAATCACCAGGCTCAAATTTCTTTGAGTTTAGCTGATGACTAAACCCAATCATATTAGATTAGGTATCTTGTCAGGTCATGCTTTCTTGGGTTTAACTAACAATTATACTTGACATCTCACTAAACCTATATTTCTTTGGATTCAATCATTAACTGAATTTAAATATATTGGTCTTGCATATTATC
>Ga0307511_10005072_pt1 | contig 13433 bp, 7 predicted proteins | sample 13_EM_MG_FD_200266 | JGI IMG/M metagenome (GOLD analysis project Ga0307511, IMG submission 200266) | Populus trichocarpa ectomycorrhiza microbial communities from riparian zone in the Pacific Northwest, United States - 13_EM | ecosystem: Host-associated > Plants > Roots > Unclassified | place...
GTGGAATTAGCAGAAGGAAGTATAATACACTATCGTGAATCCTTTACCCCGGACAAAAGAGATATCTATTTAACCGGCAGCGCCTTATTTAAAGTGGGAAAAGATGCGGCAAGACCTTTCACGGTATATGCGGGGGACCTGCATATCACAGCCTTAGGCACCGTATTTAAGGTGGTGGCTTCAGGAGACGAAAACAAAAAAACAGAAGTGCATCTGCTAAGCGGAAAAGTGGTTGTCAGGCCGGACAGCCTGCTGGCGAAAAGAGGGATAAAAGAGACCTACCTGGATCCGGGACAACGATTACTGCTGGACAAACAAAAATTCACGATAGCGATCTCCCGGCCTGCAGGGAACAATAACCTTGATCCCCAAAAGCTCGCTGTCCCGGCACTTAAGAAAATATTTACATTTGATAATGAACCGCTTGCAGACATTTTCGCAGCGCTGGGCGCCAGTTATAAGATCAGGTTCGTATACAGGCAGGCAACCCTGAAAGACATGACTTTCACGGGCAAATTCAACAATCAAAAAGAAAGCCTGGAAAATTTCCTTGGCACTATTGCAATCCTTAATAATCTTACCATTAAGAAAGGAAAGAATAGGTTCTATATAAATCAGTAATTCACTTAAAAATTTACCGCGAGAGAGCTCCACCCGAAAAGGCATCCCTGAAGATGCAGTGGAAATCTATTGCCCCAAACTAAAACAACATGAAGGCAAAAATCAGGCAATTAAAAAGGTTCAGGACAGCCATCTGGCTACTGCTCTTAATGCAGCCAGGCATCAGCTCTTTACGGGCGCAGACCCCCAAACCTGTCGCCATAGGAATCGTGCGAAATGACGACGGGGAGGCATTGAACAGCGCTGACGTGATTGTCGAAGATGGCACTAAGAGCACCATCGCCTCCACAGCCACCAATGAAAAAGGTATTTTCCAATTCGCTAAATTACCCTTCGGAGGTCCTTACCGCTTTATCATCAGCCATGTAGGGTATACTTCCGATACCCTCGGCGGTTACAGGATCAATGAGAACAGCAAGCTTTCTTTATCGGTCACCCTGCGGCCAAAGAACCAGGTACTCGGCCAGGTGGTAGTAACGGCGCTGGGTATCGTCCAGCGAAAAGTATCGCTGGGTTATGCCACCCAGGAAGTAAAAGGGGCCGTCTTAAATGAGGCCAGGGACAACAACTTCGTTAATTCCCTATCAGGCCGGGTAGCAGGGGTCAACATCATTTCCGGCGCAGGTGTCGGCAGTAGCGCCCGCATCACCATCCGCGGAGAGTCTTCCCTGAATTATTTTAAGAACCAGCCGCTCGTCATCATAGATGGTATACCGGTAGCCAATGACCCCGTTCAGAACCCCGGGCCGGCCGACTATGGCAACACCATCGGGGAACTGAATCCAGCCGACATCGAATCGGTCAACGTCCTGAAAGGCGCAGCAGCTTCTTCTCTCTACGGATCAAGAGCAGCCAATGGCGCCCTGGTAATTACCACAAAATCCGGCAAAGGAAAAAAAGGCATGGGGGTCAGCTTCACCAGCGGTTATACATGGGAAAAACCCCTCAGACTTCCTAAGTTCCAGAACTCCTTCGGCGGCGGCACCAATGGCCAATACCTGGGCTCTAATTTCGGCTACAGCAACAATGGCCTATACCCCAATGGCATTAATGAAGACTGGGACGAAAGCTGGGGCCCCGCCTTCAACGGACAACTGATCCCCCAATTCGATTCACCTACCAAAAATGGCTTTCGCGGCGGCGATGTCAACCTGCCTAACAGAGGGGATATCATTCCCACCCCCTGGATCGCCCATCCGGACAATATGAAGGACTTTTTTGTTACAGGCCACACCCGCTATAATTCCGTGGCGCTCTCGGGCAGTAATGATGTAGCCAATTATCGCTTCTCTTACACCAATAACGAAGAGCTCGGAATTGTGCCCAACAACAACCTGACGCGTAATTCCTTTAACCTGAAGACAGGTTATAAACTGACCGACAAATTGACGGCCGAGGCGGTAGGCAACTATTCAAAGACCATCAGCACCAGCCGCCCCGACTTAGGATACGATCATGGCACCATCATGTACGAATATGTATGGATGAACAGGAACGTCAATCTTAACAGCCTCCGGAATTACTGGCAGCCCGGCCTGGAAGGCCTTCAGCAGTTCTCCCAGGATTATGGCAACGGTCATGACAACCCCTTCTTTTACGCTTTCCAGAGCCCTAGCGGTCAGAATAAAGACCAGCTTTACGGAAATATCCAATTAACCTATAAGATCCTGGATAATCTGTCCATCATGGGTCGCGCAGGAACGGATTACTGGAATGATTTCAGACCCCGGCAGATAGCCGTGAGCAGTTCCAACGCCCCCCAGGGCTTCTACCAGGAGACCACCCTGAAATACCAGGAGAACAACTATGACTTCCTGTTTAACTATAAGACAGATTATAAAGACGTTCACTTCGATATATCAGCAGGTGGCAACACCATGGAAAGATACCGCGGAAGCCGGCAGCAGACAGCCGGACAATTGGTTATACCAGGTATTTACAGCATCAACAACTCCAACGTGGCCGTACAGGCCAACTCCAGTGATGAAAATCGCAGGACCAATAGCCTCTATGCCTTTTTACAGGCCGACTACAAGGGTAAAGTATATGTGAATGTGACAGGCCGGAATGACTGGTCCAGCACCCTGCCTTCCTCCAGCAACTCTTACTTTTATCCTTCCGTTAATACCAGCCTCCTGCTCAACAGGATCTTTAATATGTCGCCAAAGATCGACCTGTTAAAATTGAGACTGGCCTATGCGCAAGCGGGTAATGACGCAGACCCCTATTCCATCCTGACCCCTTACAACTACCAGCAGTTATGGAACGGCATCCCCTCCTTGTCTGAAAGCTCTCAACTGAACAACCTGGACCTGAAACCGGAAAAGAGCAGCACGGCCGAAGTGGGCGCCGAAATTTCTCTTTTCGCAGGAAGACTGGGCTTGGATGTCACCGGTTATAGCACCAAATCAAAAAATCAGATCATGTCCTTGCCAACACCCATATCTTCCGGTTATGGCAGCAGGGTGATCAACGCCGGGGAAATATCCAATAAAGGGATCGAAGTCACCCTGAACGCAGTCCCTGTTCGTTTCAACAACGGTTTTCAGTGGAACATGACGATCAATTTCTCCCGTAACATCAGTAAAGTCGTTGCCCTGGCCCCCGGTGTGGATAAAATAGCACAGCTGGCCCCCGGAGAAGATGCCACGATCGAAGCGCATGTGGGACAGCGTATGGGTTCCCTCTATGGACCCGGATTTGTACGGGTGCCGGATGGTCCTTTAAAGGGTATGCCCGTCATCGGCACCGATGGCCTGGCTGTAAAGACTCCTACTTCCATCTACCTGGGTAATATCAACCCGGATTGGATAGCAGGTATCACCAACCGCTTCTCTTATAAAGGTATTTACCTGGAATGTCTTTTTGATATCGATCATGGCGGTGTAATGGTTTCCCGCTTCATCAACAAGGCTATCGGAGCAGGCCAGCTGATCGAATCGGAAGCCGCGAGATTAAAACATGCTCCGAATGATGTCTACAACACCGATTACTACAGAGACGGAGGCGTTGATCAGGGTAACGGCACGTATGCCCGCAACCTCCAGATATTCGATGGCTCCTATAGCAAAGGGGTATACGGCACCGGACCACGCGATTTTTATAAAAAGTATTATGACCACAACTCCGAACAACAACTGGTCGATCGCTCTTTTGTAAAACTAAGAGAAGCCAAAATCGGTTATAATTTTCCAAAGAAATTATATGGCAGAACACCGATCCAGAACATCTCCTTCGCCCTGGTAGGACGTAACCTCGCCCTCTGGACCAAGAATCAGCATTTTGATCCCGAGACAGGCGCCAGCACAGGACAAGGCCTCGTAGGCGGCTTCGAAAATCTTAGCCTGCCCACCACGAGAAGTTTTGGAGCTAACCTGAATATTAATTTCTAATCTGTCAATTCCAGCACAATGAATACTAAACTAGTTACCCGCGGCCTGGCCCTGCTGCTCCTGTTCTCCGCCGGCTGTACCAAGCGTTTTGACTCCATCAATCAGAACCCCAACAGCCCGCAGGAAGTCTCAAGCGTGCAGCTTTTATTGCCGGCGATCCTCAAAAATTCCGTTCGCAGCAACTACTCCTACATATCCCAGTTCGGAGCAAGTGTCTGCGGTGATTATTATACAGATCAGTATACCAGCCAGTTCAGCGATGCCTGGGTAGCCAGCCAGACGGAAGGAATGTTCCTGTGGAATTTCTTTAATACATTGAGGGATGTTGAAAATTATCGTTTGCTCAGCATTCAAAAAGGCCTTAAAAATACAGAAGGTATTGGCCTTATACTAAGGTGCTGGATGTTCCAGGTGATGACCGATAACTTCGGGGATATGCCTTATACTCAGGCATTACAAGGCAAAACAGCCGGGAATTTCGCTCCGGTATATGATAGCCAGGAGACGATCTATTACGCATTGATAGACTCACTTAAGAAAGCCAATACCCTGCTTACCAACGGCGCCGACCCCATCAATTCGGATATACTGATGGGCGGCAGCGCCCTGCGCTGGAGAGAATTTGCCAACGGACTGCGTTTACGCCTGCTGATGCGCATGTCCGGAGTAGCCAACGCAAAGATCAACGTAGCCACCGAGATCAACACCATGGCCACCGATCCAGCAACCTATCCTCTCTTTGCATCCAATGCCGATCAGGCCGCCCTTGAATTCACCAATGAGCAGGGTAATGAATTCCCGGCTTTCGAAAACCCTCCGATCGGTGATTATCACCTGAGCACGACCTTTGAAACCAACCTCAAGCACCTGCATGATCCCCGCATCGCTTATTTTGCCATGCCGACGCCAGCTTCCTACGGAAGCGGTAATCCCCAATACGCCGGCGTGCCGAATTGCATCGGCACCATCGAATCTTCCTATAACGGAGGCTCCAATTATCAATCCCAGGAATCCCCTCTTCTGATGCCCTACCTGGGATACCCGCTCTATGCTTCCAAGACAGCGGCCCAGGGACTGTTACTCACCTATTCCGAAGTACAGTTCATCCTCGCAGAAGCAAAAGAACGGGGTATGATCACAAGCGGCCCTGACGCGGCCACCTATTACATGAATGGCATAAAGGACCAGTTCTCCTATGATTCAAGCCGGCTGGCTGTATTGAACGAGGGAATCCCTGCCAGCGATCACCATTTCGCCAAACCGGCCGATATCATGCCCGACCCATCCTATTTCACAGGGGATAGTGTCGCTTATACAGGCTCTACAGCTTACAAACTGTATAAGATCCGCCTGCAAAGATGGTTCTCCATGTTTTATACCGGTTTCGAAGGATGGTCTGAATGGAGAAGAACGGGTGTGCCGGCTGAAATACAGGTAAGATCCAATAGCTCTATTCCCGAATGGCCTCGCCGCGCCAGGTATCCCCTTTCAGAACAGACTATCAATGCCACTAATTATAATAACCAGGTAAAGGCAATGGGCGCCGATGACCTGGTGACTCACGTATGGTGGAATAAATAAGCTCTTTATCTCTGATTTTGATGGCGGTGCCATCAAAATCAGAGATATTTCTTAATTTTCCGGCATGTCAATGAGCCCTTTGTCAGTCTGGGAAAAAGAAAGTTTTTTTGCACCCGCCGATATCGTCATCGCAGGAAGCGGTCTTGTAGGCCTCTGGAGCGCCTATTACCTGAAAAAATCAGCCCCTCACTTATCTATTACTATCGTCGAAAGGGGAATCATCCCTTCGGGAGCCAGCACCCGTAATGCCGGTTTTGCCTGTTTCGGCAGCCTTACCGAACTGGTCGCAGATACGCAAAAAATGGGCGAGGACCACATGCTCGAACTGGTGGAAATGCGCTACAAAGGACTGAAAAGAATAGCCAAACTCTTCCCGGATAAAGACACCGGCTTCGAACGCTACGGAGGCTATGAACTGATTGCCGGCAATCCCGAGGCTGACGTGAACGAACTCCGCAGCAATATCGACTGGCTCAACCGCAAGTTGAAAAAGATCGTCAAGCAGCAAAAGACCTTCCAGCTCCAAAATGAAAAAATAGAGGAATACGGTTTCTCCGGCGTCCAGCATCTTATCGCCAACAAGGCCGAAGCCCAATTGCATTCCGGAAAACTATGCCAGTCCTTATTGCGGCTGGTACAATACATGGGTGTTACCGTATTGAACAATATAGAAATAAAAGGATTTGAGAAAATGAATGGGCACCTGGTCCTGCATACCGATCAGCCCTTCACCCTGACAGCCTCCCAGTTGCTGGTCTGCACCAATGCTTTTGCCCGGCAGTTGCTGCCCCAATTGGATATAGAACCGGCACGGGGACAGATCCTGGTCACTTCACCGATCGACCAGTTGCCCTTCAAAGGCACGTTCCATTTTGAAGAAGGATTTTACTACTTCCGCGACCTGGGAGATCGCGTACTATTGGGTGGGGCCCGCAACAAAGCCTTTGCCGCAGAACAGACGGATGAAATGGTCATTACCGATCTGATCCAGGATGAGCTCGAACGCTTCCTCCGGGAAGTGATCCTACCCGGCCGGAACTATCATATCGAGCATCGCTGGAGCGGCATCATGGGAATGGGCGGCGAAAAAATGCCCATCATCCGGGCTATCAATGACCACGTGTTCTGCGCCGTTCGCATGAGCGGCATGGGCGTGGCCCTCGCCCCCATGATCGGAGAAAAAATTGCCGCCCTGATGACGGACGGAACGCAGGAGTTTACAGCGGATTAGAACCAGCTTCCCGATTTTAATCCCCTTTAGGGCCGGGGGCTACACACCTGAACCCCAAATGCTCCATCCCACTATCCTCCGTGCTCTTCATTCTCCTCGCCACCCGGTATCCCGTGCAATAACTCTCATTGCATAAAAAGGATCCGCCACGGATCACCCGCTTCCTGGCATACGGCTCCTCAGGATCATAACTTTTATCAGGCCCCTTCGGATCGGTCACCCCTCCCGGCTTGTCGATCGTCGAATAATAGTTGTAGTTATAAAAGTCGGCGCACCATTCCCATACATTCCCCGCCATATCATACAACCCATAACCATTAGCGGAAAATGACCGCACAGGCGCAGTATAAAAGAACTTATCCCCTACCGTATTCTTATCCGGGAAATGCCCTTCCCAGAAATTACCCCGGGCTTTACCGGCGTTCACAGGCCCCTTACCATCCCCTCCATTCACCGGTTCATTGCCCCAGGGATAAATATTATCAGCCAATCCTCCCCTGGCTGCAAACTCCCATTCGGCTTCCGTAGGAAGTCTCTTTCCCGCCCATTTGCAATAAGCCTGCGCATCATACCAGGAGACATGGACCACCGGGTAATTTTCCTTTCCTTTCAGATCGCTGCCCAGCCCATGCGGATGTTTCCAACTGGCGCCTTTTTTCCAGGCCCACCACTGACCATAATCCGAGAGCGCAACAGCATGGTCCGGTTGGGAAAATACCAGGCTCGCCGGCGCTAACAGACTTTCATCCGGCTTCGGCGTACCAGGGGGCAGTTGTTTTTTCAACTCCTCCCAATCAGGCTTGCGCTCGGCCGTGGTCAGATAACCCGTCGCTTTTACGAATGCCGCGAACTGTGCATTGGTGACTTCCGTAACATCGATCCAGAATCCGCCCACGGTCACCGTATGTTTGGGATACTCATCTTCCGAAGCCTGTTTATTATCAGCCCCCATCCTGAACCTGCCGCCGGCAATCCATACCATCCCGGGATGTGCCGCTTTTTCAGCAGCCGAAGGCCCTGCCCCAGCTCCATTGCCGACATCACGAACCCCGCCCGCATTACCCTGACCGTCTACGGCCCGGACACCAGCGGCAGCCTTACCAGACGCTCCCGGCACCTTCAAGGCAGCATAGACCGGAACAACAGCAGCCGCAAAGCGAGATGGAATATTTGACTCACAACAAATCGCTTTTTTCTTCACAGCCGCCACGGCCGTCAGCTCCGAACCGGTAGCACTGTCCGCAGCCGAGTCCTTCGTCCCCGGCCCTTTGCAGGACAACCCTCCCACCAATAAACCAGCACTGAACACCAACGCCGGCCAATACCCGGCCGCCGTCCCAAAAGGCAATATTTTTATCCGCAATTGCATAATCTGTTTTATTTATTTGGCTTTTGCCAACTCCGCCTCAATATCCCCTTTGGTGAAGCTCAGCCCCGTTCTTTTCCAAACAGGCTTACCATCCTTATATAAAATGACCGTAGGCACAGCTTCGATCTCTTTCAGATCAGCTACCAGTTGCGGGTTTTTATATAATTCCAGCTCGACGATAGTATAGGATGGATCATTGTTCTTTTTTAGTGAATCCACCAGCTCCTTTACTTTTGTGCAAAGACCGCAATAGCGTGTGCCAATGTCTACCAATACGATCCTGTTGGTGGTAATTATCTTTTTATAGTCAGCCGGCGTCCATTCACTCTTAACAGTCGTATAGTAAGGATATCCCGCCCCTATCCAACTGGCAATACCGGCTTGCAGCTCATACACCTCTTTATAACCATTCTCCCGTAGCTCCTTAGCCAGTATATCGGGCCGGCTGTGCTGTATGGCATAAAGGAATACGGGCTGTTCCTTACTAAATTTCGCCAACCCTTCCCGGCTACCAGTTCCTCTCAGATCTATATTAATCGCCCCATTCAGATGATTTAAAGCAAATTCCTCCGGAGTTCGGACATCAATGATCTGGGGGGACGTCTGCCTGCTGATCTTTGCCGCAAATGAATCCACTGCCAATATAAATATCCCTTTCTTCTTTTCCGTTTGCGCAAAGGTCGATGCAAAGATAAACAGGCCGGCAATAGCCGCAATAGCATATTTTCCTATAAACCCCTCCTCTTCCCGTTCATCATTGCCGGAGACAGCAGCAACAGGCAATTCATCCCCCACCATGGGACCATTGGCTGCCAGTTCACTCCCCGCTTTCTTCGATTTGAAAATAGGCCATAGGAACTGAGCATACCACTCTTCCTGCTTATAATGTTTGATACCATAGCTTTGGGGATATTGCCGGGTAATGATCCCGGTGCCAAAGATCACATCCCATAAAAAGAACATATTGCCGAAATTACCTTTATAATTACCCACTCCATCATCCGCCGTATCCGCATGATGAGCATGATGCGTAGCAGGGGTCGATATCAGTCTCTCCAACACCCAGGCGACAGGATGTAATACTTTGTATTTATAGAAAGGTTTGTCCCAGGGAATGCTCGAATGCGCCCCCAGTGTTATCAGCGACTTAATACCGGTAACAAACAGCGCAGCATAGCCCAATCCTAAATAAGTAAGGGCCGCTGTCAGATAGATCTGGGAGAAGAAGATGGTATAAAGGACATTCTGCCGGCTGGCCATCGCCATACCCATATAGGGAGCGGAATGATGCGTACGGTGAAACCTCCACAGCCACGGCACCTGGTGGTGCAGACGATGATACCAGTACTGCGTCAGATCATCTGCTATCGCAATGATCAAAAAAGCCCACCCAAAAGGCACCCATGAAAAGATCCCTTTGGCGCCGGGAAAGATCACGGGCAAAAATTTCAATACGAAAAAAGTAATGAGCGGACGAATGACCACTTTGGGAATGACAAAACAGACGATGTCAAGGACACGCTCATTCTTATTCCACTTATTGTCATACAACCGGTATGCAAATTCAACCAGCCCCACCACGACCATCAGCACAGGCAGCCCCCAGCTGCTCAGGTTTTTTAAAACGGCCTCCGCATCGGCATTCTTCCAGGACTGCTGCCCCTTACCGGAGAAGAAGAAATATAATAACAGAACGGGCAGCGCATAGATAAAAAGGCTGATCACAGCGTCCCTGAATATTTTTACGGCAGTCTGCTTTTGTATTTTCATAAATTTAAATTTTATCGGTGACCTCAAGCATGCTCAGCCATCGCCCAACGATCCTACAGGGCATGCTGAACGAATTTCAACCCATAATAAAAGATCAATAGGGGCACCAGGAATATAATGATCCCCACCAGGATCTTTTTGATCAATAAAATAATATCCTTGACGATCATAGCTGCTTGTTTTTAAAATTACCTGTCATTTTATCGGCCCCTGGGTATCGCTACCGTTCGGATGATGTATCCGTTTATTGTTTACATCATACCAATCGATCAATGGGTAGAGATGATTCTTCGTGGCCTGTTCATCGAATACTTTTTTCAGCTCGGCTAATTTTTCCGGATATTTTTTTGCCAGGTCGATCCGTTCGTTAAAATCATCATTCAGATTGTACAATTCCCAAACATCGTCGTCAAAGCTCTTGTCAGCAACTGTTTCCCCCGGTTTGAAATCGAAGTCGACATTATCGGGATGATGAGCGGCTTCCGCCTTCCAGCCATTATAGTAAATGGAACGGGAACCGAAAATATAGTAATGCTGGACCAGGTGTCTGGAAGCTGCCCTTGCATCAGCAAAAGAATAAGCCAGTGAAGTGCCTTGTATGCTATCCTGCGCAATGCCTTTGATCGTTTTCGGAATTTTCAGCCCTGCCAATTCGATGGTGGTCGGCAAAAGATCGATCACATACCCATACTGGTTGCGAATCCCTCCCTTGTCTTTAATGCCTTTCGGGTAAAAAGCGATGAGCGGATTATGGGTCCCCCCTTCTGCATCGGCATCCTGCTTCCATTCCCTGAACGGTGTATTCGCAGCCTGCGCCCAACCTAAGGGATAATTGGTAGCCGCTGCGGCAGTGCCGATGGAATCGATATCTTCCAGGTTGGTTTTCAGATAATCCGCTTCCGTCTTTTTCCTGGCAGGATTTTTCCTCGGTTCGATAGTCCCTTCAAAAGTGCCTTCCTTACTGGCTCCGTTATCTCCGATGATAACGAAGACGAGCGTATTCTCTAACAGGTTATTTTCTTTCAGGTGATTGATCAAACGGCCTATCTGGAAGTCGGTATAGGTAAGATATCCCGCATATACTTCCATAAAACGGGCGAAAAGCTTTTTCTGATCCGCGGTCAGCGAGTTCCATGCCTGTATTCGTGGGTTACGCGGAGGTAATTGTGCATAGGCGGGAACGACACCTAACTTTTTCTGGTTGACCAATACTCTTTCCCGGAATACATCCCAACCTTCGTCGAATTTCCCTTTATATTGGTCGCTCCAGTATTTATCGACCTGGTGGGGAGCATGGGTGGCGCCGGGTGCATAATATAAAAAGAACGGCTTGCCCGGAGCCACTTTCTCCTGGCGCGTAATATAGCTGATCGCTTTGTCCGTTATTTGTTCATTCAAATGCCTTCCGTCAGGAGTGACATGCGCATTATCTTCTACCAGATCGGGTTTATACTGATCGGTTGCCGAACCCAGGAAACCAAAATTGTGATCAAAGCCTTTTCCGCTCGGCCAATGGTCGAAGGGTCCTACATCAGTCGCTTCTTCATCGGGGGTCAGGCCATACTTCCCTACGGTAAAAGTATTATACCCGTTTTCCCGCAGTATTTCTGCAATGGTGCCATCATTGGAAGGTATCCTGCCATCGTATCCGGGGAACCCTGCTGACAAAGAGATATGAGAGAACCCTCCCTCATGCACGAAGTGACTATTGCGGCCGGTAAGCAATGCCGAACGGGTGGGCGCACAAATGGCCGCCGTATGGAAGTTCGTGTATCGGAGCCCATTATTAGCCAGGCTGTCAAGCGTTGGCGTACGGATAACGCCCCCGAAGGCGCCGGCCGCACCATAGCCCACATCATCCAGGAGGATCCAGATAATATTGGGAGCCCCTGCCGGAGCCTTCACCGGATCCGGCCACCATTCTTTCGAATCGGCAAGCGTCTTGCCAACGACTCCCTGGTAGGATGGTTGGGAAGTCGCCTGCCCGGACGTTTCCTGGGCCCGAAGCTTGTTTGCAAACAAGCTAACACCGGCGGACAATGAAAAAACCAGTAATTTATTATACTTCATTGGATGATACTTTATGATTATTAATGTATTTGCAATAATTTATTTGCCAGGCAATGCGCCTTTTGCATTGGTGTGGATCCTTCTTTTGAGGACATCATCCCAGTCGATGAGCGGATAGATATTATATTGCTTCGCTTCCTGGTCGAACAAGGTTTTTAAAGCTTCCAGTTTTTCCGGGTATTTTTTTGCCAGATCGATCCGTTCATTGAAATCATCATTCAGATTGTACAATTCCCAGACATCTTTATTGAAATCCCTTTCCACCGGAGCAGCCTTGCCGGATAATACCCCGGCTTCATCCAGAAAATCAGGATGATGATAGGTCTCAGCCTTCCAGCCATCCTTATAAATAGAGCGGGAACCAAAAATATAATAATACTGATCCTTATGCCGGGAAGCCGCTCTGCCATCGTCAAAGGAATATACCAGAGAGGTGCCCTGTATGGAATCCTGTTGGATACCCCGTATCTGGTCCGGGAGCTTTATACCCAGGAATTCCACCGTGGTCGGAAGAAGATCGATCACATGCCCATACTGGTTGCGGATCCCTCCCTTGTCTTTGATCCCCTTAGGATAAAAGACGATAAGGGGATTCCTGGTCCCTCCCTCTGCATTGGCATCCTGCTTCCAGAATTTAAAAGGAGTATTGGCGGCCTGTGCCCAACCCAGGGGATAATTAGCTTCCGTGCCGGCAGGCGTACCGATCTCACCGATCTTATCCAGGTTGTATTGGATAGCTTGTTCGTCAGTCAATGGTTTGGAGAAAAGACTCCGGTCGATATCACCATGGAGGGTCCCTTCCTTGCTCGCGCCATTATCGCCGATGACGACAAATACGATCGTATTATCCAGTTGATTGATCTGCTTCAGATAATCGACCAGGCGACCTATCTGGGAATCGATGTAAGTAAGGTAACCGGCATATACTTCCATAAAGCGGGCATACAATCGCTTTTGATCGGCAGTCAGCGTATTCCAGGCTTGTATATTCGCATTGCGGGCAGGTAGTTGAGCATTGGCGGGGATAATGCCCAGCTTTTTCTGGTTGGCAATAACTTTCTCCCTGTATACATCCCAGCCTTCATCGAACTTTCCTTTATACTTATTACTCCAGAAAGTATCTACCTGGTGGGGGGCATGCGTAGCGCCGGGCGCGTAATAAAGGAAAAAAGGTTTATCAGGCGCCGCCTTTTTCTGTCGGCCGATATAGCTGATGGCTTTATCGGTGATCTGCTCGTTCAAATTCCTCCCGTCCGGTGTAACATGGGCATTGTCCTCTACCAGATCAGGCTTATACTGATCGGTTTGGGAACCCAGGAAACCAAAAAAATGATCAAAGCCCTTGCCGCTGGGCCAACGATCGAACGGACCCGCATCGGTAGCTTCCTCATCCGGCGTC
>Ga0307511_10005073_pt1 | contig 13433 bp, 12 predicted proteins | sample 13_EM_MG_FD_200266 | JGI IMG/M metagenome (GOLD analysis project Ga0307511, IMG submission 200266) | Populus trichocarpa ectomycorrhiza microbial communities from riparian zone in the Pacific Northwest, United States - 13_EM | ecosystem: Host-associated > Plants > Roots > Unclassified | place...
GCATTGTCCACAAGAACATGCCGATCGAAGCGCAGGCCGAAGAGGTCGACAAAGTGAAGCGGTCGGAAGCGGGGATGATCGTCGATCCCGTCACGATGCGGCCGTGGCAGACCATCACCGAGGCGCTCGAAGTGATGGCCAAATACAAAATCTCCGGCGTGCCCGTCACCGACGCCAACGGCAAGCTCGTGGGTATTCTCACCAATCGCGATCTCCGTTTCGAGACGCGCTTCGACCTTCCCATCGCCGAGCGGATGACGAAGGACGACCTGGTCACGGTACCGGTCGGCACGACGCTCGAGCAGGCGCGCGAGGTTCTTCATCAGCATCGCATCGAGAAGCTGCTCGTCGTCGATACGCATGGCGATCTCAAGGGCTTGATCACCGTCAAGGACATTCAGAAGAAGCTGCGCTATCCGAATGCGGCCAAGGATTCGCTGGGCCGGCTTCGCGTTGGTGCAGCCATCGGCATCGGCAAGGAAGGGCTCGATCGCGCTCGCGCACTGATCGACGCCAAAGTCGACGTCGTCGTGATCGATTCGGCGCACGCCCATTCGAACGGCGTCATGGAAGTGATCCGGCAGTTCAAGAAGCTCTTCCCCGATACGCCGCTGATTGCCGGCAACGTTGCCACTTACGAAGGGGCCAGCGATCTGATCGCTCTCGGCGTCGATGCGATCAAGGTCGGCATCGGTCCGGGCTCGATCTGCACGACGCGCGTCGTGGCCGGCGCCGGCGTGCCGCAGATCAGCGCGGTGATGGAGTGCGCGCGGGCGGCGGAGAAGTTTGGCATCCCGCTCATCAGCGACGGCGGCATCAAGTTCTCGGGCGACATCACCAAGGCCATCGCCGCGGGCGCGCATTGCGTGATGATCGGCTCGCTCTTCGCCGGCACGGACGAAGCACCGGGCGAGACGATTCTGTATCAGGGCCGCACGTTCAAGGCCTATCGCGGCATGGGCTCGATCGGTGCGATGCAGGCCGGCTCGAAGGATCGCTACTTCCAGGAAGACGCCGACGAAGTGTCGAAACTCGTCCCCGAGGGAATCGAGGGGAAGGTGCCGTACAAGGGCTCGCTGAGCGCCATGATCCCGCAGCTCGTCGGCGGGTTGCGTTCGGGGATGGGCCTGACCGGCTCGCGCACGATCGAAGACCTTCGCACGAAGTCGCAGTTCGTTCGCATCACCGCGGCGGGACTGCGTGAATCACACGCACATGATGTGGTGATCACAAAGGAAGCACCCAACTACAGGATTGAATCCAACGACTAAATGAGCCTCCGAATCCCCGTTCTCTCCGCGCTCCTCCTTCTCTCTTCCATCGCCTCGGCGGAAACGATCCGCTTCGATCCGCCGAACGCGATTGCACATCACTCCGTCGATGCCATCGTCAACGGTGTATGGTCCGACGGTTGTGTTCCCTCGCTGAAGAACCTCACCGTCGCTGGCACGACGATCACGCTTCATTTGAATGCCGAGGTTCCGCCCAACGTGGCGTGCTACCAGTCGTTGACCCAATACACCCAGACGTTTCATCTCGAGGTTCTTCCGGCCGGCGCTTACACGGTCATCGCCGTCGCGGATCGGGGCCCGACCTCGACCGAGCTGGCGCGCGTTCCGCTCATCGTGCGCGACACGGAAACGCTGAGACTCTTTCCGTATGCCGTGCCGAGCACCGGCGGGCAGTTCGGATTGGAAAATCCGTTCTATCTCGCCGCCGCAACGCTGACGATCGGCGGCGTGACGGTGCCGGCGAATTCGAATGTTGATGGAGCTCTGCTCGCCGATGCGCCGCCGCACGCTCCCGGTGCGGTCGACATCGTCGTCAACTCGACGGCGGGAACGGTGTCGTCGAAAGCGGCGCTGATCTACTACGATCCCGCCGCGGCCGATCCGGCCGTATTCGAGCCGATTCTTTTCCCGCTTTCGTTTCAGGGGCCGGGCGCGTTCGGATCGCAGTGGACGACGGAGAGCTTCATCACAGCCAGCGGCTCGGCGTCGTATTTTCGCGATGCTCTGCCATGCGCCGGCTGCTCGTCGATGATCAGCACCGGAACGAAGCAGCTCGCGAACAATTCGAATCCCTGGGGCCACGTGCTCTACGCCATGCGCGGGACGATCGATTCAGTCGACTTCACGTCGCGCATTCGCGATACATCGCGACAGTCGCAGACGGCGGGCACCGAGGTGCCGGTCGTGCGCGAGCGCGACTTCCGAGGGCAACTCCGATTCGAGAACATACCCGTCGACAGCCGGTTTCGCACCATGCTGCGTATGTGGTCGCTCGGTACCTATCCGCAGTTCATCGTGCTCGTCGAGCCGGGGATTAACATTGTGGCGCCCCTCTCCGTGACACTAATCCCAGGGACGTCGATGTACTTCGCTTCCGCCGATGTCACATCGCTTCTGCCGCAGGCAAAAACCAACCCGGTCAGGGTGACGATCTATCCCTCGGGGTACCCTTCCTATCTGTCGCCGGTGCTTTTCCCAAAGATCTGGGGAATGCTGAGCATCACGAACAACGACACACAGCAGGTGACGATCGTTTCGCCGCAGTGATTGGGCGCCATGAAAGTGATTCACGATTTCGGCGGAGTCGCGATCCGGCTCACTGACGAGCGGCTTGCCCACATTCTCGAACATCCGGAAATGTTGGGGATGGAGCCTTCGATCGAAGAGAGGCTGCACGATCCGGAGAAAGTCGTGCAGTCGCCGAGCGATCCGTCGATTCACCTGTACTATCGTTTCTACTTTCGTACTGTCGTTGGCGGAAAGTTTCTCTGCGTTGTGGTGAAGATGGGTGAAGTCGATGCGTTCGTACTCACCGCCTACCTGACGGACCGCATCAAGAAGGGAGCCCGGTTATGGCCGAATCGCAAAGACACCTGAAGATCTGGTACGACGCAGAGGGCGACTATCTCGAAGTGATCTTCGACCAGAAACCCGGCTACTTCCGCGAGACCGAGAACGACCAGGTGATGGAGAAGGTCGACGATGAAGGAACGGTCCTCGGCTTCTCAGTGCTGCGAGTGAGTGCGATGAAGGAGAAGCCGCTCGACTTAGCGCTTTGATGAGCAATCTTCAGCCTACTGCGTCATCGCCCTGACTCTCCGCTCCCGTACCACCTCGCCGTTCTTCATCACGAATGACACGCTGCGCAGCGCGCGGATGTCCCGCAGCGGATCGGTATCCGTCGCGACGATATCCGCGTAGGCGCCCGGAGCGATCACGCCGAGGTCGCCGATCGCGTCGAGCATCTCCGCGGCGCACGAGGTTGCGGAACGGATCGCATCCATCGGCGTCATTCCGAACGCCACCATCCGGTCGAACTCCTGCGCGATCGGCTCCGTCCACGCGAAACCGCCCACGTCGGTGCCGAACACGATCTTCACGCCGGCCTTCAGCGCCTTCCTGAACGAAGCCTCGTGCAGCGACACGCGCTTCGCGTCGCGGCGTCCGGCCGGCGTGTCGGGCGGCGCGTTGTGGTCGTAGTAGACCGCCAGCGTCGGCACGTACCACGTCCCCTGCTTCAGCATCTGGGCGATGTTCGCATCGTCCAGATCCAGCCCGTGCTCGATCGAGTCGCAGCCGCCGTCCAGCGCGCGGCGCAGACCCTCGCCGTTGTAGGCGTGACAAGCCACCTTGCGTTTCCAACCGTGAGCCTCATCGACGATGGCGCGCAGCTCGTCGACCGTCAACGTCGGCTGCGAGACGAGATTGCCCTGCTTGTCCACCCATGAACGATGCGTCATGTAGACCTTCAGCCAGTCGGCGCCATGTTCGAGCTGCTCGCGCGCCGCCTTCCGCGCTTCGACAGGACCGTCGATGATCTGCGCTCCTTTCGGAACGACGATCTCCGGCGCGTATCCCTCCAGGTTGTAACCGCCTGTGGTTGAGATGGCGCGCGTCGACGCGAAGATGCGCGGCCCCGGAATCCGCCCTTCATCGACAGCCTGTTTGATTCCGATGTCGCCATACCCAGCGCCCTCGGTCTCGACGTCGCGAATGGTCGTGAATCCCTCCTCCAGTGCGCGCTTTGCCGATACCGTGGCCCGCGCCGCGCGATAGGCGATGCCCCCCTTGAGCAGTTGCGCGTCGTAGCCACCCTCGGCCGGATCTTCACCTTGAAGAAACAGATGCGTATGCGAGTCGATCAATCCGGGCATGACAGTCATGTTGGAGAGGTCGATCACCGTCGCTCCCGCCGGAATGGCCGTGCCGCTGCCGACACTCTCGATCCGATTGCCACGAATGACGATGATCTGATTCGCGCGCGGCGCATCGGAACGGCCGTCGATGAGCGATCCAGCCTTGATGACCGTGACCGGCTGCGCGGATGCGATCGAGGCGGCGAAGGTGAGTGCGACGAAAAGTTTGATTCGCATGAGGAGATTGTATGTGTCGTGTTGCCGGGTTGCCCAGTTGCCAGGTTGCCAACTTCGCGGGCAACTTGGCAACCCGGCAACCCGGCAACTTCTCACCTACAATCCGCCGCCGATGCTCTTCGACCCAAACATGCGTGCCTTAGCCCACGCCACAGTCGACGCGCTCTTCGACCACGTCGAGAACATCGCCGGACGCCGCGTCGTCGACTGGCAGACCTCGGATGAACTGCGCGAACGCATCCGCATCGACGACCACGGCGGCGCCGAGGCCATGCCGCTTGTTCGCGCGCTCATGGAAAACGCTATCCAGCTTCACCATCCGGCGTACATGGGGCATCAGGTTTGTCCGCCGTTTCCGAGCGCCGTCATCGCCGACCTCGTCATCTCGACGATGAATCAGTCGACGGCCGTGTTCGAGATGAGCCCGATCGGAACCGTCATCGAGCAGGAGGTGGTTCGGTGGCTTGCCGATCGCGCCGGCTATCCGTCCACATCCCTCGGCACTGCCGTTTCCGGCGGCTCAGCGGCGAATCTGACGGCATTGCTGGCCGCGCGTGCGCGGTGGATCGATAGCGGCCGAAACGGAAAACGTCCGATCGTCCTCTGCTCCGCGGATGCCCACTACTCGATCGCCCGCGCCGCGTCGATCATGGGCATTGCCGCGGACGATGTGATCAAAGTCGCAACCGATGATGAGCATCGCCTCGACCTCGGCGCGCTGGAAGCAGAGCTCCGCACGACCGATGTGATGGCCATCGTAGCCACCTCCGGCTCCACTGCCACCGGTGCCTTCGACGACCTCCGCGCCATCACCGCACTGCGCGACAAGTACGACACCTGGCTGCACGTCGATGCCGCACATGGCGCCTCGGTCCTGCTCAGCGAGCGTTTGCGACCGCTCGTGGACGGCCTCGATCTCGCCGATTCGCTCTCCTGGGATCCGCACAAGATGCTCTGGATGTCGCTCTCCCTCGGCGTTCTGCTGGTGCGCGACGGCAAGTGGCTGCGCCGCGCGTTCGAAGCCGATGCGCCGTATCTTTTCAACGCCGAACGTGCCTCAGACAACATCGGCGAGATGACCATCCAGTGCTCCAAACGCGCCGACGCCATCAAGCTCTGGCTCACGCTTCAGATGTTCGGAACGCGACCCTTCGTCGAAGCGATGGAGAAGGTCACGGACGTGACGCGCTATCTCTACGAAACGATCGTGGCCTCGGACGACTTCGAGGCGATGCACGTCCCGCAGTTCAACATCTTCTGCTTCCGCCATCGCAGTGACGACGAGACGAATGCCGCACTGCGCGAAAAACTCATCCGCTCCGGTCAGGCGTGGATTACGTCAACGGTGCTCAAGGGCCGCCGCGTGTTGCGCGTGACGATGATCAATCCGCGCACCGAACGCGAGGATGTGGATCGGATGATGTCGGCCTTGCGCAAGTTAGCGGCAGAATTTCCTCCATTGTCAGCGAGGTAGACTCCAAACCGGTATGCCACTCCGCATCGTCCTCGTCGAGCCACGCGAAGCCGGCAACGTTGGTGCCGCCGCCCGTGTGATGAAGAACTTCGGATTCGGCGATCTCTGGATCGTCGGCGATCATCCGAAACTGCATCCGCTGGCTGGCTGGTGGGCGAGCGGCGCGGAGGACGTCGTCGAGAAGGCTCACTTTGCGCCGACGCTGCATCATGCATTGGCCGATACACACGTGACTGTGGCTACAACGTCCTCACGCGAGCGGACGATGCCGGTCGATCTCAATCCGATTGATGTTGCGCAGATCTTCTCCTCGCTCGACGACTCGCAAACGCTGGCTCTCGTCTTCGGCCGCGAGGACAGCGGCCTGACGCGCGAAGAGGTCGTGCAGTGTCAGCGAACGGCTGTCATCCCGACTGATCCCGCTTTCCCGACGATGAATCTCGCTCAATCGGTTGGCGTCTTCTGCTACGAGCTGTCGACCACGTCACGCGCCTCCGAGGATCGCGAGTTGGCGCCGGCGGCCAGGATCGAGCGGTTGCATGAGCGTGTGCAGGCGCTGCTCGTCGAAGTCGGATTCCTGCACGGCGACAATCCCTATCGCGTCTACGACGATCTGCGCGCCATCTCCGCACGCGCCAATCTCGACGGCCGCGAAGCCACCATCCTCCTGGGCGTCATTCGCCAGATCGAGTGGAAGCTCGCTCAGACCAGGGACGGCGGCACGCGTTGACCGTTGTGCGAACCGGTCAGGCATTCGTCGATCATCTCGATGAACTTCTCGAGGTCGAACGGTTTGAGGATGGAGTTGCAGACGGCGTTGGCCGGAATCTTCTCCACGCCGCGTTTGCCGGCAGCGGTGAAGACGATGATGTGCGGCCGCTTCTCGGGATAGTCCTGGCCGATGCGCTCGATGAACTCGTAGCCATTGACCCGCGGCATCATCAGATCGAGGAGAATCAGGTCGTACGCGCCGTCATGTTTCAGCTTGTCCAACCCCACCTGGCCGTCTTCGGCCAGTTCGACCTCGAACTTCATCCGCTTGAGCACCGCCTGCAGCAGGACGCGGATGGCCAGGTCGTCGTCAATGACCAGAATCCTGCGCCCGCTTCCGTCGATCTTTCCCGACATGGACACGCTAGTCTTCCCTCTCAACGCGCCGGTACTGCGAAACCCATACCGGCCTCAAGCTTAGTCGCTGCATCAGATTACGGCATCGACCAGCGGCAGGCAAATGACGGAACGTTCTGAGACTTACGCATTCCGGCCGTGGGTCCGGCGCGCCGGCGCATCGATCGTTCTGGTTGCGGCAGGTGTAACGATTGCCATCGTCGTTGCCCTTTTCGCAAGCCCGGCTGCGCGTTACGGCTGGATCGGCGAGCGCGCCGTCTGGGTCTACATCGCCACGCTCTGGCTCGGCGGGCTCAAGGTCTGGCTGGGGACGCGCCGGCCGGTCGCGGAGATCAGCAACGCGACGCTGGTCCTCCGCCCGCTGCATCAATTCCGATCGCGAACGTTGCGATGGGACGCGATCAGCGGCACGGAGCAGATGACCGGCGGCGACCGGCTGATCGTCTACTTCGACACGCCGCGCGGGATGCGATTCGTGGCCATGAACCTGAACCTGATCAAAGGGCGGCGGAACTTTCTGTCCGAGGTCGATGCGAAGTTGCGGGCGATGGGATTCGTGGAGAAAACGGTCGACCGCTCGCGGTATCTTTCGAGGCCGGCATGAGCTGTAGGCACAGTGAGCCGCGGAGCGGCGCAATCTACGTAGCCCAATGCGTGAGCATTGGGACAGCGGATTACCTATTCAAGAGCCGCGGAGCGGCGGCATCTCGGAAAGAGAGATTCCGCGCCTGCGCCGAGGTCGCACTTCGTAGATGTCGCCGCTCCGCGGCTGACCGTAAGGCAATTCGACAGCCCAATGCTGACGCATTGGGCTACCTAGATGACGCCGCTCCGCGGCTTTTCAGCGTGTCGTCTCCGGATCGAACAGGATCGTTGTGTAGGAATTCGGGAAGCCTCTACCCGCCACTTCGACCCTAGAGACAACCAGGCCACGATGACTCCGAAAAAAGAGATCGAGAAGTTGCGCGCGGAGCTGGAGCGGCACAACCGGCTCTACTACATCGAGGCGAACCCGGAGATCAGCGACTTCGAATTCGACCAGCGGCTGAAGCGCCTTCAGGAACTGGAGGCCGCGCATCCTGAATTCGCCGATCCGAATTCGCCGACGCAGCGCGTCGGCGGCACGCCGATGACTGGCGATTTCGCGACGGTCATTCACGAGCCGCCGATGCTGTCGATCGAGAACGCCTACACGCTCGAAGAGCTTCACGAGTGGGATGCGCGCGTGAAGAAGGGCCTCGGCGTCGATGACGTGGAGTACGAGGCAGAGCTGAAGATCGACGGTGTGTCGATCGATCTCCTCTACGAAAACGGCGCTCTCGCGCGAGCGGCCACGCGCGGCGACGGGGTTCGCGGCGACGACGTGACGGTGAATGTGCGGACCGTCCGCGCGCTGCCGCTGAAGATCGAGACGAAATTCAAGCGCGTCGAAGTGCGCGGCGAGATCTACATTTCTGCCGCCGATTTCAAGATCCTCAACGACCAGCTCGAAGAAGCCGGCCAGCCAGTGCTTGCCAATCCACGCAACGCGGCTGCCGGTTCGCTGCGGCAGAAGGATCCCAAACTGGTTGCACAGCGACGGCTCAGCGCCTTCGTCTATCACCTCGTCGCTGCCGACGACATCCGCGTTGCATCGCAATCGCAAGCCTACGAGCTGCTGGCCAAGATGGGTTTTCCACTCAATCCGAAACGTGGCGTTTTCGCCGATCTGGCAGCGGTCGAAGTGTTCATCGAAGAGATCCGCGAGCAGCGTCACGATCTCAATTTCGACATTGACGGCATCGTCATCAAGGTCAACAAACGCGCGCAGCAGCAGGAGCTCGGCGCGACGTCCAAGGCGCCGCGATGGGCGATCGCGTTCAAGTATCCGCCCGAGGCCGCGGAAACGATCGTGCAGTCGATCAACCTCTACGTTGGCCGCACGGGCGCGGTCACGCCGGTGGCTGCATTCGATGCGGTGCACATCGGCGGAACGACAGTCGTCAACGCCTCGCTCCACAACTTCGACGAAGTAGCGCGCAAGGACATCCGCGTCGGCGATCGCATCGTCGTCGAAAAGGGCGGCGACATCATTCCCAAAGTCGTCGACGTGCTGATCGCCAAACGTCCGAAGAAAACACAGCCCGTACCGCTGCCAACACATTGCCCCGTTTGCAAGGAGCCGCTGCATCGCTTCGAGGGCGAGGTGGCCATCCGCTGCATCAATCAGGGCTGTCCGGCCATCGTGCGCGAATCGCTTTTCCATTTCGGTGCGCGCAAAGCGATGGACATCGAAGGACTCGGCTACCAGACCATCGCCCAGTTGCTCGATGCGGGACTGATCACCGACTACGCCTCGCTCTACGAATTGTCCGAGGAGGAAGTGGCCAAGCTGCCCGGCAAAGGCGGCTTGTCGGCGCGCAAACTGGCCGAGGGAATCGAGAAATCCAAAACGGCCGAGCTGTCGCGGGTCATCTTCGCCATCGGTATCCGCATGGTCGGAGAGCGCGCCGCCAAACTGCTCGCCGACCGCTTCGGCTCCATCGATGCGCTGATGAATGCGACGACCGAGGAGCTGGTCGAGGTCGCGGAGATCGGCCCGAAGGTGGCGGAGTCGATCACGTTCTATTTCTCCGTTCCTGCAAATCGCGAACGGATGACGAAGATGCAGCGCCTCGGCGTTTCGCCAACGCACGTGAATGCCGTCCGCGGCGACCGCCTGGCCGGCAAGACGCTCGTGGTTACCGGAACGCTGGCCCGTTTCTCCCGCGACGAGATCCACAAGCTGATCGAGCGCGAAGGCGGCAAGGCCTCGGGGTCGGTATCCGCGAAGACGTCGTATCTCGTGGCCGGCGAAGCAGCAGGATCGAAACTCGACAAGGCCAGGTCGCTCAACGTTCCGGTGCTGACGGAGGATGAGTTCCTGGCGATGATCGGCCATGCCTAGTCGGATGGTTAGATGGCTGGCGGCGCTCATCGCCGCCGTCGCCGCCACGCAACTCTGGCTGGCGTATCGCTACTACGGATTCCTGACCGGCGACGATGTCGAAGTCTTGTCCGAGGCCTTCCGCCGCGCGCGCGGACTGGCGTACTCGCCGTGGGATGTTCGCAACCTCTTCGTGCCGGATGTCGTCGTCGCGCCGATGGTTTGGCTGTCGCGCGGAGCATCGACGCGCACGTCGATCTTCATCGCATCGCTGCCGTTCATGGCACTGTCAGCTCTGACGGTCTGGATGGTGTATCGCCTCGCGCGGCGCTGGTGCGATGAGCGCGCCGCGATCGTTGCAGCACTGCTGTTTGCCACGCATTGGATCCCGCTCGGATTCGGGAGCACGGTGTACCCGCGGACATTGGCGGCGGCGTGTGTGGTTGCCGCCGCATTGATCCTGGAGAGATGGCCGTTCGTTGCTGGTGCACTGATCGGATTGGCGTTCGCGGATCGGTTCAGCGAGATCGTGTTTCTGGTTCCGGTACTGCTGATAGTTGCAAAGCACAGACAAGAGTGTCTGTGCCACATTGGCCATGGGCATGAGGATCTGTGTCCTATTAACGAAAACAATGTGGCACAGACACTCTTGTCTGTGCTGTGGAGCCGTGCGCTGAAGGTAGTGCTTGGAGCTGCGCTCACGATAATCCTCACAGTCGGCCTCTACGACTACCTCACCTGGGGCAATCCCTTCGCGAGCATCATCAAATTCGCCCGCCTCACCCTCGTTGCGCCCGATTTCGCGTCGCGGGTGAAGTACCAGGTTCCGTGGTGGTACCTCGCCAACCTTGCGCGCTGGTGTTCGCCGGCGCTGCTGCCGCTCCTTTGGTACGCACGACGCAGCCGCGCCATCTGGTTCATCGTCATCCCGCTTGTGGTCTTCTCGGCGATCAAGCACAAAGAGTTGCGCTATCTGCAGGTGATGATTCCCTTCCTATGCATCGCGGCATCGATCGGATTCGCATCGATGCGCAATCGCCGCGTGGCCATCGCATTCGTCGCGACCTCGATCATCTGGAACCTGTATGGACTGCGCACCTTCGCGCGAAAATCGCAACCGGCGGTGATGGCTGCGCAGTGGATTGCATCGAATCGTTCGATCCACTCGATTGCCGCATCGCAGCTTTGGGCTCTCGGCGACAAGCTCTACCTCGGCGATCGGATGGCGATGTCGGATGTCGGTACGCCGCCGGAGCACCTCAGCGACGTTCGCGCCGATGCTGTTGCGTTGTATGAGACCGATCTCGATGTTCCCGCGCGTGTCGATGCGTTGCGTGCGAATGGCTACGTGGCAGTGAAGACCTTTCGCGATGATCCGGCGAAGGCGGTGGTTGTGTTCATGAAGCGCTAAGACACAAACCGCCAGCGAGCCGCTGGCGGGCCAGCCGACGAGCCGTCGGCGTTACGCTTACAAGTCCTTGCGGTACTTTGGATCGAGGGCGTCGATGAGGCCGTCGCCGAGGAAGTTGAGGCCCATTACGGCCAGCATGATGGCCACGCCGGGCCAGATGGCGAGATGGTTGGCTAGCCCGAGGTAGCGGCGGCCGGAGGTCAGCATCGCGCCCCATGACGGCGTCGGCGGTTGCACGCCGAGGCCGAGAAATGACAGCGCGGCTTCGGAGAGAATCGCGCCGGCCAGGCCGAGCGTGGCCATCACGATCACGGGGTTCATCACGTTCGGCAGTACGTGCAGGATGATTACGCGCGGCGAACGTGCGCCCATCGCTTTGGCCGCAGTGACGTACTCCATCTCGCGCACTTTCAACACCTGGCCGCGCACGAGGCGCGCGTAGCCGACCCAGCCGATCGTGGCCAGCGCCAGGACGACGTTGTTGAGGCTCGGGCCGAGCACGGCCACCATGGCGATGGCCAGGAGGATTCCGGGGAAGGCAAGCAGGATGTCGGTGACGCGCATGATGAGCGTGTCCATCCACCCGCCGAAGTAGCCGGCCATGGCGCCAAGCGTGATGCCGACGAGCGATGCCAGGATGACCACGCTGAATCCAACGCGAAGCGAAACGCGCGCCCCCCAGACGATGCGCGAGAGAACGTCGCGCCCGAGGTCGTCGAGTCCGAGGAGGTGGCCGTGCGATGGCGACTCCAGCCGCCGCGCGGTGTCCTGGGAGTTGGGATCGAATGGGGAGAGGAGCGGCGCGGCAATGGCCACGATCACCAGTGCGACCGTCAGCAGGAGGCCGGAGGTGAAGGCGAAGTTTTTTATCAGTCGCTTCATCTAGCTTTTTCAGCCTGTCCTGAGCGGAGCGAAGGACCTCCGGTGATACCGCTTCGGACTGCGCGATTCCACCGGAGATCCTTCGCTTCGCTCAGCATGAACTTTGGGAACTCACTCCAACTTGATCCGCGGGTCCACAACCCCGTACAGCAGATCACTCGCAAAATTCACGAGGATGTACGTCAACGCGATCACTAGAATCGATGCCTGCACCTGCGGGTAATCGCGCGTCGAGATCGATGTCAGAAGCAGGCGACCGAGCCCCGGCCAGGAAAAAATCTGCTCGGTGATGATTGCTCCCGTCAGCAGCGATCCGAACTGCAGCGCGAGAACGGTGATGACGGGGATCAGCGCGTTTTTCAGCGCGTGGCGAAAGATCGCCTTCGTTCGCGTGACACCTTTTGCGACGGCCGTCGTCACGTAGAGCTGCGTCAGCTCATCGGCGAGTGAGACGCGGATCATGCGCGTCAGGATCGCGGAGAGTGCGAGTCCCATCGTCAGCGATGGGAGGACGAGCGATCGCAAACCGTCGTCGCGCCCGGAGACCGGGAACCAGTGAACGTTGATGGCGAAGGCGATGATGAGCAGCGGGCCGAACCAGAAGCTGGGCATCGAGACGCCGATCAGCGCGAAGAAGCGCGCTACGTTGTCGATCCATGAGTTTCGATAGATGGCCGAGATGATGCCGAGCGGGAAGGCCACGAGCAGCGCCACGAACATCGACCCGAGGGCCAGTTCAATCGTGGCCGGATAGCGCTGCCGGATCTGCTCCGACACGCTGGTGTTGGTCTGAAACGACGTGCCGAAGTCGCCGCGAAGGACGTGCGTGACGTAGTGAACGTATTGCGTCCAGAGCGGCTGGTCGAGCCCGAGGGCTTTGCGCACCGCCACGACATCCTCGGCGCGCGCTCCTTCGCCAGCGATCTGCACGGCCGGATCGCCGGGAATCATGTGGATCAGCGAGAAGACGAGCGTCAGGATCCCGAAGGTAATCGGAATCATCTGCAAAAAGCGGCGAAGGATGTATTGGGACATTCAGCCCTACGTCTTCTCCTGCTTTCCAGTTACGTTCCAGCCTGCGATCTTCATGACCGGCGCGATCGTACCGCCGAAGTGGTTGTACCAGGTGGCCACGCGGCGGCGCTCGCGCGTGAGGCCTTCGATGCGCGAGAAGGCTTCGACGATCGATTGCGTCCAGCGAAGGTTCGGCAGGCGGGCTACGACTTCGCCGTCGCGAATCAGGAACGTG
>Ga0307511_10005074_pt1 | contig 13432 bp, 7 predicted proteins | sample 13_EM_MG_FD_200266 | JGI IMG/M metagenome (GOLD analysis project Ga0307511, IMG submission 200266) | Populus trichocarpa ectomycorrhiza microbial communities from riparian zone in the Pacific Northwest, United States - 13_EM | ecosystem: Host-associated > Plants > Roots > Unclassified | place...
GGATACAGGAACTACTTAAGGACGTGTAGCTGGAGCTACAGTTCAAGTTTCGTGTGATTCCGACTACTAGTGATCTAGTTACAGTCAGACAAAGTTTCTCACTATACGACTGAAGAAAATATTTCTAAGTCGAAAATTGTATGGGAACAGTTACCCTGAACTTGCCAAGTTACCCTGAACTAGGATTGGTTACCCTGAACCTACTAAGTGAGCAATTTACCAAATGCGGTTTAGGTGAACACGCTCCGGTAAGCAACTTTGGAAGCTTATTGCGGTACGAGACTAAGCCCGATCGGGAAACCGTAACCATGGTTGCGATCGGCATATTTTTACGGTCCTACCGACATATCATACTAGCTGCATTCGTCGCTCCTAGCCGTTTTGGGTTACCCTGAAATCTTGTTAGAGCGAAATAAAAAAATCAAGCCACCAGGGCGTAATTTACACTAAAGTGCGTCCGGTGACACTATAAGGGGCAATGGAAATCTGAGCGAAAATAAAAGTTATCAGAAACTTTCGGTTCAAGTTAGTTTTAGGGGTAGTTTTGCACGCTGAATCCATTTCTGGAATCCGTTTTGCGATCAGAGTTATACTGGGCGAGTTATAGGCTGTTGAAGTTGTTAAAACTACTTCTGCAGGTTCTAGCATATGCCAGGTTGACAGAAAGACCTAACGGACCTAGTCCATTAAATTCCACGCAGAAGGAGCTTTCAAATGAGACCTTAATGAAGATCAACGGAGTCATATCCGCGGAGTTATGAGCAGTTGAAACTGGTACACGTGTATACGAGGCAGGCTCTCAATGGACACTAGACAACTCGGATGGATGATGCCGGATCTATTAATTAAGAACTCTGAGTTGTAAACTGAACGACTTTAAGTTTACTATCTGAAACTTACTCTGGCATGGGAATAAGACTATGGTTATCTCGCTTAAGCGATGACCAAGAATAGGTAGTGTAATCTCCTAGAGATACAGTTGGGAAAAGTATTCTTAGTTGAGTCAAGTGTGTAGTATGATTCTGCAGTAGCTGAAACGCTGGCAGACTAAGTGCAGAAGGCGACTGCATGAAGAAAAGCTGATGTGACAACCTTCGGACATGAGCAATCCGAAGCCCGCGAGTTATCACAATGTACATCACCGCGGAATACAAATAGTGAGAGAATTGTCGAAGGTGAGGATAGCTCCCACCATAGCTGTTAAGCAATCGATTCTACACGAAGCCTACAAAGTCCTAAGTTAACGTTTAAGTTCTGACTTTATCTCGGATAAGTCTAGAGGCACCAATCGTTTTGCTGAAGAATTATTCGGAGTTCTGAATAAGTTCGTTGTGGTAATCGAACATATGGCCGCTCTATTTTATAGTTGGAGTATCCGCTATATAGTTAATAGGGCCCCCATGACACCTAACTCGTGGGGCACCTAAGCGATGTATTAATCCTAATGGAAATGTTGGAGGGTTGGGGATGTCATCTGCTTGTGGCTCATATGATTAAACACCTCGTGATAATATATCTGCCATTACGAAATCTTGTTCTAGTTCTGATTCTGAATGGGTGGCCTCTAGGTAAGGTCGTTCGGTTATCGCTTTCAGAGCGATAGGTGTAAATTGTAAAGGGTTATAGGGTTGGGAAGACCCTGAAGCCTTTGCAGGCTGGTCTTCTGGAACAGACATATTTTTGGTATGGATTTTAGCACTTTAGCTAAACGAAATTACTGGGACTATAAAGTAATGTAACAGGGGCTCTATTGGCTATATAGCGGATACTCCAACTGTAAAATAGAGCGGCGGTATGTTATATTGCGCCAACGGAACTTATTCAGCACTCCGAATAATCCTTCAGCATGTTAAGTCCCTTCCAGACTTATCCGCACCTTCAGGCTTTAATGCGCAAGAGAAGACGCAACTGTCCAGTTAACGCGAAGTCACTAGAGTAGCACTGCGAGGTCAGAACCACAGATAAAGTCAGAACTTAGACATTGTCAACTTAGAACTTTATAGGCTTCGTGTAGAATCGATTGCTTAACAGCTATGGTGGGCAATATTATTACCTTCGACAATTCTCTTACAATTTGTATTACGCGGTGATTTATATTGTGATAACTTCCAGGCTTTGGATTGCTCATTTCCGAAGGTTGTCACATCAGCTTTTCTTCATGCAGTCGCCTTCTGCACTTAGTCTGCCAGTGTTTCAGCTGCTGCAGAGTCATACTACACACTTGACTCAATTAAGAATACTTTTCCCAACTGTATCTCTAGGAGATTACACTACCTATTCTCGGTTATCGCTTAATCGTGATAGCCATAGTCTTATTCCGATGCCAGAGTAAATTTCAGATAGTAAACTTAAAGTGGTTCAGTTTACAACTCAGAGTTCTTAATTAATAGATCCGGCATCATCCATCCGAGTTGTCTAGTGTCCATTGAGATCCTGCCTCGTATACACGTGGACCAGCTTCAACTGCTCATAACTCTGCGGATATGACTCCGTTGATCTTCATTAAGGTCTCAATTGAAAGTTCTTTCTGCGTGGAATCTAATAGACTAGGTCCGTGAGCTACCTATGTTAACCGGGCATGCACTAGAACCTACAGAAGTAGTTTTAACAACCTCAACAGCCTATACCTCTCCCTGTGTAACTCTGATCTCAAAACGGATTCCAGAAATGGATTCAGCGTGCAAAGCTACCCCTAACACCAACTTGAACCGAAAGTTTCTGAGAACTTTTATTTTCGCTCAGATTTCCATTGCCCCTTATTTACCGGGGGGGTGTTGACCTAAACCGCATTTGGTAAGTAGCTCGCTTGGTGGGTTCAGGGTAACCAACCCTAGTTCAGGGTAACTTGACAGGATAAGGCTAACTGCTCCCTTACAATTTTCGACTTAGATATATTTTCTTCAGTCATATAGTAAGAGACTTTGTCTGACTGTAACTAGATCACTAGTAGTCAGAATCACATGAAACATGAACTGTAGCTCCAGCTACACATTTTTAAGTAGTTCCTGTATCCCTAAAATCAGCATGCAATATTTCTATTGTCGAGCTGTACTGCAGATAGTAGTATTGCTGCTACAAGTAATACTTTCTAGTAACGCGCAATACTTATTTTTAAGTATTCCTTAGACATGTATAACATATTCTTGGGTTGTTCTGTATAGTACCAGTACCCTTAGGTGGGCCGGTAGTCACCCCGTGACAGATGTTTCTCGTAATGACCTAGGAAATTGGTTGAATCGTTTTCAACATAAGGTTTGATCTTGCTGATGTGGAAGGTATTGTGGATAAGAGAGACTCGACTGTCCGTTGACAGGTCTAGTGTGTAGTTGTTCCGTTTCTTGTTGAGGTGGTGGATGCGGAATAGTCCGACCCATCTAGGTTTTAGTTTCCTAGATGTGTGCAAGAGGTTGATGTTCGCAATAGAGAGAAGAACCTTTTGGCTGGCTGAAAGAAGAGGTGGAACAGACCGCTTCCTGTTGGCTTGTTTTGCCACCTTGACGTTGGAGGGGTATAGGTTGCGAGAGGTGTCAAGATCCCGTTCCTATACAGGGGTATAAGGAGTGATCAGGTAGGGGAATGAAGAACGACCTAGCTTCGCTTCAAAGTCTAGCAGTTAAAAGAATGGACTGTATTGTCTGGCGGTGTTGTCTCGAGAGCCCAGCTTAAGCAGTATCTCCAAGAGTTTGTGCAGCCATTCTTTTCCTGCGACCTTGCACACTCGTTCGGCTTGGGGGATTGCCTTAGGGGCAATTTCTGAAGGACCGTCCGTTTGAGGTTGGTGTGCGGTAGACGGTTCCAAATTGATTCCATTTCTTGCTGCCCAATCCTTGAAATAGTTGACGTAAAGAGAGTATCTCGATCAAAAACAATGCAATAGGGATAACCAATAACAGAAACAACATGCGTATCCAAGGTATCAGTGCACTTCTCCGCCGTAAGGTTATCAGTAACTGGGATGAGAAACATAAATCCTGATTGTCTACAAAAAATTGTCCAAAGTCTGGAAAAGCAAATCATATGATTGTCTTCTCAAAGAATGTTCGTGTATAAGGTAGAGCAGTACGTGAAAGCAGGAGACATCTTCAGAAAATCCATAGTGATATCCGTCTAGGCTCTTGCAGGAACATATAACATAGTTACTTGTCCTAGTGGTGGCTTGTTGCTATACTTTGTATGTTGACAGGTATCGCAACTCGCCACGTATTCCTTAACGAGCGTTGAAAATGGCTGGCAAATAAATTTATCAGGTAACCAATTCAACCTTTTCTCAACTCCGCCATATGCTGTAAGCATCATGTGCTTCCTTGATTGTTTCCTCGAGGTAGTTCTTAAGGTTCATGTCGAACGTGCTTGGTAAAACCAACCTCCATTCTCCTTTCTCATTCTTTTTGTACAAGAACCTATTGTCCTTGCTTACTCCTTTCTTCCTTTCAGGAGCGTTGGATAACTGGCTCAACATGGGGCATATCATGATGCATGCGATATAGGCATCCCTTATTCAATCATCTTTGTCAACGTAAACAACGAGATAGAAGTCAGGGTCATCTTTCGGGCTGTCTTCGAGGTCAAGGTATATTTTTGCCATATTGGTCGCTGGCTCGATTCTGTACCTGAGGTCTGAGTGTGCCCTGCATTTTGACTTACATGTTGATGCAGGGTGTCCCTTGCCATTGCAGAAGTTGCACCGATGAGTGGCCGTGGGTGTAGGAGGAATTGACGTCTTCTTTAATGTTTGAGGATCGTGAATGGGATTGTTCTCCTTGCTGGTTGTATGGTGTTGTTGTTGCGTAAATCCCACTCCTGGCACATATCTTATAGGATTAGTGGTGGACAGGAGGGTGTTATGACCTTGATTAGATCTGCTAGCTTCACCGGAAGCTGCATTACGTTGGGATCTGGTGGTAACTGCGGCAGAGAGTAAGGAGGGTCTTTCCTCATTTGGTATGATTTTGATGTTGTAGTCCCACAAGTTGTTTTGTCTATTTTTTTGACCCCATGGTTCGTGGTGGGCAATAGGAGCGTTCCTGATTGGCCATTCTTCTACAAACCACATGTGAGGGCGGTTAGGAGATGCTTTGATGTTAAGCTCAGGAATGTCAATATCGGGAGTTTTAAAGGAGTAGGAGCTGTTAGGAGGGATAATGGTGGCCTTCAATTTCCATTTGTGTCGCTGACTCGACTGGAATTCCTTCTCTTTGTGATAAACTTCCTCTGCTAGAGTGCAGTCTTAACTTCCGTGTCCGTAGGTTCCGCAAACTGAGCATCTGGTGATGGGAAAGTAGTGATTCCTATTTTGATGCGAACTACCATACGAGCGGCAGTAGTAGTCGTGACAGTCTGTATTATGTTGCTTTCGATATCAGGAAAAAAAAATCTGTGTCCAGACGCTGGAGTGCGTCTGGTGCGTCATGGGCGTCAGGTCAATCCAACTGCCTCCTGTCGCGTCCCACATTCTTCACATGTGCCATACATCGTCCAGTGCGTCTCCAACCATGGTGTGCGTCAGGTGCATCAAGTCCCAGAAGAAATATTCTGAGCCATTATGTAGCTTACAAAGTGCAATAGGCATGACTGCATTTGGGTAAATCACATATATCCCTTATCACCACAGGATATTCTGATAATGCGGAGATTCTGTTTTGCATGCAATTCTTTTATAAATAACTATGTACATAATTCTAGACTCCCACGATAACCTTAAAATAGCAAAATCAGGCGCTACCCAAACTGCGTCCTCAACAGCCCAACACCAGGCCATGGCTTCCGCATCCCATAGTTCCAACTTCTGGCGGCAATGCCTGCCTCGAAAATGATTAGTGATGCCTACAACAGTAGTGGGCTGGCAATGCCTACTTAGGGTGGTCGCTTGCGCAAGCTAGCTCGAGTATGCTGGCCTAGTCGCTCATGCTGGCCTGGTCGCTCGCGCTGTCCTGGTGGCTCAGGCTGGCCTGGTCCCTCGCGCTGGCCTATTCGCTCGCGCTGGCCTAGTCACTCGCGCCGAGTAGGTCGCTGCCACTAGGTTTGGGGCTACCACTGGTGAAGTGCCTAGGACTCCGTAGAATAATTAATGTTTGTTATGGGCCCTGATGCCGGGTGGGCATTTGCCTAGACCTGCTTCCTTCTACCAACCGCCATTGCTTGCCACAGGTGCAGTAGGAGATCGCTGCTGCTGGTGAAGTGCCAACGACTCTACTGAACAATTAATACTTGGAATACCTGTAGATGCCAGGTAGACAGTCACCTTAGTCTGCTACTATCAACCGCCCATGGATATTATGCTGCCTCCCTGTGGGCAAGTCGCTGCCTCTGGTGTGGTTGCTGCATGTGGTGAAGTCGCTGGCATTTTTGGGAGGTGTACTTGCTGGTTCAAGGCCTCCAGCTTAACAGAAAGATTGCTTGCCTGAGGATGTAGGTAACTACTGTACTTTCGTAAGTGAGTTAGGTGCCGGTAGCATAGTGTGACTCGTAAGACATGATCGACACCCCTTGCCAGCCTCCCGAGGCTAGAACTCCTAGCAACAGGCATTACCGAAATAGGGAATAATAGAGGGTACTAATCCATATGAACGTCTTGTCCATATATATACATATCTATATATGAATATATACATATTCACCCATGATATGCATGAAATGGCCAGATATCTAGATATTTGCCTGAAATATGAATGAACTGGCTAGATATAGAGATATTCTCCTGCAATATGCATGAACTGGCTAGATATAGAGATATTCGCCTGCAATATGCATGAACTGCGTAGATATAGAGATATTCGCCTGCAATATACATGAACTGCGTAGAGATATAGATATTCGCCTGCAATATGCATGAACTGGCTAGATATATATATATAGAGATAGATATTCGCCCCCCAAATATATATATATACATATTCACTCGTCTTATATATGGAGTTCATTCATGTGGTAGGCGACTACATGCATATATCTAGGCAGTTAATGCATATTGCAGGCAAATATCTATATATCTACCCAGTTCATACATATTGCACTCGAATATCTCTATATCTACGCAGTTCATGCATATTGCAGGCGAATATCTCTATATCTAGCCTGTTCATGCATAATGCAGGCGAATATCTCTATATGTACGCAGTTCATAAATATTGCAGGCGAATATCTATATATCTAGCCAGTTCATGCATATTGCACTTGAATATCAATATATCTATGCAGTTCATGCATATTCCAGGCGAATATCTCTATCTCTACGCATTTCATGCTTATTGCAGGCGAATATCTATATATGTAGACAGTTCATGCATATCGTTGGTGAATATATATATGTATATATATATATATGGAATTCATTCATATTGCAGGCGAATATCTACATATCTAGCCATTTCATGTATATCGCGGGTGAATATGTATATATATATATATATATATACATACATATGGACAAGACGTTCATATGGATTAGTGCCCCCTATCATTCCCTGTTTCGGTACATCAGGAACCATGTAAGTTTACCTTTAGCGCGTCGGACGCCAGGAACGCCAGCAAAGGTAAACTGACAGTTATGGACGCACGCCCTGGGCCAGGGGCGTCCGGACGTCGCCCGGCGCCCTGGGATGCCTCCGGCGCGCGGCCGGATGCTAGCGGAATGGCGCCTGAAGGCTGGCGGCGCCCTGGGCGCACCCGGCGTCCTATAGGAATCGCTGGCGTCCGGACGCTTAGTGCTGGCGTTGGGGCTCTCAAAAATCGTTCCTGATGTAATGCCCGTTGGTAGGAGTTCTAGCCTCGGGAGGCTGGCAAGGGGTGTTGATCATGTCTTACGAGTCAGACTATGCTACCGGCACCCAACTTACTTAAGAAAGTATGGTAGTCACCTACAACCCCAGGCAAGCAATCTTTCTCTTAAGCCAGAGCCCTTGAACCAGCAAGTACACCTCCAATAAATGCCAGCGACTTCACCACAGGCACCGACCGCACCAGAGGCAGCGACTTGCCCACAGGTAGGCTGCCTGTAATCCATGGGCGGTTGGTAGTAGAAGACTAAGGTGAGTGTCTACCTGGCATCCGCAGGTATTACAAGTATTAATTGTTCAGCAGAGTCATTGGCACTTCACCAGCAGCAGCGATCTCCCACTTCACCCGTGGCAAGCAATGGAGGTTAGTAGCAGGAAGCAGGTCTAGCCCACCCGGTATCAGGACGCATAACAAATATCAATTATTCTATGGAGTCTCAGGCACTTCACCAGTGGTAGCCCCATACCCAGTGGTAGCGACCTACTCCGCTTGAGTGACTAGGCCAGTGCGGGCGAATAGGCCAGGGCGAGCAACCAGGCCTGCGCAAGCGACCGGGGCAGGGCAGGCGACCAGGCCAGCGCAAGCGACTAGGCAAGTGTCACCGACCTAGCTTGTGCAAGCGACCACCCTAGGTAAGCATTGCCAGCAGAACACTGTTGTGGGTATCGCTAATCGTGTTCGAGGAAGGCATTGCCGCCCGAAGTGGGAACTATGGGATGCGGAAGCCATGGCTAGGTGTTGGGGGGTTGGGTCCGCAGTTTAGGGAGAGCATGACTTTTCTATTTTACGGTTATCATGGGAGTCTAGAATTATATATATAGTTATTTATAAAGGAATTGCATAGAAAACATTAATTGCAAATTTGCATCACAACATAAATATCGGTGTCTGTCGTACAATTCAAGCGCGATATGCTACCTCCAGGTATAGCTAGTTTCTCAGTGGATCGGTAGAAGTTCCTATTCAGACCTGTGAGTTGCAGAAGCACCTATTTCTTGACTTTCGTAATTAACGACAATACTGTTGCAGCCTTCCTAGATACGCGGTCTGTCTAGAATTTGCATTCGGAACGCAAGTTCAAATCGTCTTACATCAGGACACGGTGGCCAGCAAAATTTGCGTCCGGACGTAGTTAATGCCATAGTTTGCGTCTGAAGTGGTTGGCTACAATAGTTGTGTCAGGATCCGCAGTTATGCTAAAGACAGTCAGGTGCTTCCTACGCACCTGACGCAGATTTCTTCGTTGCTGATGGATGCTGCTTGTAGTGGTCCCAAGCATCATTTGCAACGTCCGTAATGATGGCGGGAATGTTTTCGTTATTGGTGACGGAGGAGGCGTTATCTGTGGAAGCGTAGATGTGATGATACCCATTTAATTGATCATGTACAATACCCTGGGGGTGAGGATCTAACTTATACTGGTTAAAGATATCTTCGGGGATAGTGGAGAGAGTATCCTCAACTGATTGTATTTCTTCCTCCTTGATATCATCATAGTCTTTGTAGTCTCCATCATTCTCGTCATTGAGATAGGGACAAGAAAGATGGTGACCGAGGCTTTCTTTACGGCCTGCGTACTTGTGGTAATTACAGTCAGTGTGCTTGAATTTGATGCACCCGCAGGAAACCATTGGGATTTCTTCTGGAATGGGATAGATAGATAGGTTGTTAGTAGTAATAAAAGTGCCTGGAGGTTCAGTGTGGATTTCTGTAGCATCGATACTCTGTGGAATGAAGTCTTGTTGTTCGGTGGGATTGAGGGAGTATTTATGCTTCCTTGATGGAGCGTCCACCAACAGCTTTTCTTTTCCAGCTGTATGTTCGATGACCAAGTCGAATTCTCACAAGTAACCTTGCCAACGAGCTAGCTTCTGACATGTTTGTCATAGTCGGAGGAATGAGAGTAGTGGTTGGTGATTCGTAGGAACCGTGAACTTGTGATCTCGGAGCTGAGCCTCAAAAAACTTCAGGAAGTCAACAATAGCAGGTAACACCTTTTGGTAGGTGGGGTACCTCAGCGGTGCAGGGCTGAATTTCGGAGAATGAAAACCACAGGGTCGAATGGATCCTAGTTCTCCTTGTCCTATCTATGATCCTAGTCCAAAATCACTAGAATCATATACTAGGGATTTTGGCGCTTCCTAGAAGTGGTCCTAGGGTTTGAGATTTTGTGGAGAATTCACAAGTTCCTTGATTTTCTTGAGTGCCCTAGTATAATTATCCGTACATCTCCAGGCTGCAGTTTCGCCTTGCAGGTCTGGCAGGGGGGTTGACCAGGAGTCCAATTCTGGATAAAACTTGCTTAGGAATATGACCACGGCTAGTATTCCACGTAATTCCCGGCAGTTGCTGGGAACCTCCAAATCCAATACTTTCTTGCACTTCTTAGGATCCATTTGTAACCTATCCGGAGGTAATATATGCCCTAAAATATCTAGACGTTTAGTTCAGAACTGGCATTTGCTAGCCTTCAACCAGAACTTCTCGTCTAGAAGTCGTTGTAGAACCTTTTGTAAGGTAGCTACATGTTTGTCGTATTTATCTGAAAAGATAATAATATCGTCGATGTAGATGACAAGATCCTTGAAGACCATGTCCTTAAAAATTTCGTACATAGCTCATACCATGGTGGCAGGAGTGTTGCTGTCGCCTTATTGCATAATGCCACTGTTATAATATCCCATATGTGTAAGGAAGGTGGAGTATTGTTACGAGTCTTCTTTGATTCTGATATTGTGGTACCTATCGGCTAGGTTAATCTTGCTTCCATATTTCCAAGCAGCAACTAGATCCATGAGTTCCTCAATGGTTAGTAGTCGTATATAGTTGGGATCAACCGCTTCGTTACGAAACCTTGCGTCTAGGAAGCGCCATGGTCTGGTGGGATGATCTCGTTTGGCTTGTACGAACACAACTACCACATTGGTATCAAGTTCTGTGCGATAAATTCGGCCTGAGGCTTCTTCCTCAGTGAGCTGTCTTGTGAGCTCAGCATAAAATTTGAAGGGTGATGGTGGCTATTTTGGTATCCATGTAGAGCCGGGTTTCAGGCACATTCCGTAGTTGATAGTTCTGAGGGGTGGCAACTAGTTAGGTATGGTTGCTGGAAATAGTTGGGTGAATTCAACGAAGGGCTTGACTTCCGGACTTTCTCCGAGACTCATAGCTGAGACCATGAATTTGAACAGTGGTAGACGATAGTCTGATACTTCATCTTCCATGGTTAGTGCAGCAGATGTGACTTGCCCCATGGCAAGCCCTGCTTCCCTGCATTGCTTAAGTTCAAAGCGTGCCATTCCTTCAGCTTGAATTGTAACAAGAATTGGTCCTGCTGGGATTAAGGCGTTTAGGCCTGTAAGCGCTGGCTTGCCTAGGATCATATTCCAGCCTGCAGGATGCACTACATAGAGTGTTCTTGTTTCTGTATATCCTCCATAGATCATTTGGACATATCATGCTTTTTCTATTACACCCATTAATCCTTTGATCGCGGTCTTGAGTGCCTGCTTGTTGATTCCATAGGTGGGAAGACCATATAGGTTTACGAATTGTGCATTGATGAGATCTCCACCTGTCATCTGTAAATCCACAAGGGCTGATGCAGGGTGGCCGTTAAGCTTCACCCGAACCCTGCTGTAGTCTAATTCTTCAGTAGACTAGGATTTTGCCTTTGTTTTGCCCTTGTAATTATTCCTGGCAATAACTGGTTTGTTGGTGTTTTGCAGTGATAGGACTTGTGCGGCGGTGCATATGCGTACTTTGGATATTCGCTTTTTGTATTCCTTGAAGGTGTGACGAGGTATACGGCAACATAGGCACTTTCGTCCACTGATCAACTTCATCTTGTCTTGTGATGTTAACGTCTTGTTAACCACTTCCCAGTCCGGATCCTTGGTGGTAATTGTTTTCATGGCAGGGGTCCAGCCAGGATTAGAACTTGTTTTCTTGTTGTCTGTCTTCCGATCCCTGAGGTGATTTCGACTAGGATACTGAGCTACTTAGGGAGCAGGCTGGCGAGCAGGTTTGGGTATAGTTGAGATACACCCATCTTTTCGTGCAGCCTTGTATGATTCTACTTTCTTGACAAGGTTGTTAAGTGTCCATGAATCAAGTATTTGTGGAACCAGGGTTGTTTCCATGTAATCCGGTACGTTGTTCACGAATTTTCTGCTTTTGACTTCTTCCGAGACGTATGGGTTTCCATCCTTGTCGATAAGCTTAATCTGAAGTTCTTCCAGCCAGTTTGCAAAGGTTTTGATACCCATGTGTCGTCCATCCTTGTGGAGTGATGCGGCCTCCAACACCTTCTATAGGAGGTCCTTAGTATGCCCCATGTGTCGAGTACAACTCGGCCCGGGTCGCCAAGACTCGCCCTATTGAGCGAGTTTTGGGTTCCTTGCAACTAGCCTAGTCGGCTTTTTGCTTTCTGCACTGGGCTCGCCATTAATCGGTGAGCTACCGATTACTCGCCAAGGCTTATATCTCCTTGGTATTTTCCTATCGTTGCCCCTTCTGCCGCGATCTAACCATTGGCCCTATTGGACATATTCACACTCCCTGTTTCTGGTTTGTTGCCACCAGCCACGCCTTCCTTCAATCTGTCAAGGACTATTTTTACCTGTCACGGATCATTTTCAACTGTCACGGATTGTTGGCACCACTTGTTTATTATTTGCTACCTTGTAATTACCTCTCATTACCATTTTCTACTCTTCTGACATTATTTTCTACTCTTCTGAGCTTTCTGGCACCCGTTACTCGATGTGCGAACCATCATGCATTATCGTTCTAGTCACGGATCCTCGCTCCTTGTCACGGACAGATTTTGCTACTTCGCAGCTACTAATCTCCATATTCGTTGCAAACTGTCACCTAGCTCATTGTACAGATTCAGGCACACTAAAACAGAGCCTAAATGTCGATGTTCCTGCACTTTATAAAAGCTAACATAACCATACTCCATTTCCCAACCTCACTCACTGCCCATCTTCATTGCACAAATACACAAAAAGCACCCCAACCTTAAGCTCCCTCCACTTACCTACCAATCGCCCAGCACTACCCTATCTCCATTCCCTCTATCATTAGTAGTCGCTGCTTAGCCTCCTCTGACATTCCGAGAAATACGATATTCATTATCTCATGCACTGGGTATTGCCACAGGTTATCGTTATATATTTCTCTAAATGTATGTTTGTCCTTCATGGCTTTCCCTCTGATGTGCGGGATTTGGGGAGCACCTAATCCTTTTTCTAGAGGCGGAATGATTGTTAGATGGTAAGTGGAGGGGTAGTGGAACCTGATTCGCCAAGTGGCACCTTGGCTGCCAGGCGTTGCGTTCTGAGGGAATTGGTATCGAAAGCAGAATCGTATTCGATCAATGCGAACCTTCGTACTAGGTTGCTGCAACTTTACCGACGTTCTGGCCCTCATTGCAACTATATTCCCTCAATTATTGTTATCTCTCATGATCTATGATAATCTAACGTAAAAAAAAAAATACATAACAAAAATTAAAAGAAAATAAAAGAAAAGAAAAGAATTCAAAATCCGGTAATCTAACAGGAGAGGATGGTTATTAGGTACCTCCTCCACCTCCTCCAGCTCCAGCTCCTACTCCCCCCCCACCACCTCTCTCGCCCTTATCATCCTTCCC
>Ga0307511_10005076_pt1 | contig 13428 bp, 16 predicted proteins | sample 13_EM_MG_FD_200266 | JGI IMG/M metagenome (GOLD analysis project Ga0307511, IMG submission 200266) | Populus trichocarpa ectomycorrhiza microbial communities from riparian zone in the Pacific Northwest, United States - 13_EM | ecosystem: Host-associated > Plants > Roots > Unclassified | place...
TTCGACGAAAAGTTAACCATGATCCGTAGATGCTAGCCATGGTCGTATACTTGCTTGACTTGTCTGGGGTGTGATCTTAGGTTACCCTGACCACCCCCGGTAAGGCTGGTCCACATCACAGACCGCAATGAGGAGCCTCCCTTGGATCGGGTATGGTCGTTGATATCCTCCGACCTTGGTCACGTAGTCAGACTCGGAACGAGCCATGCGAGAGATGTGCGTGGAAGGTGCGGTATGAGAGATGACGGAATGCAGAGACGACGGGAATTCGGCGTTGTTCGACGCTGTCATGAGTCTCCTGGTGAACATCGACCATCATATAACCGTAACTATACAACCCGCGACAAAAATTGATGGCCAACGTGGGGATCGAACCCAAGACCTTCGCGTTATTAGCACGACGCTCTAACCAACTGAGCTAGTCGGCCTGTTGGATTATTGATCAAAAATCGATTGAAGGGATGGCGTTTGTCAGTCCACACCCACAACTAGTCGAGTTTTATCATTCATGTACTTGGGGAAGTACTGGCTCCCGCCAGCATGAACCTTGCTTGGTCCAGCTTGCAGCTATAGGGATTCAATGTATAATTCCCCAGGGAACCCTTCAAGCAGTACCACCAACGAGAGGCAACGACCATCTTTCGAATTCAGTCGATTGGCAGTGAGTCATGAGGTGTGTTTATGGATGTGAATACGAAATGGGCAACGAAAAGAGTGGTTGAGTGCTGTGGGTAGCATGCATATCCTCAGTAGATATGATATACATACATGCAAGAATACATAGATGGACAGCCAAATTCACTACCCATTGAACAATGGACGAAAAATGGTGCTTCACAACTCCACCTTATCTACACCATTAGTCATTAGTGCTCACTAGGTCACCTTGCATTTCACTTCACCACTCCCCCCACCAGAGCCAGAGCCTTCATTTTGGTGCCAAATAAATGGCTTGGCAATGTTGTACAAACGTGTTGTGCCTGAGACAGGCCTGAGAGGGTTAGGGCAACATTGTATGACCCTTGTAATGAGATATCTGTTGGTGAGCCGAGTAGAGAAGGAAACCAACAATGATTTGAAGTCGCCGTTACTCAGAAGCGACAAGCCAAGTGGTTTGTATAAGGCGGTGAAACCACCGAAATAGTTGTACGCCCTCACAAAGTCCCTCTCTCTCTGGTGCCCACCCCTTGCAGATATTTTGTGCTGCCTTTGGGTGAGGTTCGCCTTTAAAGAAAGTGACTTGAGGTCAGTAAAGAGGTTTCCTTCGCAGCAGAAGTCCTCGGAGTCCGTAAAGTGACCATAGTCCCCGAGCTGTTCTCGTAAGACTCGAACAGTGTATGATGGGTATTGTACCCACCTTTGTGTCATTGAATGTGTATGAGAACTTCATGGGGACACCATCCACGAGTAGCTCACAGCTAAGCTGCTTACTCGGACAATGGCGTATCATGAGACCCCGCCAGTCACGGTCGGGATCGTCTGTTCCCTATTTGCAATATCAATGCTGGTAATGTGCGTGCATAAAAAAAGAATCTACTTACATCGACGTCGAAGCCTGTCCATTCACCTGACACAATACCGAAACCGGGATCACGAAATAGATCAAACTTGACTCCACATATCCTTGAGCTCTTCCACATGACGCAAGAAGTCTGCAGGATCCAGGTTGCTTGAGGGAGAGGGGTTTCCATAATGCAGACCCGACAGGTTGTAGCTCCAGAACTTTTCATGAACTGTGCATGCTCTGGCGCTCTCTTCAGTATTAGGTCATAGGGGCTCCAAAAAATCGTGCCAGGTTCCTCGCGAACGATATGTATCCAATTCTGGTCAGACCAGTGTCCAAAGCCCACTGCAAAACGATTCCCTCGACTGTCAGAATAGGATTTGACGTCGAGATCGGTGCTGGTCGGAATGAACATGCAATTACCACAGTTGGTGAAGCCCTTCTTGTGGATCGCACTGTCATCAATTTCGAATGTGTTGCGCGGCGTGTCTTGATATCTGAGATAGACGTGACATAAGTGTGGACACCCAGTGTTATGAGGTAATATTGAAGACCCTGAAAATCGATAGTAATTCGAATCCCACAAAGCTAAATTGATGGCCACTGGTGGATTCGACCGACGAGAGCGACATGGCAGCAAGGCTCGGAAGACTGAGTCAGAGTCAACAATGGGACGGAGGAACAGCCAAATATGGATGCCGCGATTCGTGATGGGGAATGTGCCAAATCGATCGTCCTCAATCGATGGGAGCTCTTCTTCTGCCAGGTTGTCACGTCTGAGAGATTTGATGAATTCATCTCGATCCATCAGTTCCATCTTCTCACAACCCCGGAAGAAGCTGGGGTCATCCGCAAGGATACTGCCAGTCCGTACATGCATTGAGTCGCAACCCCACGCAAAGATGCTTTGGTCGTTCGACATGCGGATGATCTCCAGCTGAAGACGGTGAAAAGCCTTCTTCCCCTCCCCATACAGCATCGGCATATTCACGTCCAGTAGACCCATCAGAGAATAAGCCCTGTCCTCCACTCGAGTCGCCATCCGATTGGCAGCCCATGACATGATTTGGGCAACGCACGGACGGTTTGAGGAAAGTCCTCCCTTCAGTATATCCTGTGGAACTCGAGTGATGACTTCCAAAATATATAAAAGCGTCCTCTTGTCACCAATGGGATGCCAATCCTTATCGAAGAACTGGACATCCTTCGGCGCTATCATCTCTTGCAGTGTCCATCCACGCGAGAACCACTCTGGCCAGCCGTTCGACTTGGGATATTTTGCATCGTCTCTTGCAATGGGAAAGGATGAACCGTGGACGTCGTGGAGGTACACATAGCATATCCGTGAGTTTTCGTACCACCGGTACATGGAATTAATAGACTCTGATAGCTCTGCGCTGCTTCGCTTGTCGATACAGCAAGTGTCCACCCACAACCACTTATACCCGTCTTTCTTCGCCTGCTCGCAGCTCTGGATGATCTTTCGGTAGCCATCACGCTGGCGAATTTCGCTTCTCTCCCTCTCGTCCATCTTCGCGAGCTTGGCCATCTCGTTATAGTCCACTTCTTGTTCGATCCACCGGTGGGATAAGATCGCGTATTCTGTTACTTCGTCATCACCGAACTCGAGGACTTTGGCTCGACGGTCAACTCGCTTTCCCTCCCTAATCAATCCCTCCCTTTCTAGGCACGCTTTTATGTTGATCAAGCGCATGCTGCACAAGTGCATATCGACCGTGGTCATCAACTGTAGATGGTGTCCATACCTCTAAATGAATTGATGATGTTATGGTGATACAATGAGGTTGGTTCTTTTCGGTTGGTTAACGTCTTTTTATGACAGTGCGGACAGCTGATGGTGATGGTAAAGGCACAAGGATAGCTCGTGTGATTTCTAGCCGAAAAGCTTCGTCATAACACAGCAAGCAGCTGAGCGCCCAATGTCATTATCAAGCAAGGTATCATTGGCCACCCAAGTCAGTGACAATAAGCCGGGAAAAAGCGACCCCTTCGGGGATTACTCCTGGTCGGAAGGTGCATTACGATTAATGAACGCGACTGATACTCTGAAACCCGCGCCATAGACTCAACTTTATAGACATGACAGAAATGTTATACAGACGAGTCTGCTCCTGCGAATTAAGCCTCAGCTACCCCGGACCCCCTATTCCAACGTAGCTAGACTTCATAATATAAGATTACTACTCTGTTGACCGTCCACAGATAGTTGTTGATCTGGTGGCGGTTCCAAATTTTCCTGTGGGTCAGAAATTTCAATACGATTATCGTCCGTCGCGGATGGCTCTGCCTCTGGGCCTTCAGCTTCCGCAGCTAAATCTGTTTCCGTCTCCATCTCAGCAAGAGCTCGTCTAAAGAGAACGTGAGAACATGGGGCAAGACAAGTAAATGGCCATACTGGTACGCTTCCCGGCAGTCTTTTCTAATGTTGTTCGTTTTCCATCGCTGGCGACGTGATTGGGGCGCCACTAGTTCCGAGTCAAGGTCTATTAACGAAATTAATGGTCCGCAATCAAAAGCGTTGATTGGTCCTACCGTTGTCTTCGCCCAGCAGTAAAAGTTTGCTCAGTTCAACCCATTGCCTATTACGCAGGGTGTTAGCTCATCAGCACGATGAGGTTATCACAAATTACCATTGAGAGGCCTTATCAAAGAACTGAACAAGATGCAATGGGCCACCTTCGGTTCGATGCACCATATCACGTTGTCTCTTGACGGATTTGGGTATGCGTTCGTCGTCGGGCTCGAAGACTACTGCTGGCCACCATGGGTAGGTTTCTAAGAGAGGGTCAGCACAATAAATGGTTCCCATACAGTCTTACACGTACTGGCTTTCGCCCAAACTACGTTATGACGATCAGTACAGCCGAATACATTCGCACAATAACGTACCAAGTGTTCCACCCTCGAGCGTCTTGCCCTCCTCCAAGACAATTACACCCGGCTCGCGTCGGGGTGGTGGTGGTGGGGGCGCCATTGACGGACTTGCAACAGACGGAACTGGCTGACTGGATTGGATACCACCTGATTCATCCCCTTTACTCTCCAGTTGACCGCTATCTCCGTCCTCGCTCTCCAGATCGCTTAAGGAAGATAGGTCTGACTCCTCCAAGTTATGCATCTGTACATCGGCTGTCCGCGGTGTTACCAAAGTGGTGGTGGTGTTAGGGGCCGCCGCCGCAGCTTTCCTCTCTGCTTTCCGCCGCAGGGCCTTCTCCTTCCGAATAGCGGGAGTATCCAATTCCTCGATGACAATCCGACCGTGCTCAGCGATAACTTTAGTATGTGGATCAACAGGGATTGTGGCGATGCGAGCTTCAAGCTCCTCCTGAGTCATCTCTTCACGAGGAGCATCCTCTGCAACTGGTGTTTCTATCTCAATCTTCTCTTCCACCGATAGTCCCGAAGGGCCAGCCAGCGTTTCCAATACTGCAGCGCCGTGAAGGGGTTGATTCTCGGATGTCGCACCACTGACCGTAGAGACTCCAGACATTCCGCGATCTAGTTTTCGAGTCAGAGATGTGTCTATTGGGTAGGAAGTTATGTTACCGACCTGTACGCATCCGTTTCTTTGGTGGTGGTAATGAGGAGCTGTCCACTGGCTGTCTTCCCCCGCGTTTCTGACCTGAGGGTAAAATCCAGCCAGCATCAAACATCTTAAAGGACCCTTGATTATCCACGTCCTCGACCATTTGTGGGACCCCCAGTTGGGACGATGTCACTACAGATCCCCGGCGAGCTTTAACAGATGTCGGAACCGCTTGTAATAGATCCAGATCCAGCGCCTCGACCACTCCCCCTGTAGCCTCGGCTTCAAAAGCTGCTGCGACTGCAAGCGCGCGCCGTGTACGAGGAGCACGGAAACCGGGAGATATGTCTAGTGCACTCGGTTCTCCGGCCTTGAGTTTCGATGTTTTGGCAGCTTTCTTCTTTTGAACCTTGGGTTTCGGTGGCGGTGGCGGTGGAGGCGGCTTGAGACGACCTAGGTCGAAACTGAACAACGAAGAGAGGGGGTCAGTTTCTAAGATGAATTTGAAGTCATTCCGGATGGCTTCAGGAGAGTCTAAGAGCTCAAGGAGGTCCAACGGAGGCTCAAGATCGCCGATGGGTTGTTGTGGTGGCTTTAGATCGGTACCTGCATCCAAGCCGGTGTCAAGAGGTGGATGGTACCGGGAAAGGGGGAGGTCGGCTAATATGGGCTGGATATTAATCTGCATGCGCTGAGCAATTTTGTAGAAGGATGTGCCAGGCTTGTTATACAAAATGGCATTTGACAAGACAAGTTCAATATCGTTCTAAATTGTCCTCAGTTCTGTTATCACCCAGCATAGAAACCTGCCGACCTTAAATGTATTCAAATCCCAGTACTCATGACGGTCTAGTCTAGCATCAATGATGTCCCAGCTCATGGGATACTGAACGACATCGTAGTAATCGGGAACCTGCGTCTTCGACACAGGGTGTTTGAATAGACCGTTGCGATCGAGCCTAAAACTATATGTGAATGTGTCTTTTGGCAGAACCTAGCGACTCACGCAAGAATTTTCTCAAAGGCGAGCCGCATAGGGCCTTCGTGTGGGAATAGGATGACTTCAAGTACTCTATGGATCGACTCCAGTTGAGCAAGTTTACGGCTTTCCCGCTTACGACTCAACAGGGTGAGTTCACGCAGGATCTCGAGGTCCTTCCGGACCCGTCTCAGATGCTAAGGACGAGTTAGTTATTCACAGTATGTAGCGCCACACCAACACACCTCGAGCTTCAGAGCTTTCTCCTCCTCGGTTTGTACTTTGCCCACATTCGAGGCGGTCCATGGTTCTAGATGAAGTCGCTTCAGGAGCGGCGCTCCACGTCTCGCCTCTCGTTTCAAGCTCCAATACTTGCAAACCATGTATATAAACTCTGACTTCTTTCGGATAGTGATTTTAGTGATATAGTTTAGAATTCGGTCAACGACGATTTGCGGAACAAGAGGTGGTCCGGTCTTGTAGGTTTTGGCATATGCCCTTGCAGATTTTGACAGCTTGGAATTTGGGCTGGATGTGACACCATCAGCGGCCAAAGCTTTAAGTCTGTTCTCTGCTTGTTCTTTCTGTGCCAGCAAGACACACTTAAGGCTGACCAAAGGATTACGAAAGCGCGTTGCTCACCGAAAGGTGCTTTTCGCAATAGCAAGTCAGAGTGACGGGCTCCGAACCTTGCGTGCTCTTCATGGGCATGAGCAGTTTCTCACTTCGCGCACAGGTAGTATGGAAGGCGAGGAAACAAGATGACTTTGTACACTGAATGCAAGCTCCCTCCCGGATTCCACATATAGAACATTTCTAAAAGGACCAACGTCATAAAGTTAGTGAATCGAAAAGGGATGGGCTCACTAGCTTCCATCTTTGTTTGGGAATCTTTTCGGAGCCCGATATCGGCTCCATGAACACTTCGTTGGCGACTCGTATCTCAGGAATCCATATAGCACACAGGAGATGGGCCCACTCCCCAAGCACTGTTTGCTTGAAAGCGCCACCTTCATTTGGACAGAATATGCAAGACTGGATGCGAATGGCGAATTGGTCAAGGTAATAATTTGGACTATCAGGAACCTTACAACAGGGGTTTCCGGGGAAACAGTGCATTTTCGACAGAGCCACTGACCCTCAGGAATGTAGGGAACGCCATAGCAATCTGATGAACGTCAAACATAAGGACAAGGACATCCGAAGTACGTGGACGTACCCTGGTGTACAGCCAAGTTACACCCATCACAGAATACAATAGCATTACTGTTTTCCCCCTCTGGATCGTCACAGATGGCACAGGTCGAATCTTCGGAGGGCATGGCACAGTCGGGTTTGGGGATGTTCTTGGTCTGTCACGGGCGTTCACACATTGCGCGGCAGGAGACGATGTAAGAGCGCACCAAGTCGAAGTATTCCTTCTCCAGACGATCCATGATGATTTCGAAGGTCTCGTATGTAATTGGGTTCAGCTGGTCCTTCTTACGTTCAATGTTGATTGCGTCAAGCCACTCCTGGTCTGCTCAAAGCGTCAGTACGCCCTTGTTCGCGTACGACAAGCAGATTACCTTGTTCATCCATGTCATATTCCACTTGAATTGCCAGGTCCCTCTCCAGAGGCTCTGGTGCCACGTCAGATACGAACGGAAGACCATGTAACGTTCATCCAACCTATGTGGCGAATGTAATGATCTGGTTTCTGAAACTCGGAGAAATCATTGTCTAATACGTTGTTAGCTGTATCTCCAGCGAGGACCGATGGAACGTACAGCCATATGACCTTGCTTGCAAGTCATGGACTCCACCTGGTTGAGTGGAATCATCGTCCGTGACGATTTCGAAGGAGACTTTGGGCAGTTGTGTTTGTTCTGGAGATTTCAGGCCACGACCCATTAGGATAGACAGTGAGATAGTTGGAAGCAAAGATTTAAAGCATGTAAGTTGTGTAGACAGGGGACACTCGAGGCAGCGGACGTGGTACGAAATTGGCAACCCAGCTTGTCCGTCCTTCAGTCCCTGCCTTGACTATACTTGTCACTGTCAACTGTTCGGCCGTGAAATGACCACGCGCTTCCAGCAAAAGGCTGCGTAAGTTCGCATTGTCCTGCAAGTTCTCCCACCATGCTCGACATCATCATACTCGGTGCGACGGGTAAGTCAGGCAGCTCCAGAAATTGGTTGGGTTTGGATGATACAGCAAATTACCCTCAGGTTACACTGGTCGCCTCATTACTCGATACCTTGCAGCACATCCGCAGCGTGCAGCGTTCACGTTTGGCCTTGCAGCACGCTCTGAGCAGAAACTCAAAGCTCTCAAGGAGGAGCTGGGTGATGCTGTTCGCCAAGTCCCGACATTCGTTGTGGACGTGACGAAACCGGACGACATCGACAGTATCGTCCAGGAAACAAGGATTGTGATCACTACCGTCGGACCCTATTGGCTTTGGGGCACGCCCGTGGTGCAAGCTTGTGTTCGCCAGGGGAGACACTACCTCGATCTCTCAGGTGAGACTCCATGGGCACGGGATATTATAACGAGGCAGGTGGTCTTGCTATTACATGCCTTCCGCCCATTAATACGAAGTCTCTACAGGTTTGACTACGCCTCTTCCAAGTCAAACACCATCATTGTGCCCTTCGCGGGCCTGGACTCAGTACCTTCTGACATCGTCGCATATGTCGCGAACAAGACACTCAAGTCATTTGCGGGTCCATTGACCACTATCGACATGTCGACGTCTGCGTGGAGGCTTAAAGGCACAGGGATATCCGGCGGGACGTTCTCTACCATAATCTCAAGTCTGGAAACTATCCCTAAGACCAAACTGAAGGCAGGTCTGTCAGACTTTGCGCTTAGTCCAGGTAAATTGTCTTTAAATGGGATGTGATGAGTGATATTCAAATAAGCGCTTTATTTCCTAGTGCAAGGTATACCCACGGGCCCACGTCGTCGAGCGTTTTACTCTCTGCCTATTCTGAACCCACCTGTGCGTGGTGCACTTTATTTCATGTCGGTCGTGAACACCCTGATTGTCCAACGTTCCTGGGGCTTGTTTGAACTTGCCGCCCGAAACCCAACGGCAGTATTCCCACCCGGGCTGTCCTCAGCTGTGAACATGTCGGAGCTTTCGTACGGTCCTGCATTTAAGTACGAGGAGTTCATGGTTCTGCCAAGTAGGCTTCATGCACTTCTGCTGTGGGTGTCCGTGATAGTTGTGGGATATATGATGGCTATCTTCCCGCCGGTTAGCATGGTTCTGTCCGTTTTTGTTGCCTATACTGAACTTCCGTGCTAATAGGCTAGGTGGGTAGCACGCAAGTTAATGCCGGAACCAGGACAAGGACCGACTGACCAGTAAGTAACCCGCACGATGAATTGTGCTGTTCAGAGCTAAATAACCTCCGTATAGGCAACTTGAGGCAGGGTCTGTTCACATTACTAATATCACGACCTCCACTCCGGACGCCAAGGGCCAGACAATCTCAGCACGTACAACTTTCAAAGGTAAAGGCGAACCTGGATACCTTTTATCTTCAAGTGAGTGGTCGACATCCAGTCGTGGACCCAGTATCAACGAATGCCGACTGACTATTACTTTCAGTCATGATTTCGGAGAGTGCTTTAGCCCTTGTGCTGAACAAGGACAGCCTACCGCCCTTCGGGAGACGGGGTGGTGTGCTCACACCTATGACTGCTTTTGGAGACGTCCTGATTCAGCGCCTGAACGCATGCGGCCGTATCAGCATAGACAGTGAAATCCTACCAACGTATGAGGAAAAGAAGCACCGTTGAAGAATGGCCACATGGCAGCATTTTGACCTTTGATGTATACTCCAATTGCTGTATTTATTCTTGATTGACGATATCACGTTGACCAATACCCAAGCTCCCCAAGCAGCCAACAAGGCACTCAACGATGACAATGCATAGGTACCTCCTATCAAGGCTGGCTTTCATCATGACGGGGAGAGCGATCGCAGGGCATCAACAGCAATGATGAGGGTGAAGAGATGCGCCTGCTGCGGACTGTCCCCCTCAAATAACACAAACTTGGAGGAAGTCCCGGCGACACCAACAAGACGATGAAGAGGACACTATATGTGAAGCTGCATTGACTGCATTGTAGGGAAGGTAGGGTAGATGATTCAAATGCACCATCAAGGAGGCCAGCCTGTTAATCACCTGCTTTGATTTGAATGGGCGCCCTTCAGGACCAGCCATTGGTACTGTACTTAGTGGACATCGTTCTCGATGCACGTGAGGAAATCAACACAGACCCGTCGCAGACGATCGAATTGCAATACCCACCTATTTACATCTTCGTGCGGATCATCCGCACCAAAGTGGAAGCGTCGAAGGGTTGGAATGTAGTGTGCTTCCAAACAAAGTCACAGTCACCAGACAATAACCGTTATCCCTGTGTACGCGTTCACCGACTATCGTTCCCAAGCCCAAATAATCATCGATCTCGCCATGCCTCCGACAGGAAAACTGACCTCTGAGTCGAAAGGAGGGTTAAGTTTGAAGTAGGTGTGACAAAATTGCAGATAGAATCAACGAGATAGTTCAAAAATGGAATACAATGCTCTGTACCAACTGCATATCCTATTACATACACTTGAACCGTGAACCAGAAGTTGCGCCAGTGGGACCTGCTGACTGAGTGCTCGCACCTCGCCCTCTGATTTTCAGCTGACGATAATTAAAGAGACTGTTGAGAGACTCTGCATGGTCAGGATGACCTTGGGGACGCAGCACCAATGCTGCTTGTTCGAACTTGATGGCATCGTCCAGATCAGCTCGCCTGGCTAGCTTGGTGAACCTGTCTGATAGACACCGTGCAAGGTCGTGCAAATGCTGCGCACTGGCTGGACTCCCTGATGGACAGACCTCTAACGCTTCCTGATACAGTATAACGGCTTCATCTACATCAGCAATAACGCCCCGTTGTTGGAACCTGCGCAGAAGGAAAGCGGCGAGAGTGGTAAAGGACATTACATGATAGGGATGACCAGGGGGACAAAGCTTCAATGCAGCTCGTGCGATGGCCACAATTTCATCCACAACTGGGGGAACGCCCCCCTCAACGTCCGAAGTGTTTTCAAGTTTGTAGAACCTACTGCGAAGGTCGGTAACAAGGCCGTGAAGGTATGCAGCACGGCCAGGATTCCCGAGTTCGCAAGATGCCAATGCACAGCGTTCAAGTGAGATACATTCATCCAAATCAGTTGTCATATCATAACTCTGAAATCGCTTTCGGACCAGAAGAAGCAGCTTGTCAATAGACTTTGCGTGGTCATGATGTCCCTGTGGATGGAGGTCCAATATGGCTCGGCGGAGGGAAATAAGTTCGTCTAAGTCTGCTGCAGCCTCCACCCTCTCAAATCGGGTGCTAAGACATCTTGCCAACTGGTCGAGTGAGCTTAGCCGATGGGAATAACCCGCAGGACATAGGTCCAACACTGATTGATAAAGTGCAATGGCCCTATCAAGATCACAGTCCATACCGAGTTTCAGGAACCTATGCCTCAGGCAATCTGCAAGGATGCTGAGAGACCAGGCACGATCAGAGTGGCCCAGGGAACAGAGCTCTAGTGCAGCTCGACTAAGTGTGATGGCCTCCTCTAAGTCTGCTATGGCACCCTGCTTGTCGTACCGCTTGCTGAAGCAAATTGCGAGATAATGGAGTGAGTCCGACCGGTCGGAATGACCCGCTGGGCGTAGGTTCAACGCTGATTGATGCAGTGCAATGGCCTCATCAAGATCACAGTCCATACCTAGTTTCAGGAACCTGCCCCTCAGGCAATTTGCAAGGGTGTCGAGAGTCCAGGAGCGACCAGAGTGGCCTGGGGAACGGAGCTCTAACGCAGCTCGACCGAGTGTGATGGCTTCATCTAAGTCTGCTATGGCACCCTGCTTGTCGTACCGGTCGCTGAAGGAAATGGCAAGATACTGGAGTGAGTCCGACCGATCGGAATGACCCGCTGGGCGTAGGTCCAACGCTGATTGACGCAGTGCAATGGCCTCATCAAGATCACAGTCCATACCGAGTTCCAGGAACCTGTCCTCCAGGCAATTTGCAAGGGCATCGAGAGTCCAGGCGCGACCAGAGTGACCCGGGGAACGGAGCTCTAACGCAGCTCGACCGAGTGTGATGGCCTCCTCTAAGTTTGCTATGGTGCCCTGTTTGACATACCGGTCGCTGAAGCAATGTGCGAGATAATAGAGTGAAGACGACCGTTTGAAATGACCCACTGGACATAAGTCCAACGCTGATTGATGCAGCGCAATGGCTTCATCAAGATCACAGTCCATACCGAGTTTCAGGAATCTGTTCCTCAGGCAATTTGCAAGGTTGTTGAGAGTCCAGGCGCGACCAGAGTGGCCCGGAGAACGGAGCTCTAACGCAGCTCGACCGAGTGTGATGGCCTCCTCTAGGTCTGCTATGGTGCCTTGTTTGTCGTACCGGTCGCTGAAGCAATGTGCGAGATAATTGAGTGAAGACGACCGTTTGGAATGACCCGCTGGGCGTAGGTCCAACGCTGATTGATGCAGTGCAATGGCCTCATCAAGATCACAGTCCATACCAAGTTTCAGGAACCTGTTCCTCAGAGGCAATTTGCAAGGTTGTTGAGAGTCCAGGCGCGACCAGAGTGACCCGGAGAACGGAGCTCTAACGCAGCTCGACCGAGTGTGATGGCCTCCTCTAAGTCTGCTATGGTGCCTTGTTTGTCGTACCGGTGGCGGAAGCAAATTGCGAGATGATGGAGTGAGTCCACCCGATTGGAATGACCCGCCGGACGGAGGTCCAACGCTGATCGATGCAGCGCAATGGCCTCCTCTAAATCCGCCATATCATCCATCTCCACGAATCTGCAATCCAGGAAATGTGCGAGGTTGTGGAGGGCCATAGCCCGACCAGTATCTCCTGGGAGATGACGATCCAGTTCTTTCCGATTTCGAGCGATCTGGTTGTTCAACTTCGTCATCGTTCGTTCCGTTCGGCTATTGCACACGAGGTCGAAGATCACGGACGGCTGGTCTTTTAGAACACTAAGGTGAGATATTTGAAAGAGAAGCCTAAAGCGAACTCACCAAAGGTTCCTTTCGCGAAACAATAGAACAATGGTTGGTTGGCCGATGAGGAGGTGAGCCCTTCGTTCAGGTCAGCTAGAACCTTAACAGAAGGAATGGGCCATACGGATGGGCCGAAGACTTGAGATGCGAAGAATTCGTGATATGGAATTAGATGCAAACCTATAAGTACGGTGAGGGAGCAAAAGGGACCAACCGGACTTCCCACCTGTTGAACAAGCAATGTGGGGTAGCGGGCGATGGGAAAAGGGACGTGGACACGAATGAGGTGGGACCACATCTGCAAAGCTAAGCGTCACTGT
>Ga0307511_10005077_pt1 | contig 13424 bp, 13 predicted proteins | sample 13_EM_MG_FD_200266 | JGI IMG/M metagenome (GOLD analysis project Ga0307511, IMG submission 200266) | Populus trichocarpa ectomycorrhiza microbial communities from riparian zone in the Pacific Northwest, United States - 13_EM | ecosystem: Host-associated > Plants > Roots > Unclassified | place...
CCGGTGGAAGGAGTACGGACTTTCGTGAGCAGCGCATCAGCCGCGATCCCGCAGCCGGGGCGCACCAAGGCGTTCCTACGCCTCGTCATGATCGAGCACTCCGTCTTCGCCCTGCCCTTCGGCTACATCGCGGCGCTGACCGCGATGTTCCAGTGGGACAAGAACATCCACTGGGGACGGTTGCTGCTGGTCACCATCTGCATGGTGGCCCTGCGCACGTTCGCGATGGCGGCCAACCGGATCATCGACCGCGAGATCGACGCCCGTAACCCGCGCACGGCACACCGCGAGCTGGTGACCGGTGCGATGTCGGTGAAGCACGCGTGGACGGGCGCGCTCGTCGCGCTCGTGATCTTCCTGGGCTCGGCGGCCCTCCTCAACCCGCTCTGTCTGGCGCTGGCCCCCATCGCGGTGATCCCGATGGTGGTCTATCCCTACGGCAAGCGGTTCACGAACTTCCCGCAGGCCATCCTCGGTCTCGCCCAGGCCATGGGCCCGATCGGCGGCTGGCTGGCGATCACCGGCGAGTGGTCCTGGGACGCGGTGATCCTCGGTCTCGCCGTCGGCATCTGGATCGGCGGCTTCGACCTGATCTACGCCTGTCAGGACATCGAGACCGACCGCGAGACCGGCGTCATGTCGGTCCCTGCCCGCTTCGGCATCCCGGCGGCGATCTGGGGCGCGCGCGTCTGCCACGCGATCACCACGGCTCTCCTCGCCTGGTACGGCGCGGCGACCGGTGCGGGCGCATTCTTCTGGTTCGGCCTGCTGATCGTCGCGGGCGCGTTCCTCTACGAGCACTCGATCGTCCACCCGCATGATCTGTCCCGGCTGAACCGGGCGTTCTTCAGCGTCAACGGGTTCATCGGGATCGCCCTGTTCGTGTGCGCGCTGCTGGATCTGCTGGTGCGCGGGCTCTCGGTGTAAGCGGCCGGTTCACGGTGCAAGCGCGGCGGGCCGTGGGGCGGGCCGGCCTACGCCGTCAGCGCGCCGCGCTGTTCGGTGGCGCCCCTCCGCCGGAACGCGAACGCCGCCCCCACCCCCGCCGCCAGCCCGATCAGGTGTGCCTGCCAGCTGACGCCCGACTGCGTGGGCGCGAGGCCGAACAGGATCGACGTGCCCCAGACCGCACCGATGAGCAGGCCGACGGCGATGCCCAGCGGACGGCGCTCGACGAAGCCGGTGATCAGCAGGAAGCCGAAGAGGCCGAAGATCAGGCCGGAGGCGCCCGCTGTGTTGGTGTGCGCCGGGGATATGAGCCACACGCCCAGTCCGTCCGCGACGATGATCAGCGCGCAGACCGCGGCGAACCGCCGGATCCCGCCGAGCGCGGCGAGGAAGCCGAACACCAGCAGCGGCACACTGTTCGCCGCCACATGGGCGAAGCCGAAGTGGATGAACGCGGCCGGCACGATGTCGATCAGCTGGGACGGCTCACGCGGCACGATCCCGAGGCTGTCCAGGGCGTGGCCGGACACCACGTCCACCACTTCGAGCAGCCACAACAGCGCGACCCAGCCCACCATCAGCTTGGCCGCCGCCTTCACACGGTCGCCTCGCGACCACTCCGACTCCGTACCGGACATGGCACCCCCCACGGTCCACTCGTCCCCACAGAAGAACGCCCCGGCACCCTTGGCCGGTTCCCGCTCCGCGACGCCAGCTAGGCTCGGTCCCGTGAACCCAGTCAAGCCAGGAGAGACGCCGCGTACGCCTTGGATCGTAGGGGTGTCCGGCGCTTCCGGCACCCCATACGCGGCTGCGGTGCTGCGCGGGCTGCTCGACGCGGGCGAGAGTGTCGACCTCGTCGTGTCCCGGGCGTCCCGGCTCACCCTCCTCGACGAGACGGGGATCTCCTTCAGGGACGCGCACTGGCAGGACGACCTGCGCGAATGGCTGGCCCGTGGCGCCGACGGCAAGCCCGGCACCTTCCAGCCCGACATCGACGCCGTACGGCACTGGAGCGCGGGCGACCTCGCGGCGGGGCCGTCCTCGGGGTCGTATCCCGCGAAGGGGATGCTGATCGTGCCCGCGTCGACCGCCTGTGTCGCCGGGGTCGCCCTCGGGCTGAGCAAGGACCTGTTGCAGCGGGCGGCGAGCGTGACCCTCAAGGAGCGGCGCAGGCTGGTGGTGTCCGTACGCGAGACGCCGTTGAACGGGCAGACGCTGCGGCACCTGGTGACCCTGGACGACCTGGGCGCGGCCGTGGTGCCGGCCTCGCCCGGTTTCTACGCCGGCGCCACCCACATCCAGGACCTGGTGGACTTCGTCGCCGGGCGGGTCCTGGACGCGGCGGGCGTCGAGCACGATCTGTACCGCCGGTGGAAGGGCGACCTCGGGGGTTCCCGCACCACCGACAACTGACGTACGGCACCCACGAATTCATCCTCATCACCGGAAGGCAATCGATCGCATGGACGCGGTGGACAGGCAGCTCATCCAGGCCCTGAGAGAGAACGGCCGGGCCTCCTACGCGGAGCTGGGGCGCCTCGTCGGCCTGTCGGGACCCAGCGTCACCGACCGCATCAACCGGCTGGAGGCGGCCGGTGTCATCACCGGCTACCGCGCGACCGTCGACTCGGCCTCCCTCGGCCTCGGCGTGATCGCCCTGATCGGTATCTCCCTCTCGGACGCCGCCGACCACGAGGACGTGGCGGCCCGGCTGAAGGACCTCAGCGAGATCGAGGACTGCTGGTTCATCGCGGGCGAGGACTCGTTCATGCTCAAGGTGCGGGCACCGGACGTGGACGGCCTGGAGAAGACCATCCGGCGGCTGTCCGGGACCAAGGGCGTGTCCCGTACTCGTACGACCATCGTGCTCTCCACGAAGTGGGAGAACCGGGTCGGAGAGCTGCCCGAAGAGTCGTAGGCGTACGGTTTATCAAGGCTGTCTTAGGAAGAGGTAAGGGCATGGATGTCGGGCTCAAGCGCGAGCTGGAGCAGAAGGTCCGCTCCGGTGAGCGGCTGTCCCGCGAGGACGGCGTCGCGCTGTACGAGTCGGACGACCTGGCCTGGCTGGGCGGGCTGGCGCACGAGGTGCGGACGCGGAAGAACGGCGATGTCGTCCACTTCAACGTCAACCGCCACCTCAACATGACCAATGTGTGCACGGCGTCCTGCGCCTACTGCTCGTTCCAGCGCAAGCCGGGCGAGAAGGACGCGTACACGATGCGCATCGAGGAGGCCGTCCGCCTCGCCAAGGCGATGGAGGGCGAGAACCTCACCGAGCTGCACATCGTCAACGGCCTGCACCCGAACCTCCCCTGGCGCTACTACCCGCGCTCCCTGAGCGAGCTGAAGAAGGCCCTCCCGAACGTCTCGCTGAAGGCGTTCACGGCGACGGAGATCCATCACTTCGAGACGATCTCGGGGCTCTCAGCCTCCGAGATCCTCGACGAGCTGATCGACGCCGGTCTCGAATCCCTCACCGGCGGCGGCGCGGAGATCTTCGACTGGGAGGTCCGCCAGCACATCGTCGACCACCGCACCCACTGGGAGGACTGGTCGCGCATCCACCGGCTGGCGCACGAGAAGGGGCTCAAGACCCCGTGCACCATGCTCTACGGCCACATCGAGGAGCCGCGCCACCGCGTGGACCACGTGCTGCGGCTGCGTGAACTCCAGGACGAGACCGGCGGTTTCCAGGTCTTCATCCCGCTGCGCTACCAGCACGACTTCGTGGACATGAAGGACGGGAAGATCCGGAACCGGCTGCAGGCGCGTACGCAGATGGCGACCGGCGCGGAGGCCCTCAAGACCTTCGCGGTCTCGCGGCTGCTCTTCGACAACGTCCCGCACGTCAAGGTCTTCTGGGTCATGCACGGCGTCCAGACCGCGCAGCTCGCGCTCCAGCACGGCGCGGACGACATGGACGGCTCGGTCGTCGAGTACAAGATCACGCACGACGCCGACAACTACGGCACCCCGAACAAGCTCACCCGCGACGACCTCCTCGACCTGATCCGCGACGCCGGTTTCCAGCCGGTCGAGCGGAACACCCGCTACGAGATCATCCGCGAGTACGACGGCCCGGACCCGGCGCGGCGCGAGTCCCCGCAGCCGATGCGAGTGTGAACACGGTTTTCCGACATGACGCTGACTTTTGAACTGGACCCCGCGATAACCCCTGTCCTGCGCGAGGAGATCCTCACCCTCTGGGCGGACGTCTCCAACGCGGGCGGCTCGGTCGGCTTCGTGGCACCGGTCACGGTCGACGAGATACGGCCCGAGCTGATCAAGCACTTCGTCTCCATGGCGGAGGGCCGTACCCGGCTGCTGGTCGGCCGGGACGGGACGGGCACGGTCGCCGCGACCGTGTTCCTCGCGTTCAACACCCACCGGCTGATGCTGCACTGGCTGTGGCTCTACACGGTGATGGTCCACCCCCGCCACCAGGGCAAGGGTTATGGGCGGGATCTGCTGGCCGCCGCCGAAGAGGCCGCCCGCGGTCTCGACGGCATCGAGGCGATCCGCCTCACCTGCCGGGGCGGGCACGGCCTGGAGCGGTTCTACGGCTCCTGCGGCTACAAGGAGGTCGGCCGGGTGCCCGGCGCGATCCGCGTCGCCCCGGGGGACGACCGGGACGACATCTTCATGCTGCTGCCGCTGCTCTGAGCCGCCGAGGTGAGCCGCGTACCCCGCCCGAAGATCGGTGGGGGCGCGTGCTTCACTGAGTAGGACTGTTCGTTACGGAAGAGTGGATTGAGATGTTCCGCTACACGCTGATGCGCCTCGGAGTCTTCGCGGGCTGCCTCGGAGTCGTCTGGGGCCTCGTCTACCTCGGCGTCTTCCCGCGCGGCTTCGGTGAGTCCAACGGCATGTGGATCGTGCTGCTGGCGCTGGTGATCTCGGCGCCGATCAGCTTCGTGGTGCTGCGCGGGGTGCGCGACCGGGCCTCGGTGCAGATCGTCGAGCGGGTCGACCGGATGAAGGCGAACCTGGACGCCAACCGCAACCAGGAGGACGAGGCGGTCGACGCCACCGGTCCGCAGGGGCAGACTTCCTGACACCTGGGGTCGAACTACCCTTGCCCCCATGGGTGCCGTGAAGACCAAGCGGATGCCGCGTGCGGTCCGTGAGCAGCAGATGCTCGACGCCGCCGTGCGGACCTTCGGACAGCGCGGCTACATGGCCGCGTCGATGGACGAGATAGCCGAACTCGCGGGCGTGTCCAAGCCGTTGGTGTATCTCTACCTGAACTCGAAGGAAGACCTGTTCACCGCGTGCATCCGGCGCGAGGGGCAGGCGCTCACCGAGGCGGTGCGGGCCGGGGTCGACACCCGCTCGTCCGCCGACCGCCAACTCTGGGACGGGCTGCGGGCGTTCTTCACCCACACTGCCCAGCATCCGGACGGCTGGTCCGTCCTGCATCTCCAGGCCCGCACCCACGGGGAGCCCTTCGCGGCCGAGGTGGCCGCGCTGCGCGCCGAACTCGTCGCGTTCGTCACCGAGTTGATCGCGGTCACCGCCCGCGAGGCACACCGTGACCGCGACCCCGACCTCGCCGAGCGCGAGGTGGCGGGCCTCGCGGAGGCGCTGGTCGGCGCCGCCGAGTCCCTGGCCGCCTGGTCCAACGCGACACCGGGCGTCTCCGCCAGGCAGACGGCGGCGACCCTGATGAACTTCGCGTGGGCCGGCCTCGGCAACCTGGTGGAGGGACGGCCCTGGTCACCGCCGGCGGGTGCCGAGTACCGGCCCTGAGCCGGATAAGGCGTCGTAGGCCTCAGACGGCCCCCCACTTGCGCAGAGTCGGCGCCACCCGCTGATATCCCACCCGGTACACGGCCTTGGCACCGCGCCGGGCCACTCCCCGTACGGCCCTCTTCAGTCCCGAACCGCCCGTGCCCAGCGGGGTGTTGAGCGGGCGGCCCTTCTCGTCGAAGCCGTTGCGGGCCAGGAGGCCGCCCAGGTAGATGCCGGCGCGCTCAGGCGTGTAGTAGGGGCGCAGCGTCGGCAGCGGTCCCGCGGCGCGCAGCGCGGCCACGCGGGCGCGGGCGGCGGCGTAGGGGTCGCTCTTGCCGATGCCCTGGGCGTCGGCCCAGGCGGGGTCGGGCAACGGGAGGGCGCCGGCGTCGAGTTCGTCCCAGGAGGCCAGGCAGCCGGAGTGGACGAAGTAGTGGTTGCCGTGTGCCTCGCGGACGCCGAAGTCGGTGAGGATCGCGGTGGGGATGCCCCGCTGCATCGACTCCAGGGCGGCGGTGGAGCTGACGGTGACCAGGAGGTCGGTGCGGTCGAGGACCTCGCCCATGTTGCCGTAGACCAACTGGAGGTTGGCGGGGGCGGGTTCGGCCAGGCTGTCGACGAGGAGCTGGTAGGGGTCGGCCTCGACGTGGGTGGTGTGTTCGCCGGGGAGGCTGCGCAGCTTCATGAGGACCTGGCGGTCGGGGTGGCGCCGGGCGTGCGCGGCGGCCCGCTCCAGGAGCCGCAGCCGGTCCTGCTTGCTCTTGGGGACGGAGGGCTGGACGGCGAAGGTGAGGGTGAACGGCCGCTCTGTGGACGGCCGGTAGGGCTCGCCGCCGAGGAAGGGCAGTGCGCACTCCACGACCGAGTCCGGGTCGACCCCGACGCTCGCGAACGCGGCGCCGAACCGGTCCGCGTCGTAGGTGGAGTTGGCGAGGACGATGTCGGTGCCGCCGCGGGTCAGCAGGCCGTCGATCATCTTCTCGTAGACGACGCCGACGTATCCGGTGACGGTGATGGGCCGGTGTTCGCGGCCCGCCCAGGCGAGGCCGAGGCTGTGGGTGAGGGCGAGGACCGTGCCGCCGGAGACGGCCATGACGACGATGTCCGCGTCGGCCAGTTCCGCGTCGTCGACCAGTTCGGCGGCGGGGAGTTCACGCGCGGTGTCGGGTTCGATGCCGATCTCGGCGAGCTGCCGCTCGGTGGGGGTCGACCGGCCGCGCAGGAAGTACGCGTCCAGGGCGTGCCCCGGGGCGATCTGCTGGGCCACGGACGCTCCCCACTTCCAGCGGGTGTCCGAGTCGGCGAGTACGGCGATGCGTCTGAGGGGCATGGCTCAGGGGCCCTTCCTGGCGGGTCCGGCGAAGTGAGCCGAGGGTAAGAAGGAACCCTGAGGAACGTATGAGCGATGTCTTGAAAGTGCCTTGGGTGGGCTGGGGTTTTCCTGTGCGGAATCCTCAAGGGCCCTTTGTTCGACTGGGATTTCGCGAGGCGCCGAAAGGAGCCGGACGTTTTTTGTTCGCCCAGTGTTCACTGGTGTTCAGGCAACGGCCGGGCGCGCGAACCCCTCTACGTGTACCCGGCCGGTCGCGTCCCGCAATGCGAAGCGGTCGTCGAGCGCCGCGTACTCCACGGTTCCCGGCAGCAGCACCGGTGCCCTGAACTCGGCCCGCACCAGCGCGCGTTCGGGGGTCCCGTGGGCGGCGAGACAGCGGGCCGCCGTCCACATGCCGTGCGCGATGGCCCGGGGGAAGCCGAACAGGCGGGCGGTGAGCGGGTGGAGGTGGATGGGGTTGCGGTCGCCGGAGGCGGCACCGTAGCGCCGGCCCACGTCCTCGCCGAGCCGCCACTCGGTGACGGTGGGCAGGGGCTCGGGCTCCTCGGCCGCCGCGGGCGGCTGCGCCTCGGTGCGGTGCCGGGCGAGGTAGGTGCTCCGTGAGTCCCAGACGAGGGCGCCGCCGGCCCGCATCTCCGTCGTGACCGTCGCCTCGGTGCCGCGTCGGTGCGGGGCCAACTCATCGACGTAGACCGTGAGTTCGTACTCGCCGGTGGCCGGTACCGCCGTGTGCCGGGTGATCTCCACCGAGGTGTGGACCAGGCCGAGCAGCGGCAGCGGGAAGGCGCGGCAGCTCATCAGGCGCATGGCCAGCGGGAAGCCGAGGACGTGCGGATAGGTGATGGGCAGGGCGTCGTCGCCGGTGGGGAAGCCGCACACCCGCTCGTAGGCGGCCAGCTTGGCCAGGTCCACGCGGACGCCGGGCAGGACGAGCCGGGTGCGGGGGAACTCGGCGTCGGCGCGGGGCCGTTTGAAGGGGGAGAGGAGGGCGCCGCGGAGAAGGAGCGGGGTGAGCGCGGGGGTGTCGGTGAGGGGTGGATAGGGGTTGGCCATGTCCCACTCCCGGGTGGTGTCCTGGGCGGCTCTTTTCGGCTTACTTCGGAGTAAGGTTACCGCAGGTAAGGCCAAGTGGGGCGAGCCGGACGGCCCAGGGCGGGTGCATGGGCGACGCACCGGCGGCGCACGGCCGGCCCATGGCCGACAAAACGCTGCGAACCCGCCGAGGTTGCACAGGCCCGGCTCCGTACCACCCCCGAACCCGCACAAAGTCCCCACGAGGGGCCCGTACGATCTTCGACCTGACCCGAGGTAACACCCGGCCGTCGGTCGTGGATGAACACCTCGGTACGCACCATGCGTACCTAATGCAGCAGAGCGGTACAAGCTGCGCGCCTCAGGAGCTGCCATGTCCCTCGCCTACCCGTCCGGCTACGACTACGACGGCGCGCCCGTACTCGTGGAGCCCGAGATACGGCGGCTGGACGGCGTGGTGCGCGAGGTCTCCGTACCGCCGCTGGTGCCGCCGGCCACGCACGGCTCGCTCGCCGACGTGCCGTTCGAGAACGCGGCGGCGGCCCCCGACCACCTGGTCCTCAGCAGGCAGACGGAGGACGGGAGTTGGACGGATGTCACGGCGGCCGAGTTCGCCGAGCAGGTACAGGCCGTCGCCAAGGGACTGATCGCGGAGGGCCTCGCGCCGGGCGACCGGATCGCGGTCATGGCGCGCACGTCGTACGAGTGGACGCTCCTCGACTTCGCCGCGTGGGCGGCCGGTCTGGTCACCGTCCCCATCTACCCGACCTCCTCCCTCTTCCAGATCCGCTGGATCCTCCAGGACACGGGCGCGGTCGCGATGGCCGCCGAGACGGTCGCACAGGCCTCGTCGCTCGGCCCGGAGACGCCACGCCTCCCCGACCTGCGCCACATGTGGGTCTTCGAGAAGGGCCATCTGGACCGGCTGGCCGAACTGGGCCGGACCCTCCCGGACCAGGAAGTCGCCGTACGGCGTGGGGTGTTGCTGCCCGACACGCTCGCCACCGTCATCTACACCTCGGGCACCACCGGCCGCCCCAAGGGCTGCGCGATCACCCACGGCAACTTCCTCGCCGAGGTCGACAACGCGATCGAACTCCTCTACGGCGTCTTCAAGAACAAGCCGAACGAAGAACCCTCCACGCTCCTCTTCCTCCCCTACTCCCATGTCTTCGGCCGGATGGTCGCGGTCGCCTGCATCCGCGCCCGGGTCCGCCTCGGCCATGCCGCGAGCCTCAAGTCCGAGGACCTGCTGGCGGACCTGGCGAGCTTCCAGCCCACCTTCCTGCTGGCCATCCCGTACATGCTGGAGAAGGTCTTCAACAACGCCCGGGCGAAGGCGGAGAAGGGCGGCCGTGGCAAGATCTTCGACCGCGCGACCAATGCGGCCGTCCGCTACGGCGAGGCCCTGGAGACCCGCCAGTCCGGCAAGGGCTCGGGCCCGAGCGGCCCGCTGAGGACGGCCCGCGCCTTCTACGACCCGCTGGTCTACCGCAAGATCCGCAACGCGCTGGGCGGCAAGCTCCGCTACGTCATCTGCGGCGGCTCCCCGCTGGGCCGCCGGCTCGCCGCGTTCTACGCCGGCGCGGGCATCGAGATCTTCGAGGGCTACGGCCTCACCGAGACCACGGCGGCGGCGACCTGCACGCCACCCCTCAAACCCCGTCTGGGGACGGTGGGTTGGCCGATGCCCGGCACCAAGGTCCGGATCGCCTCCGACGGCGAGATCCTGCTCGCCGGCGGCCAGGTCTTCCGCGGCTACTGGGACCCGCACGGCGACGGGGTCGCCCCCGCCTCGCAGGACGGCTGGCTCGCCACCGGCGACATCGGCCACCTCGACGACGAGGGCTATCTGACCATCACCGGCCGCAAGAAGGAGATCCTGATCACCGCGGGCGGCAAGAACGTGGCCCCGGCCCCGCTGGAGAACTGGCTGCGCTCCCACCCCCTGATCGCCCAGTGCATCGTCGTCGGCGACCGCCGCCCCTACGTCGCCGCCCTCATCACCCTCGACCTCGAAGGCATCACCCACTGGCGCCAGATGAACGGCAAACACCCGGTACCCGCCGAACTCCTCGTCGACGACGACGAGTTGAGAGCGGTCCTGCAACGCGCCGTCGACGACGCCAACAAGCTGGTCTCCCGCCCCGAGTCCATCCGCCGCTTCAGCGTCCTCCCGGTGGACTTCACGGAGGCGGCGGGACATCTGACGCCGTCGATGAAGCTCCGACGGGAGGTCGTCATGCGGGACTTCGCGCGGGACGTCGAGGCGCTGTACGCGAACTGAGCCCGCGCCCTGCCGGGCCGAACGCGAACTAAGCGCCGTTCAGGGCGATTTGGTGTTCTGGTGCAGACCTGGTTATTGACTTCACAAGACCCCCGCGCGACATTCCCAGCCCATTTCCCCGTCGGGCTGGAGCGGCCATGACCCCGAGCACGGACGCACATGCGGAACTCCCGGGCAGAAGAAGCGTGTTGGCCGGTGGTGCGGTCGCCGCGCTCGCCGTCGCCGGAGTCTCCTCCTCGGCCCACGCGGCCGACCTCCCCCTCCTCGGCACCTACGACGTCGTGGTGATCGGGTCCGGAGCGGCCGGCATGACCGCCGCGCTGACCGCCGCCAAGCAGGGCCTGAGCTGTGTCGTGGTCGAGAAGGCGCCGACCTTCGGGGGCTCGGCCGCCCGCTCGGGCGCCGGGATCTGGATCCCCAACAACCCGGTGATCCTGGCCGCCGGAGTCCCCGACACCCCTGCCAAGGCGGCCACTTACCTCGCCGCGGTCGTCGGCGCCGACGTCCCCGCCGACCGGCAGCAGTCCTTCCTCGCCCACGGCCCCGCCATGATCTCCTTCGTCATGGCGAACAGCCCGCTGCGCTTCCGCTGGATGGAGGGATACAGCGACTACTACCCGGAGTTGCCGGGCGGTCTGCCGGGCGGCCGTTCCATAGAGCCCGATCAGCTCGACGGCAACATCCTCGGCACCGAACTCGCCCACCTCAACCCGCCGTACCTCGCCGTCCCGGCCGGCATGGTCGTCTTCAGCGCCGACTACAAGTGGCTCGACCTGGCCGCGGTGAACGTCAAGGGCGCCGCCGTGGCCACCGAGTGCCTGGCCCGGGGCACACAGGCGGCGCTGCTCGGGCAGAAGCCGCTCACCATGGGGCAGTCCCTCGCCGCCGGACTGCGCGCCGGGCTCCAGTCCGCGCAGGTGCCGGTGTGGCTCAACACCCCTTTGACCGACCTGTACTTGGAGAGCGGCGCCGTCACCGGAGCCGTCGTCACCCGCAACGGGACCGCCGGACTGGTCCGCGCCCGGCGCGGCGTCGTCGTCGGCTCCGGCGGCTTCGAGCACAACGCGGCCATGCGCGCCCAGTACCAGCGCCAGCCCATCGGCACGGACTGGACGGTCGGCGCGAAGGAGAACACCGGCGACGGCATCCAGGCGGGTCAGAGGGCGGGCGCTTCGCTCGCGCTGATGGACGACGCCTGGTGGGGCCCGACCATCCCGCTCCCCGCCGACCCCTACTTCTGCCTGGCCGAACGCACCCTCCCCGGCGGCCTGTTGATCAACCAGGCCGGTTCCCGCTTCGTCAACGAGGCCGCCCCCTACAGCGACGTCGTCCACACGATGTACGACCGCAACGCCGCCGCCCCCGACATCCCGGCCTGGCTGATCGTCGACCAGAACTACCGCAACCGCTACCTCTTCAGGGACGTGCTGCCGACGTTCGCCTTCCCCGACGACTGGTACAGCTCGGGCGCGGCCTGCAAGGCGTGGACGTGGGACGCCCTGGCCTCCTCGATCGGCGTCCCGGCGGCGGCCCTCCGCTCCACCGTCACCCGCTTCAACTCCCTTGCGGCGAGCGGCAAGGACACCGACTTCGGGCGCGGCGACAGCGCCTACGACCACTACTACACGGACCCCGCGATCCTCCCCAACTCCTGCCTCGCCCCGCTCTGGCTGCCCCCGTACTACGCCCTCCGCATCGTCCCCGGCGACCTCGGCACCAAGGGCGGCATGCGCACGGACGCACGGGCGCGGGTGCTGCGGGCGGACGGTTCGGTGATCCCCGGTCTGTACGCGGCGGGGAACGCGAGCGCGGCGGTGATGGGTCACAGCTACGCGGGCGCGGGCTCGACGATCGGTCCGGCGATGACGTTCGGGTATGTGGCGGCACTCGATCTTGCGGGGGCGCTGTAGCGGCCTCGGAGCTGCCGGCCCGGCCTGGTCATCACCGGGTCAAGTGATGGCCAGGCTGCGCCCAAGCGGCCGTATGCATTGCGCATGCAACGGGCCGGTAGGCCTGACATAGCCGGATTTGGGCCCTCGGTCGGTGGCTACTGTGATGGCGCGAACACGTCCACAGCGACCACGACGACCTACGGGGAATCACGGGGAAGAGGAGACGGCGGTGGGGGAGCCGAACCGTTCACGCCTTCTTGAGTACACGCAGGGGCCGACGGCCGCGGAGGTGCCCGAGGCGCGCCGGTCCAGCCTGCTCGACTACGCGGAGGCGACACCGCCACCGGGTCCGTCGGCGGACGGGCGCCCGGGGCCCCGGCCCGGGGTGCCGCCGTACGAGACGGCTGTGTTTGTGCCTGCTCATCCTCGGTATGTCGACGCGGTGGACGACGACGGGCGGCCGGTCCGTGTGCCTTTCGTCGTCTACGAACTCTTCGAGCATCCCGCGCGGCACACCGCGGCCTACGCCTTCACCACGGTGGAGAAGCTGGTGGCGGCGTTCGGCGAGGCCCAGCCGTGGGTTCTCACCTCGATCGGGCCGCTCGCCGAGGCGCTGGGGGAGCGGGGCGGCACCGTCGTCCTCGACCCGAAGGTCGCTCCGGGGCGGCACAACTGGCAGCCGGCCGACGTGGCCGCCTACGCGCGGGAGGTGCGCTGATGTCGGCCGACTTCAAGGCGGTGCTGAGCGACCTCACCTCGATGGCCACCACCTTCCACGACCAGGCCACCGACTACCGCAAACTCCAGCCCCAGGTTTCCCCGCCCGTGGTGAGCGGTGGGGACGCGGGCCTCGACGACGCGATCAAGGAGGTCGCCCACCTCATCCTCGGCCTGCACATCGGCTTCGCCGACCGGCTGGACGACCACGGCGACAAGGTCGCTTACGCGCGCGACTCGTTCCACCGGCACGACGTCGACGTCCACGGAGTGTTCGAGGACCTGATGGTGGGGGACGGCTGATGGGCGACAGCTGGATCGGCGGTGACATCGGCGGACTGCACACGATGGCCACCACGTACAAGAACGCCAAGGACCAACTCGACGACGTCGTACGGCCGGTGACCAATGCCGTCGAGTCGCTCGTCGACGACGCCGGGTGGAAGGGCGACGCGGCGGAGGAGTTCCGCGCGCAGTGGAG
>Ga0307511_10005078_pt1 | contig 13423 bp, 9 predicted proteins | sample 13_EM_MG_FD_200266 | JGI IMG/M metagenome (GOLD analysis project Ga0307511, IMG submission 200266) | Populus trichocarpa ectomycorrhiza microbial communities from riparian zone in the Pacific Northwest, United States - 13_EM | ecosystem: Host-associated > Plants > Roots > Unclassified | place...
TGACCTACCTGGCGATGGTCGCCGCCCGGTCGGGCTGGCGCGCCGGCCTCGTCACCATCGCCGGCGTCACCCTGGCGTTCTGCATCTACCTCGCGGCCGCTCTCGGCGGCCTGTTGGAGGTCCTGACCCGGTGGCCCTGGGCCTACGAAGCCCTGCGATGGTCCGGCGTGGCCTACCTGGCCTGGCTGGCGCTCGATGCCTGGCGCGGATCGCCGGCCGCCACATCCGCGCCGACCGACAACAGCCTCTTCCTACGAGGCCTGCTCAACAACGTCCTGAACCCGAAGGCGGCCGTCCTCTACATCGCGCTGCTGCCCGGCTTCGTCAGGCCGCAGGAGGGCCACCCGATCCGTCAGGCCCTGGCGCTTGGCGCGATCCATATCGGGGTAAGCCTGCTGGTCCATTGCGCCATCGTCTGGACCGCCGTGAGCGCCAGGCCGGCGATCGAGGCCTGGGAGGCGCGCGGCGCGCGGCTCGGAAAGGTCTTCGCCCTCGGGCTCGTCGGGGTCGCCTTCTGGCTCGCCTTCATGGATCGGGCGTGATCGCCGGCAGCCGGCAGCCGGCAGCCGGCCGCTTACCCGGGAGACCAAGGGCGTAACCTGCCGCGTGTGCGCCGAACCGTCCGCTCACGACGTCGCACACCGCCAGGTCAGCGCTCGAAGGACCCCTGGAGGTTGTCGTTTCGCGAACCCCGCCCATCCGTCTCGGGCGGCGCGTTTTCATTCGCCGCCTGACCCGGTCCGCTATCGCCCACGATCTCGCCCAGCAGCCGCGCCCATCGGTCGAGCGCGTCGCGCTTGTCGCTGACGTACTCGTTGGCGTCGTAGTGCAGCATGGAGACCGAGGCGCCGCCGCCGGCGTCGGTGCGATGGCCCAGCACCTTCGAGCGGATGAAGGGGGTCACCCGCAGCCTTTCCGAGGTGAGGGCGGTTGAGCCGGTACGGCGCAGGTCGTGGACCGTCAGGTTCTTCAGCCCGAGCGCCGGGATCACCTTGCCCATGGCGTGCGAGATGCTGTCGCCGCGGACGCAGGCCTCCAGGTCGGCGCGGGCCGGGAAGACCAGCCGCGGCGCGTTGCTCGCCTTCGCGCCGGCCTCGTCCTCGATCTCGCGGCGCAGGCGCTTGGCCTCCTCGATCAGGTCGACGGCGAGCCGTGAGAGGGGGACGAGCTGCGGCCATCCGTTCTTCGTCCGCGTTCCGGGGACTAGCCAGGTGCGGGCCACGACGTCGAGCTCGCTCTCATGCATCCCGGCCACCTCGGACTTCCGCTGCAGGGTGACGGCGACCAGCTGGACGACGATCGCCATCTGCCGGCTCATCCCGATTTTCAGCGGTCCGGTCTTGCCCGCGAGCGTCAGGCTCTCAGGCGCGTTCAGGCCGTTCCAGAGCGTCCGCAGCTCCTCGTCGCTGTAGACGCGGCCGCGCGCCTTCACGCGCCCGATCGGCGAGAACCCCACCGCCGGATTGAACTTCACCACCTCGTCGTCGAACTCCGCGATCGCCCAGGCGAAGACCTGGCGGATGAAGGCGTGAGTGCGCTTGGTCTGGGCTTCGATGCCCCGAGCGACCATGTCGCGCAGCAGCTGGCGCACCGTGGTGCGGCGGATCTCTGAAACCGGCAGTTTGCCGATCACCGGGGTCACGTAGCGCCGCTGGCAGGCCCGGCTGTCAGCGATCGTGCGGGGCCGCTGCGGCTTGCCCTTGGGCTGCCACTCGCCGCGCTCGCAGGCCTCCAGGTAGGCCCCGGCCAGGCTGTCGAAGGTGACGAGGGCGCGGGCGCGGGCCTGCTCGACCTCGCGCTTCTTGTCGACGACAGGATCGCCGCCGCCCGCGACCTTGCCGAGGTGCAGCAGGGCCGCGGTGCGGGCGTCCACAAGGTCGACGGCTGGGAAAGCGCCCAGCGCCAGGCGCTTCTGCTTGCCCTCGCGGTTGCGGAAGCGCAGCGACCAGGCCTTGCGGCCGTCGCCGCAGACGCGCAGCTCCAGGCCGCGCACCTGGGTGTCGGGGTAGGCGATCTGCTTGCCGGGCACCGGCTTGAGGCCGGAACAGAATCGCGCGGTGAGGAGTCGGGCGGCCAAGGGAACCTCTCCGGAACGTTGTGACCTAGGTCACACATAGGTCACGGGACGACGAACCTTGGCGATTTTGGCTGATCAACTCTGAAAGGCAATTTTTCTTTCTGTTTCAGCGGCCTACGAAACAGAACGAAAGCAGATGCGACCCCCTGAAAACCTGACCTACTCAGTTCGTAATGCGTAGGTCAGGTGTTCGAGTCACCTAGGCGGCACCATCCCCGTTCGCGGCTTCTGAAGCCGGTCCGGAACCCCCTCAAGCCCAAGTCAGGTCCGCGTGCTTCAGCGGCAGTTTGCGCACCCGCTTACCCGTGGCCGCGAAGATGGCGTTGGTAAGCGCCGGAGCGAGCGGGCCCAGGCCCGGCTCGCCGACGCCGCCCCAGCGGTCTCCGCCGGAGGGGGTGAGGTGGACGTCGATGCGGGGCGGGGTCTCGGCGAAGCGGGCCATGCGGTAGTTGTGGAAGTTGGTCTCCACCGGCGCGCCGTTCTTGATGGTGATCTCGCCCCAGAGCGCGGCGGTCAGGCCCATGATCACCGCCCCCTCCATCTGCTGGGCGACCGTGTTGGGATTGGCGACGTGGTAGCAGTCGAGCACGCAGGTGACGCGGTCGACGCTGAGCTTGCCGTCCTTCGCGACCGTGACCTCGACCACCTGGCCGGAGACGGAACCGTAGGCCTCAATGATGGCCAGGCCCCGGCCGCGGCCCTTGGGCAGCGGCTTGCCCCAGTCGCCCTTGGTCGCCATGGCGTCGAGGACGCCCAGCGCATCGGGGCGGTTCACCAGCAGGGCGCGGCGGAAGGCCAGCGGGTCCTGACCGGCGGCGTGGGCCATCTCGTCGACGAAGCCCTCGACGAAGAAGCCGTTCTGCGAGCTGCCGACGCCGCGCCAGAACGAGACCGGCACGTGGCTGTTCTTCAGCACGACGCCGATGTCGCGCGACGGGAAGGCGTAGAAGCTGCCCGCGATGCACTCCACCGCCATCGGCTCGGAGGCCTGGGCGGTCTGCGGGCCGGGGCGGATGAGCGACGGGACCGCGACGCGGGCCTGGAAGGCCTGTGGCTTGCCGGCCGGGTCTAGGGCGGCCTTGAAGCGGACCGCCGCTTGCGGGCGGTAGCGGTCGCGGCGGATGTCCTGTTCGCGCGACCAGATCAGCTTCACGGGCTTGCCGACCTGCTTGGCGACCGCGATCGCCTGGACCAGTTCGTCGGGCGCGCCGCCGCGGCGGCCGAAGCCGCCGCCGACGAAGGCGTTGTGGACGTAGACGTTCTCCGGCGCGACGCCGGTCTCCTTGGCCGCCGTCTGCAGCACCGCCATCGGGGCCTGGGTGGAGAGCCAGACGTCGACGCGGTCAGGCGCCAGCTGGACGGTGCAGTTCAGCGGCTCCATCGGCGAGTGCGACAGGAACGGCGCCTCGTAGACCGCCTCGACCAGCTTGGCGCCTGAGGCGGCGAGCGCGGCGTCGGGGTCGCCCTTCTTCTCGGCGGTGAACATGGGGCCGTCGAGTGCGTCGCGCAGGCCCTGCTCGAGGTCGGCCTGCTGCACGGCGCCGTAGCCGGCGGCGTCCCATTCGATCTTCAGCGCGTCGAGGCCCTTCTTGGCGCGCCAGTAGCGGTCGGCGACGACGACCACGGCGTCCTTCAGCTTCACGACGCCGAGGATGCCGCGGATGTCCTTGAGGCCGGACTCGTCGACCGACTTCAGCGCGCCGCCGTAGACCGGGGCCGACCAGACGGCGGCGTAGACCATCCCCGGAACCTGGGCGTCGATGCCGAACTTCGCCGAGCCGTCCAGCTTGACGGCGGTGTCCAGGCGCGGGGTCCACTTGCCGACCAGCTTGTAGTCCTTGGGCGCGCGGATCCCCGGTTCCTGCGCGAGTTGCACGGCGGCGGCCGCGGCGGCCAGGCCGCCATAGTCGGCGCTGCGGTTGGTGGCCTTGTGCAGGCACTTGCCGGAGGCGATGGCGCAGTCGGCCGGGTCGACGTTCCAGCGCTGGGCGGCGGCGACGCGCAGCCGTTCGCGGGCCGAGGCGCCGGCCTGCTGCATCATCTTCACCGAAGTGCGCACGCCGCGGCTGCCGACCGTCTGCATGCCTTCGTACAGCTTGCCGCCGGTCCGGGCGTTGCGGTTGGCCGACGCGTATTCGATCCGCACCTTCGCCCAGTCGCACTCCAGCTCCTCGGCCACGAGCATGGCGAGCGCGGTGGAGGTGCCCTGGCCCATCTCGGCGTGGGGGATGCGGATGGTGATGGTGTTGTCGGGCTCGATGACCAGGAAGGCGGTCATCTCCTTCACCGGGTTCGTGCCGTCGGCCAGGACCGCCGGCTGCATCTTCGCGTTGGCCGCGATCGGCACGCCGATCATCAGGCCACCGGCGGCGGACGCTCCGGCGAAGACGACGCTGCGGCGGGAGAGGTTGAGGGGTTGCGATCCGTCCATGACCATCACGCCTTCTTCGCCATCGACGCGGCGGCGCGGTGGATGGCCTTGCGCATGCGCGGGTAGGTCCCGCAGCGGCAGATGTTGCTGATTTCGGCGTCGATCTCGGCGTCGGTGGGCTTCGGCTTCGCCGCCAGCAGGGCGGCGGCGGCCATGATCTGGCCGGACTGGCAGTAGCCGCACTGCGGCGCGTCCTCGATCAGCCAGGCCTGCTGCACCGGGTGCTTCAGGTCCTTCGACAGCCCTTCGATGGTGGTGACGGCGCCCTTCACCGAGCCCGTCGGGGTGATGCAGGCGCGCACCGGCTTGCCGTCGACGTGGACCGTGCAGGCGCCGCACTGGGCGATGCCGCAGCCGAACTTCGTGCCGGTAAGACCCAGTTCGTCGCGGATGACCCAGAGGAGCGGGGCGTCCGGCTCGACGTCCACCTCATGCCGCTGTCCGTTGACCGTGAGCGTCAGCATGCGGAAGGCCCTCCTGAGTACGAGTTATCCTAGTCCGAAGCGCGGCCTAGGTCAGCATCAGAGCCATGCCGGGGTCGCCCTTCTGCATGGCGCGCTGGTAGGCCGGGCGGGCGGCGATGCGCTGCAGGTAGGCCAGGATGTTCGGGCTCGCGGAGATGTCGCGGGGCACGAAGGCGCGCATGGTGGTCAGGCCGAAGCCCATCATGATGTCGGCGGCGGTGAGGTCGTCGCCGGCCAGGTAGGGGCTCTCGCCGAGGCGCTTCTCCAGCAGCGCCCAGGCGTTTTCGCTCCGGCCGCTGACGAAGACGCTACGCGGATCGTCGGGGCCGACTCCCAGGATGCGGGCGATCATCACCGACATCTGGCTGGGCATGAACGCGCCGTTCGAGAAGTGGAACCAGAACAGGTAGTCGGCGTAGTTCGGCGCGCCGGGCGGCACGGCCAGCCGGCCGCCCCCGTAGGTATGGATGATGTACTCGATGATCGCCGCCGACTCCGGCAGCACCAGGTCGCCGTCGGTGATGATCGGCGCGGTGCCCAGCGGGTGCAGCGCCTTGTAGTCGTCGGGCGCCAGGCGGTTGTCGGCGCGGCGCGCGTAGACCTTCAGCTCGTAGGGAATGGCCAGCTCCTCGCAGAGCCAGACGATGCGTTCGGACTGCGAGACGCCGAGGTGATGGACGGTGAGCATGGATGGCCTCGCTTCGGGAAGGGCGGCAGGATGATGCACAGGCGCGACCGTTGCGCCAGCGGGTGACTAGGCGTCGAGGACCAGTTCGCCGGAGGCGATGCGGTCGCGCAGCTCGCGCTTCAGCACCTTGCCCGAGGCGTTGCGGGGCAGGACGTCGATGAACACCACGTGCTTCGGCTTCTTGTAGCCGGCCAGGCGCTCGCGGCAGAAGCCGATCAGCTCCTCGCCGGTGACGTCGGCGCGGCGGCAGACGACGGCCACGACCTTCTCGCCCCACTTGGGGTCGGGCGCGCCGATCACGGCGGCCTCGAGGACAGCGGGATGCTGGTAGAGCACTTCCTCCACCTCGCGGGGATAGACGTTCTCGCCGCCGGTCAGGACCATGTCCTTCTTGCGATCGACGATGGTGAGGTACCCCTCCGTATCCCAGCGCCCGACATCGCCGGAGCGGAACCAGCCGCCTTCGAAGAACGACCCCGCCGTGGCCTCCGGATTGCGCCAGTAGCCCATCAGCACCTGGTCGCCCCGGACCACGATCTCGCCGGGCGTCTCCGGCGGCACGTCGTGGCCGTCGTCGTCCACCACCCGCACGCGCGCCATGGGCATCTGGCGGCCGACGGACGACAGGATCGGCAGGTTGTGGTCGGCGGCGCGGTCGTGGTCGGCGGGGCTCAGGAACATCACGTTGCCGGCCAGCTCGGTCATGCCGAAGCCGGTGGAGAAGCCGACGCCCGGCCAGCGGCTACGGGCGCGCCGCAGCACCTCCGCCGGCATGGCAGACGCGCCATAGCCGATGCGCTTCAGGCTCCCGAGGTCGTAGCGCGCGGCGATCGGGTCCTCGAGCAGCATGGCGATCATGGTGGGCGCCATGGCCGTGGAGGTGATCCGGTGCTGCTGGATGTTGGCCAGCACCGTCTCGACGTCGAAGCTCTTCAGGATGACCACCGGATAGGTCCGCAGGTGGTACATGGGCATCACGTAGCCGGCGACGTGGAACTGCGGGAAGGTGAACAGGCAGACGTCGTCGGTCCCGGCGTCCCAGGCGCACATGCTGTTGACGACCGCCGCCATCAGGTTCCGGTGCGAGAGCATGGCGCCCTTCGGCAGGCCGGTGGTGCCGGAGGTGTAGAGGAGCCAGCAGAGGTCCTCTTCCTTTGGTTTGCGCGCCGGCTCGGTGGCCGCGCCGGTCGCCAGGAAGTCCTCGTAGGCAATTGCGTCCTCCGCCTCGCCGTCGATCACCACGAGCTGCTCGACCGAGGGGATCTCGGCGCGGATCTGGCGGATGGTCGCGAGGTATTTGGCCTCGACGAACAGCAGGCGCGGCTCGGAATTGCCGATGATGTAGGCGAGCTCGCGCGGCGAGAGGCGATAGTTCAGCAGCACCAGCGCCAGGGCCGCGCCCGGGATGCCGTAATAGCACTCGACGTACTCCGAACAGTTCTCCGACAGGATCGCCACGCGGTCGCCGGGGTCGGTGAGCGGGATCAGGGCGTTGGAGAGCCGCCAGCAGCGGTCGCGCAGCTGGGCGTAGGTGAAGCGCCGGTCGCGGAAGGTGACGGCGGCGACGTCCGGCGCGTGGTGGGCGGCGATCGCGGGGACATCGCTGAGCAGCATGCGGGCCTCCTGGACGGGCCGCAAACTTAGAACGCGATATGGATTTGCGGAAGCTCGCGCGCTCAGCCGCGGGTGCGCATTTCGGCCAGCAGGGCCTCGCGCTCCTGAGGCGTGTTCGCGCCGCGTAGGCGCGGGGCCGCGCCGGGCGGGACCGGCTGACGGACGACGCCCGCCTCGGCGGCGAGCGCGCTGATCCGCATGCCGGCGGTGGCGTCGGCGGGCATGGCGGCGAGGTCGAGCACGAGCGGCAGGTGGAGGTCGTCGTAGGCGGCCGACCCCCCGTGCGCGAGCAGTGGGGCGAGGTCGTCTGGCGTGAGCGTCGGAGTGTCGACGGCGAGCACGAGGACGCGCGTGCAGCCGTGGGCGGCGAGCGCGCGGGCCCCGGCCAGGATGCCGCCCACCGGCCCGGCGAACGCCTCGTCGTCGGCGACCGCGGGCAAGCCGTAGTCCGCCGGACCGACCGTGACGAGTGCGCGCGCGCCGACGGCCGTCGCAAGGTCGGCGACGCGGTCGACGGCGCGGCGGCCGGCCCAGTCCTGGACGGCCTTGTCCTCGCCCATGCGCGAGGCGCGTCCGCCGCAGAGGATCATGGCGCCCAGCATCGCCGGCGTTGTAGGGGCTGGGCGGTCGCGGGGCTAGGCGGCGGCCATTCCGGGGCGAGCGGTGACCTGGGCCTGGAACAGGTAGCCGCCGCCGCGCAGGGTCTTGATCAGCTCGCCGGCGCCGTCGCAGGCGGTGAGCGTGCGGCGCAGGCGCGCGATGCGGGCGTCGATGGAGCGGCCGCCGGCGGCGGCGCCCTCACCGTGCAGCAGGGCCACCAGGGCCTCGCGCGGCAGCACCTCGCCAGGGCGGGCGGCCAGGGCGCGCAGCAGGGCGGCGTCGGCCGGGCTGAGCCGCACGGTGCGACCGGCCGGCGAGGTGACGTAGCCGAGCTCGGCGTCGAAGCGCCAGGTTTCCAGGTCCGCTTCGGCGGTCTTGCGGGCGTGGCGCGTGGCGCGGCGCAGCAGGGCGCGGACCCGGGCCAGCAGCTCCAGCGGATGGGTGGTCTTGGGCAGCACGTCGTCGGCCCCGAACTCCAGGCCGGCGACGCGGTCCAGGGTGTCAGCGGCCTTGGCGAACACCATCACCGGCGCGCCGTCGGCCTCGGAGAGGCGGCGGCACAGGGCCAGGCCGTCGGCGTCGGGCAGGGCGGTCTCCAGGATCACCAGGTCGGCGCCCTCACGGTCCAGCGTCGGCTGCGCCTCCAGCGCGGAGCCGGCGCATTCGACCTCGTAGCCGTGGCGCCGGAGCATCTCGAGGCCAGGCTCGAACGAGGCGACGTCGGCGTCGATCCACAGCACCCGCGGCGAACCTTGCGCCAGGGCGGTGCGGACGGGCGCGGCGCCGGCGGCGAACTCGATGGCGAGGCTGGTCATGGTGTGGCTCCGTTCCGAACTGGATCTGGGACCGGACCCCGGTACGCAACGACTTTATACCGGATGCATGAACATTCGTGACGACTTCTCGTCATACTTCACATGAGAACTCTTCATGTGTCACACGGCCGTGACAATTGTAACAGCGGTCGGCTTGTGTTTTCTTTTTGCAACATTCGCCCAGGAACGATCTTGACACTCCGCCCGGGCGAGCGAACGTCGGTCCCATTCATGATGTTCCCTCATACGTCTCTATATCATTGTATTTACCTCATAAAATGACTCCCTCGCGACGGCGTCCAGGGGCTTTGAAGGCCTGACACATGAGCCAACTTCATGTGTAGAAGAAGACAAATTCAGTAAAGCCTAGCTGGGGGCAACAATAGTTTTCCTCAAGCGGCGCTGTTTGGCGCAGCCGGTGCGCCGGCGGCGTGTGGGGCCAGCTTTCATGTGGGGTCAGGCCGGAGCGGCAGTGCGCCGCCGGCCTGCTGGAGGGTTTTGACTTGAACATCAATCGCATGCGCGAGCGCCTGTTGGCGTCTTCGATGATCTGTGGCGTGGCCGTCCTGGGCTTCGGCGCACAAGCTATGGCCCAGGCTGCGACGGGGACCGACGAAGTGGCCGAGGTCGTGGTGACCGGGACCCGTATCCCGTCGCCCAACCTCACCAGCGTCAGCCCGGTGCAGGTCGTGGGCGCCCAGGAAGTGGTCTTGGGCGGCCGTCCGGTCACGGCCGACATCCTGAACCAGCTGCCGCAGGTCAGCCAGAACAGCCAGGCTGGCCTTTCCAGCACCTCCAACCCGCTATCCGGTCCTGGCGGCGTCGCGACGATCGACCTTCGCGGCCTGGGCCAGCAGCGGACCCTGATCCTGGTCGACGGCCGCCGGCTTGGCATCGGCGATCCGAACACCGGCAACCCGAACCCCTCGCCCGACCTGAACCAGATTCCGTCCCAGCTCATCGAACGCATCGACGTGCTCACAGGGGGCGCTTCGGCCACCTACGGGTCCGACGCCATCGCCGGGGTGGTCAACTTCATCATGAAGCGGGATTTCGAGGGCGTGCAGATCGATGCCCAGGCGGGCACGTATCAACACCATCAGCACAACGAGTTCGTGCAGGGGCTGCTGCCCGCGCGCCAAGTGGCCAACCCCAAGAAAAACGTCTGGGACGGCGAGTCACAGGACGTCAGCATCGTGTTCGGCGCCAATCTCGACGAGGGCCGGGGCAATGTGACGGGGTACTTCACCTACCACGACCAGAATCCGGTCACCCAGAGCAAGCGCGACTACTCGGCCTGCCAGGTCGTCGCCAACGCCGCCGGGGTCGCCAGCTGCGCCGGATCGCCCAATTCCAACCAATGGCTGTTCGCCGACGGTTCGGCGTTCGGCCTGCCGGGCGGCCCGACCCAGGTGGCCGTCGTCGGCAACAATTTCGCCGCCTACAACCCCAACGCCACGACCACGCCGCCGCCGTTCTTCAACTCCAACGACTACGCCTTCCTGATCCAGGCGAGCACCCGCTACACGGCCGGGTTCATGGCCCACTACGAGATCAACAAATACGTCGAGCTCTATTCCGACTTCGGCTTCATGAACGACCGCTCGGACGTCCAGATCGCCCCGACCGGGCTCTTCCAGGGCACCGGCGCCTCGCCGAACGGCGGCTTCCTGATCAACTGCAACAACCCCTTCGTCAGCGCCCAGCAGCGGACTGCGCTCAACTGCTCCGCGGCGGACATCGCCTCGGGCGCCAGCAAGGACCTGTTCATCGGCCGCCGGAACATCGAGGGCGGGGGCCGGAACCAATTCTACGAACACACCAACTATCGCGCGCTCGGCGGCGCCCGCGGCGACCTCGGCAACAACTGGAAGTACGACATCTACGGGTCGTATTACTCCACGACGCTGGACACCGCGGCCCAGAACTACCTCTCGGTCTCGCGGCTGCAGAACGCCCTGCAGGTGGTCCAGAGCCCGACCGGGCCGGTCTGTATCTCGGGCGGGTCCTGCGTGCCCTATAACATCTTCAAGGACGGCGGCGTTTCGGCCGCCTCGCTGGCCTATCTCGACATTACCGGCACGGCGCGCGGGACGATCACCGAGCGGATCATCGAAGGCACGATCACCGGCGAGCTTGGCCAGTACGGAATCAAGTCGCCATGGGCGGAGGACGGTGTCGGCGTCGCCTTCGGGTTCAACAACAGGCGCGACCACCTGCAATACGAGCCGGACGCGGCCCTGCTGAGCGGCGACCTGTCCGGCGCGGGCGGCGCTTCGACCCCGATCGACAACAGCCTGCGGGTCAACGAGGCCTTCGGTGAAGCTCGGGTTCCGCTGGTCCAGGACAAGCCGTTCTTCGACCAGCTCACCGCGGAGCTGGGTTACCGCTACTCCGACTATTCGACCGGCATCACCGCCAAGACCTACAAGGTCGGCCTGCTCTGGTCGCCCGACGAACAGATCCGGTTCCGCGGCTCGTATCAGAAGGCGATCCGCGCCCCGAGCATCCTGGAGCTCTACACGCCCGCCGTGGTGACCAACACCAGCCAGGTTTCGGAAGACCCCTGCGCGGCGGGGGCGGTCACCCCGTCGACGCCCGCGAAATGCCAGAACACCGGCCTCGCGCCCGCGCAATTCGGCGTCGTGCCGCAATGTCCGGCCGGCCAATGCGCCGTGCTCACCGGCGGCAACACGGCGCTCGGCCCGGAAACGGCCAAGACCTTCTCGCTGGGCTTCACCGCCCGGCCGGCGTTCCTGCGGGGCTTCACCGCCAGCGTCGACTACTACCACATCAAGTTGACCGACGTGATCGGCGCCATCCCGCTGGGAGTGGTGCTGCAGCGCTGCCTGGACACCGGCAACCCCACCTTCTGCAGCCAGATCGTGCGAGCCCCGAACGGCATCCTGTTCGGTTCGAGCCAGGCGCAGGGCGGCTACATCAACGGCACCAGCGTCAACATCGGCGCCGGCGTCACCTCCGGCTTCGACGTCCAGGGGACCTACAATCTGCCGATGTCCGATTGGGGCATCGACAGCTGGGGCGGCATCTCGGTCAACCTGGCGGGGTCGTACGCCCTGAAAGCCACCACGGTGCCGTTGCCCGGCGACGACGCGTACGACTGCGCCGGCCTGTTCGGTCCGCAGTGCCAGATCCTGACGCCGCGTTGGCGTCACACGCTGCGCGTCAACTGGACCACGCCGTGGAATGTGACGGCGTCGCTGGCCTGGCGCTACTTCGGCGGCACGCTCTACGAGCTCGACAGCAATGAGCCGACCATCGGCGCCGGCGCTCACAACGCCTTCAACCATCGCCTGCCGGAGCGCAGCTACATCGACCTCTCGGCGATCTGGAACATCGACGAGCGCTTCACGGTGCGCGGCGGGATCAACAACATCTTCGACCAGGATCCGCCGCTGGTGAACAACCGGATCTCTCAGACCGGCTCGCCGAACACCTATCCGACCTACGACCTGTTGGGCCGCAAGCTGTTCGTGGGCCTGACCGCGAAGTTCTAGAAACCCGGCCACCAACCAGAACTGGGGCCTCCCGCGCAAGCGGGGGGCCTTTTCTTTAGGTCCTAGCCTCAGTGGGGGGGTGTCTTGCCGCGCAGGTCCTCGAACAGCTGGTTGACGGTGCCGTAGCACTCGCAGGCGCTGTCGATCAGCCGCTGCCGATCGACGACCGTCACCTGGCCGCGCGCGTAGTGGATCACGCCGGCGGTCTTTAGGGCGTGGGCCAGCTGGCTGACCGTGCTGCGCTGGACGCCGGTCATGATCGCCATCAGGTCCTGGGTGAGCGGGAAGGTCGGGGACCCGACCCGATCCTGGGTCATCAGCAGCCAGCGCGCCAGGCGGCCGTCGGCGGTGTGGGCGAGATTGCACGCCAGGGAGGTCTCGGCCTGGCGGACGGTCGCACGGACGTGGGACAGCGCCAGGTGCAGCAGCTCGGGGCTCTGGGCCATCCGCGCCCGGAACAGCGGGGCCGGGAGGGTCAGGGCCGTGCCGCTGATCTGGATGAACTGGCGGGTGCCGCTGCGGGCCCCGCTCATGACGTCCAGCAGGCCCCCGGCGCTCTCGCGGCCGATCGTGGCGATCTCCAGCGTCTTGCCGTCCTGCATCTGGGCGACGACCGAAATACAGGCGCTGCTGGGGAAGTAGAGGGTGTGGAGCTCGTCGTCCGGCTCGAACAGAACCTGGCCGAATGTGAGTGTCACTTCCTTCAGGCGGGGTGCGAGAACCGCGGCGTCGTCGGCCCGCAGAGAGGCCAGAAGAAAATTACGATACTCCATTTGCCCCCGGTCCGGCGGGAGCGGTTCCCGTGTGGAAATCGCTAAGCGCCCGGGCGCCGATTCCCTAGGAGATTCGATCAATACCCGGCAAGTACTTGGAGGAAACCTACGTGTATTTCGTGTACATGAAAATTGATGTCGAAAATAGACACTATATTTTTGGTATCCGACATTGTGATCTCGCGAGGAGAACTTTACGGCGCCCCCCGAAACCGCCCTCCCGCTCACCTCTGCACGGGGCGGCCGGGGGGCTGGCGGACCGGCCCCGAGGTCACCGCCGCCGGGCGGCTAACCTGCGAAAAACAAGGCGAATTTCGGGTAGCGAACAGACTGTCACATTCGGCGGACAGCAGGATGCTTGCGGGCTGAACGGGAGTGCGGGTGATGGGTCAGGTTTTCCGCTACGGCGTGTTCCAGGTGGGGCAGATCTGGTGCGTGGTCTG
>Ga0307511_10005081_pt1 | contig 13417 bp, 16 predicted proteins | sample 13_EM_MG_FD_200266 | JGI IMG/M metagenome (GOLD analysis project Ga0307511, IMG submission 200266) | Populus trichocarpa ectomycorrhiza microbial communities from riparian zone in the Pacific Northwest, United States - 13_EM | ecosystem: Host-associated > Plants > Roots > Unclassified | place...
CAGCGCATTTGCGCGCGAGACGCTGTAACGATACGCCTCGTCCTGCTTGAGCCCGTATTGGCTCAGTACCTCGTCGAACGCGAGCGCCTGCTTTTCAACGTAATCGCTGTCATCGGTCTGTTCGATGACTGCAAGTGTCGCGATGACCTGGGGAGGAATGGCATCGGCGAGCAGCTCTCCAGGAAAGGCCGTACTCCGCACCTGCGCGCGACGCAGATCCTCGATGGCATTGCGCGCTGTGGCGACCAGAAACTCCTTCCCGCTGCTGACGAAAGCCGGATCGAAGGTGTCTTCGGTGAAGGGCAGATAGACGATCGGCTTCGCGGTCTCGGAGAGGGCGATCCACTGCTTGCGCTTTAGAAGGTTGTTGTCGAACACGGGGAACTTGCGTCCGTAGACCTTCAAGGGATCCCCGTCCTTGGAGAAGGCGAACATCAGCCGCTCGGCACCTGTGCCCTTCACGTGCCGCGCCTGGATACCCGGAGTTAGGATCCGAAAGGCCAGGGGCTTCCCGCCGGGTTTCCACTTAATCGGCGGACGAGGGAGTTCGATGTGGGCGACGGACCACTGCTGCTTCGCGTCGCTCCACAGTGCGAAAGCGACGGGGCGGCCGCGGAGCACTTGATTCTTCCCTTTGCCGGTGAAGACGTATTGAAGTTCGACGTCGTGGAGCAGTGTCTGCGCTTCGGTGACGAGACCGTGGATTACCTCACGACGGCTACCGCTGCCTCGGACGACGACCTCATTGGGTGCCTGACTAGGCTGCTCGGATTCGGCGACTGCAAGTGGAACCTCGCCTTCTTCCTGCTTCGAACTTCCCTCCGCGAGGGGGGGCGTTCCCTCCATCGACGCCGCCGCCTCGGCCGGCGGGGGTTCTGCATCGATCAGAGTCGGCTCATTTTCACCAGTAGCGCCGTCTGTCGTCGCGCACCCAGCACAGATCAGCGATATCAGTACGAGCAGGGTCAGCTCGGCCGAGCGTATTGCGGGTATCTTCATGCTGCGGATAGTACCCACTAGCGGGCACAGTGCACCCGTACTGGTATCAAGAAATCCAAAACTTCGAGGCTGCAACGGGTCCCGTGCGGAGCTGTATTCGGCTGGGTCAGCTCCCGAGTTCTTGTGTACCACCCTCGTGGCAATTCGCCCACAAATGACAGTGGATACGTTACCTAAACTGGATTAGGTTATTCTCAAATAGGGCTATTTGGAATTACGTTGTTCGTCGGACGACAAAACGAGCTGGTGTTGTTGAGTGAGGAGCTGAAAACCGCCAAAGCGTCTCTGGCGATCATCTATGGTCGGCGGCGGATCGGGAAATCTACCTTGATCCGGGAGGCCATAAAGGATCGCAGCCACGTATTTTATCAGGCAACGCGGGTCACATCCTCTCTGAACCTCGAATCATTCAAGGCAGAAATAGCCCATCGGCTGGGGGCCGATGATCTGCTCACCGGCCTCGCTGACTGGCTGGCTGTATTCCACTACTTGGCGCGCGCGGCTGAGCACAATCCGGGTCTGACGATCGCCTTGGATGAGTTTCCGTACCTTGTGGATACTGATCCTGCGCTGCCGTCCATCATTCAGAAGTTCTGGGATTCCGGCGCTGGTCGTGTCGGAAATCTCAAGCTGCTGCTGTGTGGCTCGATGATTGCCCACATGGAGGAATTACTCGCCGAGCGAAACCCTCTCTATGGGCGAAAGACGCTGGTGCTCGATCTCGGGCCTCTGTCCTTTCGTGAAGCCGCCCAATTCGTCCGATACCGGGCCGAAGACAGGCTGCTCACCTGCGGTGTGTTCGGTGGAACCCCGTTTTATCTCGAACTCCTGAATGGCTCTGAAACCCTCCAAAGAAACATCGTCCGACTCCTCCTGACACAGACAGGCAGCCTGATCGATGAGCCAGTGGTCCTGTTGCAATCCGAGCTCAGGGAAGTCTCCAGGTACGCCAGTATTCTGGCGGCGATCGCTGACGGATGTACGAAGCACGGGGACATCATCGGGCGCGTCAAGGAGATCAGCGACTCCAAAGCTCTGGGCCCATACCTGGAAAAGCTCGAACGCATGCGCTTGATTCGCATCGTCAGATCCATGGACGCCGGTCCGAAGCAGAGGGATCGTCGCTATTTCATCGCCGATCCGCTCATAGCCTTCTGGTACCGATTTGTGCGGCCCAACCTTTCGAGTATTGCTCAGGGATTCGGCGGGGAGGTCTGGCGGCATCAGATTGGTCCGCGCCTCGATGAATTCATGGGAGATGCTTTCGAGGAAATCTGTCGTGAACATGCCCGGCGATTCTCTCAAGAAATTTTTTCCGCGCCGGCTCAGGAGGTCGGAAGGATTTGGCACGCTGACTTCGACATCGATATCGCCGGAAAACTGTTGGATGGGTCGATGATTTATGGCGAGTGCAAGTGGTGGAAGGATCCTGTCGGCGAAAACATCCTCGACCAACTGATCGAGCGGACCTCCCTCACCGAATATAGTCGGGACAACCCCAAGCGTCAGTTCATTTTGTATTCCCGAACCGGGTTTACGACTGCACTTCGGAAACGTGCAACTTCGCAGCCAGGAATCGCTTTATACACGCCTCAAAGCATGCTGCGAGGCGCAGGGAAGCGCATGCGTAAACCGATGCACCCGCCCACGGCGCGTGCATCGAGCTCCGGCTTCCCAAAGGGGACAATCCGGACTGAAGGAGACTTGGTTGCACCGGTGGATTCGCAGTGGAGCGCCTTGTCGGGGGACGAAGATCATCTCTATCAGCGATCCGCGGGCAAGCGTCCGCGCAAGAAAAAGTAAGCGCCTGACGCCACCTGCATCAGCGTGTCCGCCCGGGTCATCGGGGCGGTACGATGTGTAACGGAGGTGTAGCTGCTTCGGCTTGCTGAAATCAGTTCGTTACGCACTAATGGCAATCCGATGGTGCACCTCGGAGCCACGGCGCTGGTGTGAAGCGTGCGGTTTGACCACTGGTTGGATGCATGTTCGGACGGACTCGCAACCACCGGCCACACGGCTGCTTTTCTTGTGAGGCATGGAGCGCAGTGTAAACTACAACGCAAATCGTCCCCACATGTACGACCCCGCCGGGCTCATGAGGAGCTCATGATGCGGCTTTTCCTTGTTTCCTGTGGTTTGGCGCTGCTTGCTGGATGTGTTACTGCCTACGCTCCGCCCAAGGACGCCAATACCGCATACCTGACTCTGGAAACTCTTGATCCAGTGACTCGCAACATATGGTTCTATCATTACCCAGGCGGGTTCGACACGTATCGGTGCTCCGCCTTCCCAACCGAAGGAATGGCCATACTCCACGATGTGGGTATTCCCACCAAGATCTATGCCAATGAGGGGAAAAACGTCTCCAGCGTGACGGTCAAGATCCCCGCTGGCGCTCCGTTTCGCTTTGCGACTCAAGCTGCTTTTATCAGTGGCCGCGATGGATTGTTTGTTGAGTCAACACTGTGCCAGGCTCATCTGAGATTCACTCCGCTTCGCGGCGCGAAGTATGTGGCCGTGCACGGGGCAGGTGGCAATTATTGCGACATGAGTTTGTCCGCGATCGACGATACGGGCGGGAGAACGCAGGTTCCCCATGAGATCTTGCCCATCTGCTTCGATTCGAAGAACCAACTCGGCGCCTGGAAAAAACCGATAGAGGAGAAATATGAGAAGGATCCGGGCGCATATCGATAGGCCTGGTGCTGGCGGATGTTATTGGTCATTCACTCGACGAATAAAAGAAACATCGCGATTTGACCTCCCGGCCGATTTGCGTACCAGCTGAAACTTCGGACAACAACTCCCCCTCTACGTGCGGAAAGCGTTGGCGGACTGACCGTTCCCGGTTCCCTAATACTGGACCAATTCCCACGCAAAGCGACCGCGAACTAAACGCTTCAGTCGATGCCCGCTTGCAGATCTGTTGGTGATCCGATTTTTGTGAACTGGTGACGAAGCATAAAACGCGCTGACGAGGTGTTCCTGAATCGGCGAGACCAGCCGCTACTTTGGACGCACTGCGATGACGTCGACTTCCACCAAGGCGCCACGATCGCCAGCGGGCAGGACCACCTGCACCGTGGTGCGGGCGGGCTTGTTCGGTTGCTCCTTGGTGCCGAAGAATTGGGAGTATCCGGCCATCATCCCCTCAAAATCCATCTTGCCGCCCTTCGCAGGATCGGCCCCGAGGTACACACGCATCATCACGACGTCGCCCAGCGTCAGTTTCTGCGATTCGAGGAGCTTTTGCATGTCTCTGATCAAACCCTCGGTTTGTGACTTGGTGTCCTGGTGTGTCTTCAGCTCCGGATCGAGCCATCCACTCACATACAGCGTATCTGCGGCCCATACGGCCGCCGCAATGGGAAGGTCAGCATTCCTGGGGTTTTGACTCGGGGGCAGCGGAATTCGTTTTGTGTTTTGCGCGGCAGCTGTCATGGGAGCTATCAGCGCGATTGCCAAAAGGAGAAGATGCTTGATCATCATGTTCGTGCAGCTCCTGGTCGGAAAAGCGAGAGTACGCGAGCGGTCATGCACCTTCCGGCGGACGGAGCCTAAGCCTTTCAGCGGAAGAAACGGGGCCATGTCAGGAGGTCTGAATTTAGCTTACTCGATGGGAACAAAAGGCTCCGCTCCGGTCAGTGTGTGATCCCACTCAAATTCGGAGTTGGGGCGCGTGGTGTGCCACAAGGCAAAAATCTGTTCGCGCCCAGACTGTGAATTCACAGCACACGTCCCGGTCCACGCAGTTATGCTGTTGTGGTTGGTCCAGCGCACCGCAAACGTTATTACTTCTGCGTGATCGTCCTTGCATCCTTTGCAGGAATAGCTGGACCCAACAGGCGCCGAATTTATCCACCCCACCATCGGCCAGGAACCAGCACCCGAGTGGGAGATGTACTGACCCGATATGGCGCCAGTCGAAGTGTCGTAAGTCTTAATCTCCAATACTGACTGCAGTGGGTCTTGCCACTTTCCCACGGGTTGAGTGCAGGTCGGTGGCTTCGCCTCAATGCTTGCGCATGTACTTAGCAGAGCGACTCCCAGCACGGCGCTGAAGGAGATCTGCTTACTCATTTCGCTCCGATTGGGCATATATTCTCCTTCCATCCTTCGCTGCGGGTTGATCTTTGTTAGCGGGCTACGCGCCCCGGTCGAACTTCGCTGAAGTCGCGAAGGCAATTGTATTGGCGACAGCTGGAGCGACTTCAGACCGCTCGTTGCAGCAGAACCGCCATTCGTTGCAGCCCCGGATCCTCGCCACGACCTTGGTGTAGTGTGTCAATCATGACCGACGCTCGCGCAGACGCACGCTCGACCGGCGACCGAGCGGCCAGCGAGGGAATCCCCAGCGGGGGCGACCAAGCGGCCAGCGAGGGAATCCCCAGCGGGGGCTGGACCTGGATTGCGGCCATCTGGTGTGCGGCCGCGTTGTTCAATGCGAGCCAGACCCTTCTCACCATGCACGCGATGGGTGTGGGCAAGGCTTGGCTTCGCCCATTTTTGATCGTATTTGTCTCCTGGCTACCTTGGGCGCTTGCGACGCCCTTCGTCATTGAGCTGGCACGACGATGGCCCCCGCTGGGGGTTCCCTCGCTAGCCGCTCGGTCGCCAATCATTCGCGGCGAGATCTTTAAGGCGATGAGCCTGCATCTGGCGGCATTCGCCGCGATCAGTGTGACGGCGGAAGGCTGGTCTGCATTGCTCCGGGTCATTTTCAACCCGTGGCACCGGAGCTCGCCACCCACGTTCGTGAACACCTGGTCCGACTTGCTCGTCGAGCAGCTCATGACGTTTGTGATCGCCTATGCGCTGATTTTGACGGTGACCTACGTGGTCGACTCGCGCGAAAAGATGGCGCGGCAGATGACGGAGACTGCACGGCTCAATACCGAGACGGCACGCCTCAATGAAGAACTCTCCCGAGCGCAGCTTGCCGTGCTCAGGGGCCAGATGGACCCTCATTTCATGTTCAACACCCTCAACTCGATCGCCAGTCTCGTGTACGACCAGCGCGGCGAGGCGGCAGTTGGCATGATCGTGGGTTTGAGCGAGTTCCTGCGCCGCGCCTCGGAAGACTCTCACCGCGCACAGGTCACGCTGCGGGAGGAAGTGGAGTACCTGCAGCGCTACGTCGACATCCAGAAGGTCCGTTTCGGCGACCGCCTGCGAGTGAGCGTCGACATTCCCGATGAGCTGCTGGCGACGCAGGTTCCGAACCTGCTGCTGCAGCCTCTTGTTGAGAACGCCATCAAGCACGGAGTATCCAAGCGCCGATCAGGCGGCGAGATTCGAGTCTCCGGGATATGCCGCGATGGCGCGCTTCGCTTGACCGTCTATAACGACGGCCCTTGGGCGCAGGAGGATCTGGCGGTCGCTCCCCACCGCGTCGGACTCGGTAATCTGCGCACGCGTCTTCAGATCCTCCATGGCGACCGGTCCGAGCTTTTGCTGCAGCCGGCTGAAACGGGCGGCGTCGAGGTCATCGTGACACTGCCGCTGCAGGAGGCGTGAACGTGTCGCATGCCAAACCGCTCGCCTCGATTCGAGCCCTGGTGGTTGATGATGAAGCCCCGGCGCGCCGGTACCTCACCCTTCTGTTGCGCCGAGACCCCGATATCGGATCGGTGATCGAATGCGGATCCGGGTTGGAGGCGGTCGAGGAGATCAGGCGGTCCAGACCGGACCTCCTGTTCCTGGACGTGCAAATGCCCGAATGCGACGGCTTCGACGTGCTCGAACTGTTGGGCGCGGATTTGCCCGAGACCGTCGTTTTCGTGACGGCCTACGCAGCCTATGCGCTGCGCGCTTTCGAAGCGGGCGCGCTCGACTACATTCTGAAGCCCTTGGACCACGCGCGCTTTAGCCGCGCGCTCGAGCGCGCCAAAGGTAGGCTCGCGCGCGGTGCCCCGTACCATCCCCACTCGGTCAGCCGGATCGCAGTCAAGAGTCGCGGCCAGACTCTGTTCTTAAAGGCCTCGGAAATCGATTGGATCGAAGCCGCGAGATACTATGCGTGCCTGCACCTGGGCGGCGCCACGCATATCGTGCGCAGGACCATCCAGGAACTCGAGCAGGACCTGGATGCTCGCACATTCTTCCGCATCCACCGCTCGATCATTGTCAACCTCGAACGGGTGCGGGGGCTCGAGCTGCAGGAAAGCGGCGAGTACGAGGTCGTGCTGGACTCCAACATCCGCCTCAAATTGAGCCGACGCTTTCGCAAGCGCTTGCAGGACCGGCTGGGCGGGCTGTGAGCGTCATGCGATCAAGCCCTTTCTATATCGCTGGAGGTCTATGGTGATGTAAGCAAAGACGGTCCCCGCCGGCGGCCACTACCGTCTCGACCCATAAATACAGAGGTCTTACATGAACATGCACCGAGACGTTGTTCCAAGGCCTCTCGTGCCCACGTTCGCACTTCGCGCCATCCAGGCTGCCCTGCTGCTGTCCATCGGTGACGTCGTCCCTGCCGAGCCCACGCCGGTGCCCGCCATGGCGGAGGATCAGAGGATGCTGCCCTACGTCGAGCCAGGTCAGCTGGTCGATATCGGCGGCCGGCGTATTAACCTGCACTGCGCGGGCGCCGGCGGCCCGACGGTCATCCTGATGGCTGGTTTATTCAGCTGGTCGGTGGTCTGGTACAAAACCCAGCCCGTGATCGCGCAAAAAACGCGCGTCTGCGCCTTCGACCGAGCCGGCTATGGCTTCAGTGATCCGGGGCCCCGGCCGCAGATCCTCTCCGACGTGGTGGACGACCTGCATGCGGCGCTCAACAGCGGCCCCATACCGGGACCGTATGTGCTGGTTGGACACTCTTTGGGCGGCATCGAGGCGCGCCTCTACACGCAACGCTGGCCCAAGGAGGTCGTCGGCATGGTCCTCGTCGATACCAGTCCGGCCGGAGAGGGGCTCATCGACGAGAGTCAGCCGGGTTTCGATGAGGTGATCGGGCGAGAGAGCTACGCGGCCGATATGCTGCATTGCGCCTTCTTAGTCGCGAATGGACCCCTCGACCCGTCCAGGTCGGAATATAAAGACTGTTCGGCTGCCTTGCCGAGCGACACGCCCGCAGCGTTCAGAACGATCTGGCCTCAGTTCTTCACCGCCTACTATTTCGCCGACAAAGTTTCTCTCATGTCATCGCTGTATACACACCGTTACGACAGCGTCGATCATCTCCGCCTTGGCGCAATGCCGCTTGTCGTGCTGTCGGTGGAGAACACATGGAATAACAACACGCCCGCCGGAGTCCGGTTCAACAGATCCTACTCGAAGTGGATTGCTCTGCACGAGGCCCTGGCGCACCTCTCCTCGCGTGGCGTACACCGGATGATCAAGGGATCAGGTCACCATATTCAATTGGATAAGCCGCAAGCGGTCATCAACGCCGTGGATGAGGTGCTCCGCGAGCCTCAGATGGGGGCGTCTTGAAACAATATTCCAAAGGCAATGTGCCCGGAACACTAAACGCGAGATGGACATACCAGAACATCTACAGCGGCAAGGGCCTGGCGACGGGAGGACCGAAGGAAGGCTTTGCCGGGCACTATCATGTCCGCTACTACGACGAGCAGGGAAAGTTTTCGGATGAATATGACCTGGTAATAGAAAAGGCAGGGGCCTTCTATAACGCATCGTGGATCACCAACGGTAAGGTCAGCGCCGGTGGCGTTGGGATGGAGGTGAAAAATGGCTTAGCCATCGGATGGCGCAGGGTTGCTGACTAGTTGAAATGCGAGAGCTCCTGCTGTGCCTGTTATGCGGCATGGGCTACGGAGATCCCTTCCTCAGTTGGTTACCACATAGCCGCCCGAGCAGCCCTTAACACAATAAACCACAACGCCCCTGCGGAGATTACGTACAGGGCAAATCTAAGGGGGATGAAGTTGAAAGTGCAATGCACCGCACTGTGCAGCGCTCGGAACAGGAAGAATCCCCACGCCGCCCACAGATATGCCCTATCAGCCTGGTTGGTCACGTAGATGTAGAGGACGACAACGTAGAAAACCGTGGGCAGCTCAAACAGGTTCTTCAAATTGTCAGACGGATTGGAAACCTGAGGCGGAGATAGCCGAGCCAACTCGAGCGGGGTCATCTGCTTCGGGTCGAGACTGCTTGAGAAGATAAAGGATAGGCGGCGGCCGTACATATAGACCCACACCACCAGCGTTAGAACCATGGTGGCGCAGAATGGTCGGAAGATTTCAGTTTGATCCATGCATCGTGCCTTTCAGGCTGCGCTCAATATGGATGCAGCCGCGACGCGCAGTCTATTTCGGAATCAAGTGGCGTCCAATTCGGAATATGGAATTCGGCCTCCGCGCAGACCATGCACCTGAGCCATCGATTCGGACCAACAAGTTGGTGCAGAGCGCGGCGCGACCAATCTGCTGAATGCCATGAAAGCGGCAGTCTGCCTGCTTGATCTCGGTCTGGCGGGGGGATGGAGACAGATATCCGTCTCGCGTATCGTGTCAAGCTGGAAGCGCTGGGCATCTTTCCGGTCGCCGCGTACAGCGGCGGATCCCGAAATGTTGCGAAGCAGGACCATCCATCCTCTTTCTATGGCTACTTCCGAGGTTCATCACTGAGGGAAATTGCGCGCGATGGGCATTGGCTGGCTGCCTTGCGCACTGCATCCTCGAGTTCCTGTGGCACCTCGTCGACCCGGACGATGGCGTAGCCGTCGTCGTGCAGCTCGAACACTTCGGGACAGAGCCCAAGGCAGACCCCGAAACCCGCGCAGACCCCAGCATCAACACGGACTTTCATCGGGAACCTTCGGGCACCCAGTCGAACTCCAGATTCAGGTGTGTCAATCCGCGCAGTATAAACGTTGGCAGATAGCTGTACCGTCTTGCGCCCTGCGGCCCGTGGACTTTTTCGGAGATGCGAATCTCGCGGGTCCGGTCGAGCATGCGGTTGAGACTGACGGCCGCCTCGGCCCGCGCTAGAGGAGCGCCGGGACAGGCATGGCGGCCGCGGCCGAATGCCACGTGGAAGCGAGCGTTCTGTCGGCCTAACTGGAACTCCCGTGGGTTTTCGAACTTTCGGGAATCTCGGTTGGCGGCGCTATTGGCTATAAATAGGAACGTGCCGGCCGGGATATCGAGGCCGCCGATCCTCGTCGGCTTTTTCGCCAATCGGAAGTCGCCCTTGACAGGGCCCTCGATCCGCAGGCATTCCTCCACAAAACTCGGAATGAGACTGCGATCCTCGCGAAGGCGTTTCTGGAGGTCAGGGCGTTCGCCGACGATCTGGAAGGCGTAGCTGAGCAGACGCACCGTGGTTTCCTGCCCGGCGGCGAACAGGTTGGCGGCGACCCGGGCGACATCGAGAGGCTCAGGCAACGAGCGGTCGGGAAAGGTGGCCTTCGCGAGTCCGGAGAGGATGTCCCCTCTGGGGTTGCTCCGGCGGTCTTCGATATATGACGAGAAGGTGTTGTATAGCCATTCCAGCGGTGAATGCTGGACTTCGCCATCCTTCAAGCTGCCTATCCCGGCTCCGCGCTCTTGTTCCTGTCGTAGGAGTTGTTTTCTGAACTTTATCCGATCCTCGGCTGGCACGCCCAACAGATCCGATATGACGAGTACGGCGAAAGGCTGAGCGAAGTCGGCCATGATCTCGCACTCTCCACGGGAAATGAAGGTGTCGATCTGCTGATCGGCCAACACCCACATAAAATCCTCGTTTTCCTTGAGACGCTTTGGCGTGATCAGAGCCATCAGCAACGCTCGGTGATCGGTGTGCTCCGGCGGATCCATCGTCGGCAGCTGGTCGCTGAACGGCGTTTTGTCGCGGTAGGCCTCGATGAGCTCGGAAATGTCCTCGTTTTCGTGTCCCTTTAGGGGAATGGGGCAGCCCGTAATCGGTCCTGTAGTCGACATGCAGGAGGAAAAGCGATCGGCATCGTTGTAGATCTCAAGGGCTTCGTCGTAGCCCGTCACCATGACGATGCCCTGATGCGGCTCCCGCAGTACCGGAGACTGCTCTCTCAGGTAATCAAAGTAGGCGTACGGGTCGTTCACGAACCGGTCGCTGCGGAAGAAATCGTACTTCTCAAACTCTTGTCGTTTATCGTCCACATTGACTCCCTATTCGAGCCTCTGCCGGCGGCGGAACCATTACATCAATGGCCGGGAGTATAAGGACACCAGGTAGCGTACTCCAAACATCCGGTTCGCCGGCCCATTGCGCATCCCTTTTCGGCTGCCGCCGATCAAACGCGCGTTCTCGCACCCATCAGATCCAGGCACCCACCTTGCCAAGCTGGAGTACCTGTCTCCGCGACCGTCTGCCTTGGATGGCGTTGGGGGCTGGCATAATTGAGCGCTTTCGGGCCATGAGCGGTCATCCGCGCCGGTCAAGATGGCGGCCGCCAGCGAGGAGCTATCGCATTCCGGCAGTCGTTCGCTGCGACGGCTACCACCAGCAGCGTGTTTAGGAAGCGATGCGCTGCTGACCCATATCGATGATCGCCGCGAAGTAGTCGCTGTCCGCTACTTCCTGAGTGACACCGTTGATGTGAATCAATACCGGCCGGCACGAGTAGTTCTTGGGTCGCTTGAGACGTTGAGAGACGGAAATACCAACAGACGATTTTGAAGTGCTGACAATAAACTTCGCAGAGCGCCATCTCGTCCAGTGGAATGCATTTGTGAAAAAAATGGGCGAGGGGAGTCTCGCGAATCGATTTCCCGAAGTCATTGACGATCTCGGAAAATTCGCAATTCCAATGTTCCGTTGTATCGCCTTGGGTGAGCAGATCGGCACCCAATGGCACTCCGGGAGAGGATGGCAAGGAGTTCCTTAACGTCTCGTGCCGCCGCCAAGAGACCTCTATCTGGTACAGCGCTCACTCCGCACTAAAACTCCAGCTGTGCTCATGCTTCCCTGCCCGACTAGGTCACTCCTTTCCTCAACTTGCGACGACGGTCATGTGTAAGCCGAATGAATCGATCAATTTGCGCACGGTTTCGTATCGAGGCTTTGCTCCTGGGGCGAGCGCCTTGTACAGACTTTCTCTGCCGAGTCCGGACGCTTTAGCAATCTCCATCATTCCCCGCGCTTTTGCCACGTTAGCCACCGCTACGAGAAATACATCGGGATTCGGATCTTCCAGTGCAGCGGTCAGATACTCCGCAATCACCTCCTCGTCATTCAGGTGTTCTGATACATCGAAGGGGGCGAATTTAACTTTTTTGGCCATATATCACTTTTTCCTGGCTTTGCGTTTCGAATGCGCGTGCTCTTCTAACTTTTGCTTTTGAGCGTCGGACTTTTTCAGTTCTATCGCCATCTCCTTTGCGCGCCGTATATCACGCCCCTGTGAGGATTTGTCACCACCTATTAATAGCAGGTAGACGACGGATTCGCGGCGAGTGTAGTAGAGGCGATAGCCGGGTCCGAAGTGGACGCGCATTTCGCTGCACCTTCCCCTACCGGCTCACAATCGCCGAAATTACCCAGTGCCGCCGAATCCAGTCGCGACAAGATCCGCGCCTTGCCTTTCTTGTCCGCCAGGCGCTCCAGCCAGATTACAAATTCTTCGGAGCGCTCGAATCGGTTCATGAGTTTAATTGTATCCGAGTGGATACAATCAGTCAACCTGGCTTTGGCCTCGAATGTGGCTTTCGACAGCAATGGGCTCGGTTCAGATGGATCATGGCCTGAAGTCATGGAACGGATATTTGCACCGTCGACCTGGATCGAGCTGGATACCCTAAGAGGGCTCCTTTGGATGAGAGGAGGGCGGCATGGGCGCCATTCTTCCGCTTCAAGGGATGGCTGAGGAGCGGTCGGCTGCTGCGGCCAGAACATATCGGCGGCCATGTGCTGCTGGATCCCATCAGCGGTCGCTTGCTGGCGGACGTGTTGCCGCCGTGGATTCATGTGCGTGCCGCATCGGCGCAGGCGACAGCCTTTCGTTGGCTCTTGGAACAATTGATGGACGAGCGCGCTGGGGATTTGCCAGGCGCGCAACTTGTATCGGCTCAACTTTCTCAACTGCTATTCATTCACATTCTGCGGGCCCATCTGCAGACGTCTCAGGCCATGCCTTCCGGTTGGTTGCGCGCCATGGGGGATCCGCGGATCGCACCGGCGCTGCGCCTGATGCATGGCGACCCCGCTCGTTCGTGGCATCTAGAAGAACTCGCCCGAGCGTGCGCCATGTCGCGTACGACGTTCGCCTTTCACTTCAAGGCCATTGCAGGCATCGCGCCATTGACCTACCTCACCGAATGGCGGATGCGACTGGCTGAGCGGGCTTTCCGAGAGCAAGAAATCTCTGTTGGTAAGCGTGCCGCCGTGGCCCATGGCGGGGCCCTCGCGCGAGGCAGAAGATGCCCTCGTCATAGCGAACACACCGCAAGGGTGTACAGGCGGAGCAGATGGACGGGGCACGGGC
>Ga0307511_10005082_pt1 | contig 13416 bp, 9 predicted proteins | sample 13_EM_MG_FD_200266 | JGI IMG/M metagenome (GOLD analysis project Ga0307511, IMG submission 200266) | Populus trichocarpa ectomycorrhiza microbial communities from riparian zone in the Pacific Northwest, United States - 13_EM | ecosystem: Host-associated > Plants > Roots > Unclassified | place...
GCTGTGCAGCTAACGTGAATGCTGTTTGTGATCCTAGTTTAGCAGTGAAAGGTTCAGATGGGACTGTGATTGCCTGCAAGAGTGCGTGTTTGGCATTTAACCAGCCGCAGTACTGCTGCACAGGAGACCATAATACAGCTGAAACATGTCCTCCTACCCAATATTCGATGACTTTCAAGCAGCAGTGTCCTCAAGCTTATAGTTATGCTTTTGATGATAAATCGAGCACGTTTACTTGTCCTAGTGGAGGCAACTATTTGATTACCTTTTGTCCATGATCAAATGTATGTTGTGGTTCACAACTCTTTCTTTTTATGGAAAGAGTTGGAGGACAACACATTTAATAAATGTTTTTATGATAATTAATAAAGAAATGGAATAATATCCCTAAAGGATCGATTATCAATTTTCATGCTGTTGATATGGTAAAACTGTATGGTGTATGCCATTCATTATAAATTAAAGATATTTTCAGTTCATTGGTCAAGGTAGCAATCCTTCAACTTATATGTACTAACTACTAAGTAGACCTAGTGTCGAATTCAATCTCAAAACATTGTTATTACCTTTGTTTCCCGAGTTAACTTGTCATCAGGTGCTAATCTTTCTATGGAATTTAAATCTAAGCGTGTGGTGCTCATTTTATAAATAAATTTAGCTCATTTTATTTTAGTTATCATGATAATATAACCTGGGTTCACTTAAAAATTTACGAATATAAAATCCATTGAGAAACTAAGAATTCACTAAGCAATCAATACATGCACGAGGTGCTTGTTTTAAACTATATAAAAAAAGTTTTAGTTTGCGAATATGGTTTGGGGATTGTGGATCAATAAAGTCAAGATCCTGGGTTCAAGGTTGTCAAAAATATTTTTTGACACGACACGAAAAATATAAAATAAACTCAGATCGTAAAATCATAAAATCATAAATAATTTTTTAACTAATTATATACTGATAATTCTAGTCAAGAAATTAAATTACATTAAAATCTAATAAAATAAGTCAACAATATTATAATCAATGAGCGATCTAAATAAAATGAGAGAGCATTCTCATACCGTTCTTGAACTTTAACCTTGGGTAAGAGCATTCTTAATTAACTAGGCAAGGTCTTAACATGAACTTAGGACATGCAATCAAGTTTTCAAGACCATATGCGCTTGAAGGAAAAATCACACCCCATCCCCTTCAGTACCCGTAGCAAGTGAAAGAACACCCGTGACCAGGTTAGGACTTAAAAGACGATCCACACACCTTACAACACTATATGTTAACTTCATAGCACATAAAGGAAAAACGGGAGCTTGCCTTTGCAGTAGCATGCACATGTAAAAGATTACAACTACATGAGAATAGGTAGAAGCTTTATACCTTGAGTGATTATGATGGAGACAGCTCCACTGGATATCCCGTACCTCATCTTCACTCTTTTTTTGAGTGGCTAGTGCTTGAATAAAGCTAAGTCCAGAGAGGTCAGAGGCAAGAATGTAAAACGAGCACGCTGAAGATGCACATGGACGATGTGAGTGGGCTCCTGGCCTGCCTTGTGTTATGATTCCGGTAATGAACACCTCAGGTTAACGGTACTGTGGAAGCAGCGGCTATGGTTCCTTGAGTCAACGTGGGGCAAGATAGTAGTAACTCGAGGGTGGCGTAAAGAGACAGCGCTGATGAGAGAGTCTGTACTGTTTTTTTGTTTCCAGTTCTAGCTAGAAGGTGGTTTGAAAATGATGATCTAATTTTTTTAGTTTTTTTTTTGGTAAAGAAGAAGCTCGCTAATGGGTGTGTATGGGAACTTTTTGGCTACCCTTTGAAAGGAAACGGGTCGTCTGATTTTGAAAAATGGCAGTGAAGTTTTTCAGCCCCATTTTCTTCTTCTTCTTCTTCTTTTTTCTCTCTCTCATTCCCACTCTTTATGATTAAGATTTGGTGTGAGCTTTATAGAACACGAGCATGTTGTGCCAAATATACAACAATGATGAAGGGTCAAATGTACCGAAAAAAATCAAAGAATATGATTGTTCTACCTATAAAGATTCTAGAACCTACCCCATGGCCTATAAATAGAAAGGCAAGGTAAGAAAAAGGAGGAGGTGTAAAAAAAAACTCTAGCCTCTATAGAAAAATTAGAGGGAAATCAAAAAGTGGGTAAGAAACCCTAGCAAACCTTGAAGAAAAATTTAAGATAGAGAAAGAAACAAAATGGAGTGAAAGTGTAGAAAAAAAAGTCTTCTTCTTCTCTAAAACCTAGCCACCAAAGAAAATGAAGATGAAATGAGAATCTAAGAATTAATTGTTCATTTCAGTAATTATATAAATATTTATATTTTAGTTTAATGTCATAATTAAAATGAACTCAAACACTTCTCTGTATATATATAGGATTAGTATCGGTTCAAGATTCAGCGGGTTCAAACTGTCATAAAAAAATATCTTCAAGTGGTGTAAAATCTTGGTGTGGATTCATCAAGTGACAATTGTAATCTTCAACTTGGACTAGTGAAAGAACAAAATACACAAGACTAATTTAGGAGCTTGAGGTGTGGATATAGACTTGCCAAAACCATGTTAAAAACTGAGTTTACAATTCCTATCCTTTTACACTTTACTTTATGCAATTTAATTATATTGTTCGTTAATTATGTTTAATTGAATTAATTTCAACATTTGTTATTAATAGTAGAACACTTAATTCACCGACCACTGATAGCAGCTTCCAATGACATACACTAATAATGATAATAGCAACATTGATCACCAATATCACAACCAAAACAACTCATGTCGAGACCAAAATCCAACCATCCCTTTTCTCAATTGTCGTACATGATGCAACATCGCGCGAACATCCTCCTGAAATTCCATATTGGCATGTGGTGTGGGGAAATGGATAGGATAAGGAATTTTTGTCCTTTATTAGTGGAAAGAGGAAATGAGAGTCGTCATCTAGTATTTTGATCACTATAAACCCTAACTGGTCTCAGAGATTGGGCACGAAGACTGGTTGCGTAAACGGAAGGTATTAACACCTCTAATACTCCTTACCTAAGGTAAGATGCATTATTTGATTGTCTGATATAACTAGAGTATTGTTGTGTTTTCTAATTGTTGGTTTGTCTAAGGTTTAAGAAAAGATCTCCTCAGTAAGGAGATCCTAATCTTATCGGGTAAAAACCTAACCATTCTAAAATCTATATATAAAAGAACTATATTTTTAATATTGGTAAAAACCTAATTGTTCTAATGTCTATATATAAAAGTTTGTAATCTCAGAAACTAAAAGAAACACAAAATATTTTTTTTTGATATTTTTGAAATATGAGCTTAGTTCTCATGGCTTTAATAAACTAGTTATTAAAGCTCAAAATGCATGCTCACACGTATTTTTTAAAAAAAATTATTTGCATGAAAATATGATATGAAATATTTTTTTATATTTTGAGAGACTTGGTCATATGCATGAAAACAAAGCATTTGTTTTGTTTTTCAAATACACACACACACAACATTTACGGAGAAAACTGTGTATTTTAATACCAGATTTGTATTTTTACAATATAAAAATATCAACCAATATTAATTAAAATTGATAGAAAAATACACGAGAAAATCACAAATGTTTTGAAAAGTTTTTTTGAAAATTCTTGGAACATTTTGTTTTTTTGAATAATATATAATATTAATATTATATTATAAAAATATATTGTGTTGGGCCCAGCCCAATGATGTGGGCTGAACCCACCCTGGTTGGGCCGAGATTTGGCTCAAACAAACTGGTCCGAGGTTGGCCCAACAAACTTGGGCCGATTTCGGCCCAACAAACTCTATTCTCTATTTTTTTCTATTTCGTTTTTTTCCTTCCCTCTCCTACTTTTTATTTTTTTCCATTCCTTCTTCTTCTTTTGTTCTCATCATCCCCCTATTTTTTCTCCCTCCTCACCTCGTGGTGAGGGGGTATTTATAAGGGGTAGGGGAGTGAGAGCGACCCTACCCCTGTCTAGTCATGGTGACGGGGTAGGGTGGCTGGGGCGGCCTCTGTGCAATCACCCTAGAGTCACCTGCAGGGCTTGTCTTCCCTGCCCCTTTCATCATGGTGGTAGGTCATGAGGGGGTGTGGGTTATGTCAGGGTTTTTGGGCAAGAGGGAGGGGAGACACTGCAAAGAAGGGGAAGAAAGTAAGGGGAAGAAAAACTTTCTTCCCCTGCCTTTGCGCGTCAAGGGAAGAAGAAGATGCACAATGCAGTTCAAAACAAGCTTCTTTTTTTATATATGAACAGTGAATGAAACAACGTTATTTTGTACAAAATGCGTCGTTTCATTTAAATGAAAATGGCACCAAAATGTATCAATTTCCAAATCAGTCCTTAGCTTTTTATTTATTCATCAAGTTCTCAATTGGAATTTTGATTTTAAGAATTAATTCAATTGCATCCTTGCCAAATTCAAAGGTCACCTCTGATGTTGGCCATCTTTTTCTCTTTAGTCCTTAGTATTGAATTTGTGCATTTTGACCATCAATTGATAAAAAAAACTTTCAATTTCTTCAATTTAACCCCTGATTTGGTCAATTTCAGCCCTTATATTCATGCACCTTTTCCAGTTTGGTTCTTGGTTTTGGATTTCTTCAATCAAGTCTCTAATTGCCCATCAAACTTCAATATTTATGCAATTAAACCCCTGATTTGATCAAATTAACACCTAAAAATTATAATTCGACTCTCAAACTTTAATTTCTTCCAATTAAAACCAAAATTAACTTAAAAATTAATTTTTCTTGCAATCACCTTCGTAAACTCAATTAATCTTTCAACAAAATCTAATTGAGTCCTTAAACATCTGATTTTAGACTTTTCTTCCTCAAATTCAATTTTCTTTGTTAATATGGCCTTCATCAATCAATAATATACTGTCAAATTTCAATCTTTGTATTTTTGAACTTCCTTAACCAATCTTTGGCCATTTTTGGGCGCCCCCATGTCTTCTTCTTACTGCTATATATTTTTTTTGGTTTTCTTGCAACAATTTTTTTCTTGATTTTTTTCTTTTTTCTCCTTTTTATCCAGGGACCCAAAAATAGAGAAAAACATCAATCTCACTTACCAAAACAAAACACCACTATCAATGTTGTAATCTCTTTCCAACATCATCACAATAGCTTCTTAACTAGTAGTAGCAAGGTAGTAACAGTGGAAGTAGAGGTGGGGAGAGAAGGAAAACAAGAGAGAGAAATTAAATGTTCAAGTGGCTCAATCTCCCTCGTCAAAGAGTGGTGGACTACACCACCAATGTGGAAGAGAAAAGAATATAGTGGCACACCCGATCTAGCTAACCACCTCTGTGACCATCATTGGCGCATGGGACCAGATACCACCAATAATTGTTATCACACACTAGCACGTGGTTGTCATATGCCAATATTGCCCTCAATAATCTAATAGTTTCTTCACCCAATTCCAATTGTTTTGATTAACTTTAGCCACTCTAAAAGGTTGTTGAGGCCTAAATTAATTTTTTGAATAATTTTTTATTATGTTGTTAGACATTATGATGAAATGCTTATTGATTGAGACTAATCATGTATTAATGTGAATGTTTGCGATATTTAAAGCGTTGGGATTTACACTGTGGTGTGGCAACTTGTGGGGTATGATGCCCTCAGTTATGAAATTTTAATGTGGATGTTTGATTTTTCTTATATGTTTAGTTTTTCAGTATGAAGGGTTTTGTGTGTGGAGGTGTTTTAAAAAACATACAGTAGAGATTAACATTAATATTTTTTTCTAAATCGATGAAATTATCTATTTTTAGGGATTAACGTCAAGATTTTCTTTTATCGTCGAGTCTTCTTTTCTTAGGGACCAACATTAATTTTTTATTAATATAAAAATAAAAATAGATTTAGATAATTAATAGTATGCATAGAATAAATTTAGAAAAAAACATTGTGGAGGTAACCTTTCGTTTGAAAGGATGCGGTAAGGGTGACATCGATCTTCCCTTAGGTATAACTAACTCAATACCTACTGACCGGTGTCTATTTTAGGATTTCTAGTTTTTTTTTATTACTAGGTGGTGACTTCATTATTTTTTTTTCCTTCAATTTTGAAGAGTCTCGCATTTGTCATGGTGTGATAATTATGATAATTATTAATTAACCAAGTTAAGAAAATTTATATCGACTACAACTAATTATTTTCATTGATAATTATTAATTAACCTATAAAGTTAAAGAATTTTATTGAACTTTAATTTCACTACAACTAACATGGAAAGACAAGGAATTCTTGTCTTTTATAAATGGAAAAAATTGAATGGGAGTCGCCACCTAGTATTTTGGTCACTAGGAGCTCTAATTGGTCTCAGAGATCGGGTACGGGGACTGGATGCGTAAAGGGAAGGTATTAGTACCCAAATACGTCCTACCTAAGGTAAGTTGCATTGTTTTATTGTCTGATAAAAACTAAGGTCTTATTGTGTTCTCTAATTTTTGGTCTATCTATGCCTCAAGAAAAGTCCTCCTCGGTAAGGAGGTCCTTATCTTATCGGGTAAAAATCTAACTGTGCTAACGTCAAATAAAAAAACTAACTTTTTAATATCAGAAGTATGCTTTACGTATAAATTCATAATCCCGGATATTAAAAGAAAACAAAATTTTTTTTTTGGGTTTTTTTTAAATATTGGCCTAGTTCTCATGGCTCTAATAAACTTGTTATTAAAGCCAAAATGCATGCTAAAACATATTTTATATTTTTATATTTTTTTTTATAAGAAAAAATGATATCATTTTTTTTTTTTATCTTGGAGAGACTTGGCTGTATGCATGAAAACAAAATATTTTTTTGTTTTATAAATTTTTTTGCAATGTTATGAAGAAAACCGGGTATTTTAATATCGCATTTGTATCTTTACGGTATAAAAATTCAAAATATTTCTTTGAAAATTTTTGTGATTGGGCCGCCTACTGTTCACGCCTATTGAATTAATTCACGCCTACTGTTCACGCAGTGAACAGCTGGGACGAAGAAGAAGAAGAAGAAGAAGGGGGGGAGGAAGGCTGACCTGCGGTGGTTCTGACAGTGGCGGAGGACAGCGTGGTGCAAGCGGTGGTGGCTGTGTTGGCTTCCTGTGGTGGAGATGGTGGCTTAAAAGCTGACGGTGATGACAGTGGTGGCCTGGACGGCGGAGAGAGAGAGAGTGTGAAGAGACAGACGGCAGAAAAGAAAAAATTCTTGGGAGGAAGGCTGGTTTTTTTGCTGTCTTTGGACCCATATTTCTCCACCCCCTGAGCATGAAGATAAAATCTATTTATAGGTGGCGGAAGAGGGACATTTTGTCTCTTCTGGTGCAAAATCTCAGCCCTTGGTTCGACCCGAAAGCATCCCAACCATTGGCTCAACCCGAAAGCATCCCAACCATTAGCTCAAAGTAGCAATGATGAACTGTCAGTTTGCAGGAAAAATGGCTGGTCGGGTTGGCCATTTTGGGGCGGTGCCACCGCCTCTGCAGCCTCGATCAACCCGAACGGCTTACACTAGCGTGTAGTCAGGTATCACAGGATTGTTTTCTTGTACGTTTCATCCAATTTGGTGAAGAAACGAGGCGCCAAATGCCTTGGGAAGGTGGCCACCCAACCAGCCTAGCTGGAGAAGAAGATGAATAGTATCTTACGATTTAGTCCTTCAATTTGTGATTAATTTCTATCAACACCCCTGATTGGCTTTAAACTTTTAATTTTGTTCAATTTTACCCATGAAGAACTTCAATTTAAACCCCAGATTTCGGCGCATTTTTCCCTTTGGTCCTTGGTTTTGGATTTATGCAATTTGACCCTTAATTGATCAATAAACTTCCAATTTCTTCAATTTGACCCCTGCTTTGGTCAATTCCAGTCCCTTTATTTACGCGCCTTTTTCAATTTGGTCCTTGGTTTTGGATTTCTTCAATCAAGTCTCTAATTGGCCATCAAACTTCAATATCTATTCAATTAAGCCCCTGATTTGACCAAATCAACTCTAAAAAATTGTACTTTGACCCAGAACCTTAATTTCCTCCAATTAAAGCCTAAATTGACTTTAAATAATTTTTTCTTGTAATCAAACCCTATATAAATTCAATTAAACCTCCAATAAAATTTAATTGAGTCCATAAACATCTGATTTTGGACTTTTTCCTCAAATTGAATTTTTCTTTGTCAACAGGGCTCTTCATCTGTAAAATATACTGTCAAATTTTAATCTTTGAATTTTTGAGCCTCCTCAACCAATTTCTACCTATTTTCAGGGCGCTCTGACAGCCTCTTCTCACTGTTATTATTTTTTAGATTTTTTTTTAATATGTTGTTTTATTTTTTGGAAGAGAAAAAATGAATTTTAGGAATAACCAAAAAATGGATTATGACAAGGTTTACAATATTCTTAACAGTGTAGCATATTGAATTGTATTGTTGAGAACAACGTAATTTATATGGTTGAATCGTTCCTAACAATGCAACTAATTAATTGTGCTATTTTTATAATATTTTTTTACCTCAAAAAACTTAGATCCAAGTGCAATTTCTACGAGAAGTTATGTAAGTCATAGTCATTAAACTTGGTCTAGTCCAACAGGATGCGTTCCTGATTCGTTGACCCAAAACCTTGTTTTGTTTTGATTTTCTTCTGAACAGAAATGGACAATGATCCAGTCAAACTCGAGTGACTTAAAGGGTCAACATGTAACTCGGTTCACTTGGTCAAACTTGTGTTGCATGTGAACATCGAGGCGAGCTATGTGAAAAAAAGTCGTCACCTAGATTTATGGTAACTAGAAATCTTAACTGATCTTTAGAAGTTCTAGGTAAGGGGTTGGTTATGTATTAGGTAATATAGACATAACCCTATACATCCTACTCAAGGTAAGCTGCATTGTTGTTTGTTTTTAATGATAAATGTGTTTTGTTTTTGGTTCACCTAAACTAGTATGTATGTTATTCGATGTATAGTTCTTATTATCTATTAGAAAACATTTAAAGGACAAGTTCTACTATTGGACCTTTCTATCCTCAGTTATTTGCAAATGATGAGCACACCTATATATGAGGCTTATTGCGGGTTGAAAAATTCATATTATTCATTATGTAGCAATCAAAGAACAGGGCCCGCTATTAGACCATTCCATCTTGGGCTACTTAATTTTATTGGTTAATATCCTAGAGATCATGTATTAATTGGTGCTATTATTCACTTATCGACACTAGAAGAACATAACCCAATATTAGATCATATCATCATGGGTCAATTAGTAATTAATAGAAACAGTTAATTCATCGATCAAATATTAATTGATCTTGTTACTCGATAACCGACATCTGAAAGAGAGGACCTAGTAGAAGACCATTCCATCTTGGATTAATTAATCAATTAATAAGAACAATCAATACAAGGACAATTTTCTTTTTCTTTTTCTTTTTCTTTTTCTTTTTCTTTTTCTTTATTAATCAACACCTGAAAGATAAAGCCTAAGGTTAGACCATACAATCTTGGGTTAATTAATCAATCGTTATTTTTATAAAAATAATCGGTCCATATATATTCATTGCAAGAATTTTCACAATGATCTAAAAATTCTCAAATTTTAAATTTTATGGTTATATTCAACCATCTTATAATATTCATCCAACTAACTTCCAAAAACAAATATCTCACACATTTTGCATGTTTTTTATTTTTTATATGGACATAGCCAATTAACAAACAATTTCTAATCAACATTTCTTTTATAAAAAAATGTATATGTTGTCTATCATATCTTCAAAATCACAATTCATACTTTTCAATTATTTTTTAATCAAACAATCGAAATCAATAATGCTCATTTATTATTTTCACATGATACTTATATCATATTATATTTATAACAAAACTCCAAATCAAACAACTTTCTCATCACCTCAAAATTATGTTCATAAAACCAAACAACATTAACAAATTTCAATCTTAACATTAATATTTCACCTTTGAGAATGCCTAAAGATGTTTGGAATCTATTGGAAGTAGGTTGATCAATGGCATTGTGTCTGTTGCACGCCCTAGAAGAGAACTGCCAATGTTGGCGCGTCATGCCGACGAGACCTCAAATCGTGTGAGGACCTCAGTATGGTAGATCAGTCCTTCCTCTTCCTGGTAACTCCAATGGTGAGGCTCACAGCAACCAGAGAAAGAAGATCGGCTGAGTTGAAATTTCTACTTTGTTCTATTTCTATTGTAATTCTTCTTTCTCTTTAGTTCTTCTCTCTACTGCTTATAGGTGCTACAGTCACCATGGGAGAGGGTAAGTGGTTAGTTTGAAGTTGCTAGTACTAGTAAGAGCTTCTTGAGTTATGTGGTTGGTTGTTATATACACAATGGAGATTCCTGGTGGCTCACGAGAGTTGTTGATGGTTGTCGCACGTGTGTGACATCACGGCTAACATCCTCTCGGGTTGGGAAATGGGAAAGACAAGGAATTCTTGTCCTTTATTAATGGAAAGAGGGAATGAGAGTTGCCACCTAGTATTTTGATCACTAGGAACCCTAACTGGTCTCAGAGATCTGGCATGGGGACCGGTTGCGTGAAGAGAAGGTGTAACAACCCTGATTTTTTTTCATCATTGTTATTTTTATATACAAGTTCCATCAAAATTTCTACCAAAATTTTAGCAGAGTCTCCTCTATACAGGGAGGTCCCAAGTTATCGACAAATTCATATTACACTTCCAATTTCATTTCACAATCTGATCCAATCATCCTGGATCTTAACTCAACTCATCATCACCAACACAACACATCTTATTCAATAACATTATACAATTCAAGTTCACAAAATAACAATGCATAATTCAATTGTTACATCATATAAACTATATCTTGCATAATAACATCATAAAATGTTATTCAAGTGAAGGATTCGATTACAACTATAAACATGCATGGTTAAATAGGTACTTAGAATTACAAACATTAGATTAAAGTCATACATCCAAATGTACGGGTTAATATTACATTTCAAGTTTTAGGAGATAAGTCTCTTAATTTACAAATCATTACATGGCCGAAAGCAAAAGGTAACTAAACTAAGATAACTCTTGACGCGACCTTAATGAACCTGGAAATAAAAATTAACATGTATATATAAATATAAAAGGGTAGTAACAAACAATAACAATGACATGTAATGATTTATATAGAATTTCTTTTGATACATAAAATTAGGCATAGACCACTTTTACAACATACATTTTCCATCTATTACCAATATCCATCTAATATCCTATCCCATTTGCCAAAAATAATTTCATCTTGGAAATCTCAATACAACTCAATAGTTTCGAACACCATCTCCTTATGAATCAATTCTCACTTGATACCAAGATATTCCTCTCTTGGTATCATTAGCTTATCTCATTCTTTTGGAATAACTAATCAATATTTTCTCTTTCATTTTTCGGAAGGTAATTGCCGATACTATTGAATCTCATTAGTATCATTAGTCTCCCAATATCGGGTTAGACAAATCAATTCCATTTAAGTGTCGATATCAATACAACCAATTGATATCATTAATTATTTCTACCCTAAAATAGTTAATCAATTCTTATTCACATATGGTTTACCATCAAAGTTGTCAATATCAAGAACCCTTGCCATCATTAGCCTCCTTACCTGGAGTAGCTAATCACACCAGAAATGGTTGCCGATACCAATAGGACCGATTGATATAATTAACTATTCACAACCTAGAATAATTAATCAACTTATTTTTTTCCCTTAACCAGGAGTAACCATGCCGATGTTAGAAATCTTTACTAACATTATTAGTCACCCAATTACTCGGGATTGACTAATCAATTTAAGGAATGCTGGCACCAATGGAACCCCATCGATACCATTAGCTATCCAAACCCGGATAGTTAATCAATGTCATCTGAAATGTCGGTACCAATGGAACCTCATCAATACAATTAGCTATCCAAACCTGGATAGCTAATTAATGTCATCTAAAATGTCGGTACCAATGGAACCTCATCGATACCATTAGCTATCCAAACCTAGATAGCTAATCAATGTCTTCTCAACCTTCTATTTGTACCGATTCCCTTTTATTCTTCTTATTAACATCATATACATTGTAACAAACACTACGATCATTAAGCATCATTCACATAACCTTGGTCACCCTCATCACAGTGCCAAGCATCAATTTATGCCCTTAACCACCCTCATCATGGTGCTAAGTAGCATCATAACGTATCATTAGCCACCGACACTACAATGACCAATTATCTATCATTTCTCCTCCAATCTCCTAGTCATTGTGTATACATATTCCATACTGAAGTATGTAAGATAATAACATCTATTCCAAAGTTATCATGGCTAATTCAATACCTATCAATGTATGCAAGGTAATCATATTCATTCTAATAATAACATAATTAATTTGATACATAACAATGTACACAAGGTATTCATGTTCGTTCAAACATTATCCTAGCTATCTTGATCCATACCAATCTACGCAAGGTGTACATATTCATTCAAACATTATCTTAACTAATTGATCTATACCGTTGTACGCAAGGTACTCTTATTCATTCTAATAATATCATCACAAGTTTGATACATATCAATGTATGTAAGGTACTCGTATCCATTCCAATTATATAATAACTAGTTGATACACATCAATATATACAAGGTACTTATATTCAATCCAATATTTATCAAAGCAATAAAACAGTAAATTTTGAAATTTATCAATGAGTTTACACAAAATGAAAAGACAAGGTGTGATGCACCTACCTATTTCCCCAACCGATCGAGTCACATCAACTCCTGACGACCCTACTCCAGGCATCTCTTCTGTTTGAGAATCAAGAGATACAATTAGTACCCTCTTCTAATTTTATCACAATGTGTGTTCTCATACTATTGCCATCTCATTCAAATTAATTCATCACCATGTTTTGATTTCATTTTCTGATTATTTTCTTCAACTACCTCATTAATTCGTAAGTAAAGTTATAGAATTCAGTTTTAAGTGTGGTTTGGCTTGTTGGAAAGGTAAGACACGGTTCTACAACTCTACTAAAGGATCGGAAGACCAATTCTGCCCTTAACACCCCCGAAATTATCTGTTATAATACTCAACCAAATCTGTCAAGTACAAGACAGTTCGACCCTTCTTTCATTTTTAGTCCATATTGTTGTAACCCATTTTTGGGTTCCCCCCATAAAAATATAAATATATAGCCGGAAGAAATTATAAAAAATAATAAGAGGTGGGAGTGCTCAGAAAATGGTTGGAAAATTGGTCAATGAGGTTAAAAATACAAAGATTGGAGTTAGGACAGTATATTCTTGAAGGATGAGAGCCCTATTGAGAGGGGAATT